>Ga0180433_10011619_pt1 | contig 10426 bp, 10 predicted proteins | sample SS_ome_8_FD_132980 | JGI IMG/M metagenome (GOLD analysis project Ga0180433, IMG submission 132980) | Hypersaline lake sediment archaeal communities from the Salton Sea, California, USA - SS_1_D_1 metaG | ecosystem: Environmental > Aquatic > Non-marine Saline and Alkaline > Hypersaline >...
AAGCATAAAAATTATATCATATTACTCACAATAAAAGGTCATAGGTATGTAATTTCTTTGTATTAAATTTGTCACAGTTCTGAACAGGTAAGACAAAAGGCCTGGAATCTGGCGGTTTCTATAAAAGCATACCTCAAAAATAGGCCTTGAGAAGGGATAATATCCAGCTTTTTTATAATTTAATTTTTGCGGGTTAAATCACTGACATACTGACATCAATTATGTCAGTCGTGTCAGTGATTTTTGAGAGGCTATTTTTGCGTTTTTTCATATAAAATCATATCCTATCTCTAACAAAATCAATAAGTTACGAATATACGCTATTTATACAGGCTTTTCGAATATTCTTGCTTACTGACATCACTGACACGCTTTTTTTAACCCGTAATCACTGACAAAATGCGCCTGCGCACACCCTCGCCTAACCGCCATAGAAAGGACCCTGAATGGATAATAGGCAAAAGGGTGACGAGGCGCTTAATACGTCTGCACTTTTAATTGCTGGCCGGATTACCCTTGCTCTCGTACTTTCTGATGATGTTCCTGTACTCCTCCTCGGGATCGAACCTGTTCAGCCATGTGTCTTTAGCCTCGCATTCGTCCTCAAGATCGGCAACCGTAGGCCTCTTAAGCTCTGTCAATGCTTTTTTCTTCTCAGCTTCGAATTCCTCAAAGAAGGGATTTGTGGCCGATGGTATGAAGTTCTGCGGATCAAGAAGGCTTACGCGCGCCCGTTCAGGGTATTTGTATATACCCAGGGCTATGCCGAATAGGCGGCCCCTTGCCTTGGCGAACTCATGCTGGGCTTTATCGCGTTCCTCTGCCAGTCTTTTACGTAAATCAACAAGCCCTTTCGCTTCATTGTCACGGTAGGCCTGCAGGGCTTCGTAGAGCTTCTTTTTGAGTTCTTCTATACTTTCCGTAACAACTTCGAGGTTAAGAGAAGCCTCTTCATACGCCTTATCGGCATCCTTTACGGCATCTTTGCTGACTTTCTCGCCGCATAGGACTTTACCCCGGATCTCTTTACAGAGGTACTTGGCGATATCGCGCTCTTCTTCACATTCCTTTCTCTTTATCTCCAGAGCGACGATTTGCTCGGCTATTTCTTCATGATTTGCTTTGCCGTTTAATGCGTTCAAAAAGTTAAGTTTCATGGCTTCCTATTCCTTTCTTTTGTGTTGTCTTGGTGCGGTAATCAACAATGCTTCGTCAAACTCGCACTTATTTTCCTGCTGATACTTCCGGGCACGCTCGACATGAGCCAGTTGTTCGGCTATCAGGCTGCTATTATCCTGTGCTTCCCTGGGCTTTGCCGTCTTCTGTAATGCCTCGGTCATTGAGCAGCGATGCTTTACCTGATATTGTCTGGCTCTCTCAATATGGTCGAGCTGATCCTTTGCTCCTGTAGCCTCTCCTGGCCGTCTCTTTGCAGTTGCCCTTAACGCATCAGTGAAACTGCATTTATGCTGATCCATGTAGGCATTAGCGTCTATAAGGTGAATCAACTGCCTTTCCTCTGCTGAGCCCGGCACATTGCGCGGGATCATGCTGCTTATCTGGTCTAAAATCCTTCTTTTCTGCGACATCGGTTTTCCCTCCTTCCGTACTTTGGTTTCGTTAATTGCTCACGTCTCCAAGTTCTTTACCATATACGCACCACCTCCCATTGATAAATTATCCATCTTTACTACCTTCCAGAATTTTTTAAGCCATTAAGCCAAAATTGCGTAACACCTTACAGAATAAGAAGTTATGCTGTCTTAAAACCTGCCTTAAATTGAATTCAAGGCAGGTTACCGATTTAAGGCACCGTAACCCATTGAAAATAAACAGGAAAACGGGTTTTTGCCTTAAAGTCTTAAAATATTTCACTACCTGATAAGTAGGATATTTTATGCCCATGTCTATATCTTGAACCGTTCGCATAGGTCCGTAAACTCCTTCATATTTATTATGTAAACCCGCTTCTTTTCGCCGATAATGCGCCTCTGGTCTGAAGATACCTTTATTTTCTTAAGGCGCCGGGTAAGGACATTCGTCCTCTGTATCCAGTCAAAATCCTCATTTGCCTTAAAATACTCCAATACCCGCTCTGCTTCGAAAGTAAGGGTGTCCCCATATTCGCTCAAGGGTTGTGATTCTTCTATCATGACCTTGAGAATAGTGAGGATTTTGTATGTCTCGTTCTGGGCGACACTGTCGGACTGCTTTTCATCGAGGGATTTCTTGCTTAAAGCTTCCATAGTATCGGTGAGTTCATTGTTTCCGTTTTTGGTATCTATGAGATTAGCCAGTAAAAATATCGGCTCCCATATATCGAGCTCTCTATTATTAAGATGGTTCATGCCTACGATACCGTCCGGACCGTCCTTATGGTAATATTCGGCTATTTTTGAGGCATAGGTAAGGGCAAAAACATAAAGGTCATCACGGATACTCCGCTGTAACTCGAGAACTTCGTGTGTTTCTTTATAGCGTTCTACGATTTCATCGTCTTTCTTGCGTAAAAGCGGAATGCGGACCGTGCGATCCTGAAGGATATCGTCGATTTCATTGATACCGGCAAACATCTTGGGAGAATAGGCCCGGTATGTTTTGACTTCAAAGTTACCCTTAGATGTGCACTCAGACCTTTTTACCACACCGGCTTTGCCGAAACCTGAATTGAGAAGGCTTATAAGCGAACCGTAGGTATCCTTGTCACGCTTGCGGAGCTGTTCGACTTCATCGATGAACATAGTAATTAGGTTATTCGATATATCTCTGAATATGACAGATTCAGTGGGATTTGTAATAAGCTCGCCGTTAAAGGCGATTGCCGACAGAATCTCCATAAGAAGCGTTTTGCCGCTTCCTTTCTCGGCATTAAGCCATACATAGGGATAATACCGAAAGAGCGTAAAGACATAGGTTCCAATTACCCACAGGCTTACATAACTCAAATATGCCTCATCCGGGAAATGTATAAAACGTTTTAGATAGCCGTAAATTTTTTCATAAAGGCGATGGATGCCTGTTTCACATTTGCCATTCAGAAAGGCGGTAATGCCTTTCGCGGAAAAGCGAGCCGTGTCCACAGTATCCTGCTTAATGACAAATCCTTCCCGCAAAGCGTCTATAAAAGAAAACAGGCGTTTATCCGACGTAATGAGATAGGGCACATCTTTAATTTTGACCGTAAAAACCATTACGCTGTCCGCGTAATCCTGCGCCGGATGAACCACCATATTGCGCTCTTCGGTACGCAATATCTCGATAAGCTCGGCTCTTTTTAAAGGCTTTTGGGTCTCGTCATCCTTCGGCTCCTTGCGATAGCCTTTTAAAACCTTTTCGTAGCTTTTAAGCTCCTCATTGGTAAAGCCGAAATGCTCCTTAATCGTATGCCTTAATACGACATCGCCTTGGGCAATGTTAAAAGCGGCAATTTCTCTCAGGATCGGGCCGAGCAAGACTGGGATCTTAATCGGTGCGGTATCGGCTGGAATTGATTTTATTCTTTTCTCGAGAGTAGCTATTTCTTCATCCGACAAAAGCCGTTCGGGCCCGGTCTGAAAAGATTCCTTTATATCAAAACCGTAAACTTCTTTTGCAAGACGAAGTGTCTCATTAAACCTATTGCCTTTAAGTGCGCCTGTAACCGCTTCATGGCATTGAATAACGCCTTCTAACACGGCAATTAAAGACAGCGGCCCGCCTCCGGCGTTACACCTGAAACAATGCCAGACGTTTTTCTGCGGATGAACTACGAAGTTATTGTTATTTGTTGAACCGTGAACAGGATGGCCACATACAAACTGGTTGCCGATAGAACGAAGCTGAATACCCTTTTTGCTCAATATGTCCACAATACTAATATTGGTAGACTCGGTTTCTACGTCTTTCGGCGGTAAATCAATCGGGATATATTCGATAAGTTCTGAATAGATTTTTTCCTGACTTATTTCCGCGATGTCGATATCGTTAACGACTTCATATTCTGTGCCCGTATCCGGATGAATCGAACCCGGGCCCACGACTTGTGAGCCAAAGGAAATAATCTCGCCGTAATGGATCTCATCTTTTTTAAGAACGATTTTCTTTGTGATTTCTTTTGAAATATAGTAGTAGTGAAAACCTTGCTTTGGAGTTTTAACGGTAAAAGTGGCAGGAAGTTTCTCTTTTACAATTTGGCTTAATTCCACCGTATCAGCATCGATAACTATAAGGCCGCCGCATCCGCCAAGCACTCCGTAGTTACCGCCTTGGGCAATCCATTCTTGTATATCTTTGTAGGAATAAGGCGTATTTTGCCAATTATGTTCAAAAGGGATTTTGGAGGTTCTGCGAAGTTTTACGAACGCGAATGCGTCGTTTTGTAATTGGCGCGGAATAAGCTTCTTGACCGTTTCCATCGTATTATTTACGTTGCGAGCTGTTATCATTGTCACATTCTTTAACAGTTTGGGCTCCATTCACAATGGCTCGTTTAGTCAAAATGTCTCTCGCTATTATCCTCGCAAGCATTCTAAGTCCGTCTTCAAGAGGATCGATTGCTTCAACGGCCATTGCGTCTACAGGGCCACTACTCATTACTTATCCTTAATAAGAAAAATATCGTCAAATTCACAATCGGGAAAAATGTCCATCAAGCGCTCTCTAAGCTTAGGGGACGGATGGCGCGACCCGTCCATGAGCTGCGACATGTAGCCGCTACTTACCCCGGCCCTATACGCAAGCCAGTTTTGCGATTTGTTCTTTCTGATAAGCCATTTTCTTATGGTTTTGGATTTAACACGCACTATCATATATGCCTCTCTTTCTTCATTTTGTTAGTAAATTTTACTCACAAATATGATAGCACCCAAGATAACCTTTGTCAATGTTTTGTTAGCATATTTTACTTGCATTATTTTGCATAATGTGATAGTATTACTGGTAAAAGGAGAGTGACTACATGACTAAAACGGACAAGAAAGCCTATGTGCTCGGAAATTTTCTAAAGGCCTTGCGCGAAAGAAAAAGCGTAAGTTTAAAAGAAGTTGAAAAAACAACGGGTATCCCTAACGCATATCTATCGCAGTTGGAAACCGGAGCGAGAAAAAAGCTTCCTTCCCCGGACAGACTTCGTCTCATAGCGAATTACTACAACGCCAGCGTGCAGGAGCTATTGAAAGCAGCCGGATACTACGAATCAACCGACGTCAAGGAAACCTTTGAACAAAAAGTCGAGAAGAATTTCGCTCATCTTATCAGTGATCCTAAGTTCAAATACGGTTCGCGTATTGATCCAAAAGATTTATCGTTGGACGCGAAAAAGTTTATTCTTGAGCTTTATTCCCAGCATGTCAAAGCGTCTTTGTTTTATACCAGCCCCTACATGGAAGGCGTTCTCTACAACAAAAAGGCCCTTAAGAAATTGGTGTGGAAAACCAATGACGTTACGCGCGACATATACAGCGAAGGAAAGGAAATCTTTATACGTTATCAGGTAAAAGTCACTTGCACGGAAATCAAATCTGTCCCTCCCAAAGAATTGCACTACAATCAGCTTGTTAACGCAAATGAGAAGATAACGCAAACGTCATCGGGTGAGGGTGAGTCAAAAATAGCAGAGGCAGGATCCACGGGTTACGAAACTGTTACTTTGATAGAAGCCACTGACCGTGCTTTGGCAAACGCAATGGCTAAGATAAAAAGTGTAGACTGGAAAAGGCAATTGCCGCATCTTTGGGAATATTAAAATGAACGTCGTCCTCTATGCCAGAGTATCTTCCGAAAAACAGGCCGAGAAAGACTTATCCCTACCGGCCCAATTAAAGGCTTTAAGGGATTATGCCCTTGCCCGGGAATGGACTATTGTCCATGAATACGTGGATGCGGCCGAAAGCGCGAGGACTGCGGATAGACCTCAGTTTCAGGAGATGATTGCCCGGGCAAAGCAAAAGAATCCTCCCTTCCAAACCATCCTTGTCTGGAAACTAAACCGTTTCGCAAGAAACCGAGAAGACTCCATCGTCTTTAAATCGCTTCTTCGTAAGAAAGGTATACAAGTTATCTCCATCAATGAGAAATTTGAGAATAACGCTACCGGCAAGCTCATGGAAGCCATCGTAGAAGCAATGGATGAATTTTATTCGGCAAATCTGGCGCAGGATACGGTAAGGGGCATGAAGGAAAACGCCCGAAGGGGTTTCTGGAATGGCGGGAAGATTCCTTACGGTTACACAATAGAGAAAGTTATCCAAGGTAAGAATACAAAAAATAAGCTCAAAATGCTCCCGGATGAGATGAAAGTTGTAAAGCGTATTTTTTCTTTATGCACAAAAGGCCACGGATTAAAAGAGATTAGTAAGATACTTAACCGTGAGGGCCTGTGCCGTAGGACCGGACGGCCATGGAACACCTCGACTATCGCATACATACTCAAAAACGAAACTTATACGGGAACCGTCGTATGGCAAGACCACAAGAATATTAATGACGTTATAAAGGCTCAAAACGCTCACGAAGCTATCATATCGAAACTTGACTACGATAGAGTTCAGGGCCTATTAAGAAAAAGGACAAGGTTCGTAGTGCCTCCGCGGGCCCTCGCGTCAGCACATCTATTAAGCACCTTCCTCAAGTGCAAGAAATGCGGACACTCCATGGCCGCCTGCGGAGCAAAATCAGGCCGATACCACTACTATACATGCCAACGATACGTCAAAATGGGGCCCGGACACTGCGCGCAAAAGTTACTTAACGCGGAGAAGCTCGAGTCTTTCATCATTAAAACGCTCCGGGAAAGAGTGCTAACCGAGGAAAACATAAGAAAACTGCTTCTTATGGTAAACGAGGAATTAAACCTATTTGACCGGGATTACGAGAACAGGCTCTCGGCCCTTAAAGAAAGCCTTGCAGAAAAACACAAACGCCGTAGAAACTTATACTCTACGATCGAAGACGGAAACCTCGATTATTCCGATATAGCCCCGCGTCTTAAAGAGTTGAATGATGAAATTGAAGCCATAACTTCCGAAATACAGGAAATCGAATCCCAGAAAAGCCAGACGAGGATACCGCCTGTAACCGATATCGAACTACAACCCTACGTTCAGGATTTACAAGAAACTTTATTGAAAGGCTCGATTACGGAGAGGAAAGGTTTTATACGGACGTTTATAAAAGAAATACGCGTAGATTACCCCAATATCTGGATCGAATACACCCTGCCCTTGCCTATCCCACACAAAGAAACCCCCTCAAACGAGGAGGTTCTCTGTTTTATCCAGAATGGCAGCCCCACCGGGATTCGAACCCGGGTCTTCAGAATGCCCCGCCGCATGCCTTCGGCATGGCGGGGTCCCGCCATACGTAAGTAACGGCGGGAAAAATCTGATGTCCTATGTCAATTAAGCCACCCTTGTGTGGCAGCCCCACCGGGATTCGAACCCGGGTCTTCAGAATGAAAATCTGATGTCCTAGGCCAGGCTAGACGATGGGGCCATGTTGTTATGTTGTTCGACTAATTTTTTAAACTGTCTATTTCCTTTTAGCTTTTTTATCTGTCTCTCTCTTTTTATCGCCTCGGTCTTTGTTTCTAATGGCTCTTTGTAAATAAGTTTAAAGGGCCCCTTATTTCGGGTTGAACGTGTCTGGTTGCAATTATGCTGCTTGATTCTTTTTTCCACATCTATTGCACTCCCGATATAATAATTACCTGTCTTTGCGCTCTGCGTCACGTATACGTAATGCATACACTTTTGTTTCTTCAGAATGCCCCGCCGCCATACGTAAGTAACGGCGGGAAAAATCTGATGTCCTAGGCCAGGCTAGACGATGGGGCCGTGTTGTTGCTACTCCTCTTTAACGACTCTTGCCACCGAAGCAGCTTTGTCGTCTTTTTCAAGTTTTATCATGCGTACACCCTGCGCAGCGCGTCCGGTCGCCCGTATGTCCTTTACGGGACAGCGAACAACCATCCCCTTTGAAGTTATGATCATTATATCGTCTTTATCTGAGACGCTCTTAAGGCCGATTACCGGACCATTTTTTGCGGTTACTTTCAAGTTGATGATTCCCTTGCCGCCCCTTGACTGGATTCTATATTCCTGGGCCTCCGTTCTTTTGCTAAATCCATTTTCCGTAACGCTCAAAAGCGTTGCTTTTTTGTCCGCAATAACTTCCATGCCTATAACCGTATCTTTCTGCCCCAGTTTCATGCCTCTTACCCCGGCGGCGGTTCTCCCCATTTCTCTTATGGCCTTTTCGTTGAACCTTATGGCTTTGCCTTCCTTAGTCGCGATAAAAACCTCATCCCGTCCCGATGTAAGTCTCGCCGCCACAAGCCCATCCTCTTTTGCCAGGGAAATCGCTATTATACCGCTTTTTCGTATGTTTGCAAATGAAGAAAGCGCGGTTTTCTTTACCTTGCCGAATTGCGTTACCATCATCAAAAAATGGTTTTCTTCGAATTTTTTCACGGTGATGCTGGAAGTAATATTTTCGTCTGCCGAAAGCGACAGCATATTAATAATGGCCTTTCCTTTTGCAGTACGTCCTGCCTGCGGGATATCATAAACCTTGACCACAAAGGCCTTACCTTTGTTCGTAAAGAAAAGCAGATTATCATGCGTAGAGGCGATGAAAAGATCCTCTATAAAATCCTCTTCCTTCATCCCCGCTCCGGATATTCCCTTGCCGCCGCGGCGTTGTTTCTTGTAGGCGCCTATCGGAAGTCTTTTTATGTACCCCGAATGACTTATGGTTACAACGACGTCCTCGTCCTGGATAAGATCTTCCATTTCAAGATCTTCGGCCTCCCCCATTAATTGCGTTCTTCTTTCGTCGCCGAATTTCTTGTTTACCTCGGCAAGTTCCTCCTTTATTATGTTGAGTACTTTTTTTTCGCTTGCCAGAATGGCCGAAAGTAGCTCTATCTTCTTGATCAATTCCTTATATTCCTTGTCTATTTTCTCTCTTTCAAGACCCGTGAGCCTTTGAAGCTGCATCTCGAGAATTGCCTGGGATTGTCTTTCGCTTAACCTAAATTTCTTTATGAGTTCCGCCTTTGCGGTTTCCGGATTTTTGGATTTTTTTATAATACTGATTATTTTATCCAGGTTTTTAAGCGCGATTTTCAGGCCTTCCAGTATGTGGGCCCTGGCCTCCGCTTTTTCTTTGTCAAATTTCGTCCGTCTTTTTATCATCTCCTTCCTGTGGGAGACATAGGAGGAGAGCATCTCTTTAAGATTGAGAATTTTCGGCCGCCTGTCTACAATGGCGAGCATGATGACGCCGTAAGTTGTCTGCATCTGGGTATGCTTGTAGAGCTGGTTCAGAATGACCTGGGCGTTGCTTGAGCGTTTCAACTCCACGACAATCCTCATGCCATCCTTGTCTGATTCGTCTCTTAAATCCGATATGCCTTCCACCTTTTTATCCTGTACAAGTCCGGCAATAGATGTGATCAAGTTGTTTTTGTTCACCTGATAGGGGATTTCCGTGATAACTATACTCTCTTTTCCGGCTTTTTGGCTTTCTACCGAAGCTTTCGCGTGAACAAGGAGACGCCCCCTTCCGGTTTCATAGGCTTTTTTGATCCCTTCTCTGCCGCATATAATGCCGCCTGTCGGGAAGTCCGGGCCCTTTATCTTTTTTGCCAGGTCCTTAACTTGGCAATCCGGGTTATCTATGAGATAGCTTATACCTTCAACGACCTCCGACAGGTTGTGGGGCGGTATATTCGTTGCCATACCAACGGCTATTCCGGTAGAACCATTCAATAAAAGATTCGGCAGTATGGCCGGCAGCACACTTGGTTCTTTTAGTGAGTTATCAAAATTAGGAACGAATTTTACGGTATTTTTTTCCAGGTCCTGCAAAAGTAAATCGGTAATGTGCTCAAGCCGCGCCTCGGTATATCTCATGGCGGCGGCGGTATCGCCGTCGACCGAACCGAAATTGCCCTGCCCGTCGACAAGCGGGTATCGCAGCGAGAAATCCTGCACCATGCGCACAAGGGCATCGTAAACCGCGGTATCACCGTGAGGATGAAATTTCCCCAAGGTTTCCCCGACTATTCTCGCGCTTTTTTTGTATGATTTATTGTGCTCAAGATTGAGCTCCTTCATCGCATAAAGAATTCTTCTGTGGACGGGTTTAAGCCCGTCCCTTACATCCGGCAGGGCCCTCCCCACAATTACGCTCATCGCGTAATTGATGTAGGAGTCTTTCATTTCCTCTTCTATGTGTATAGGTATAATCTTTTCGTTTCGCGTGTACATATGCCTCCCTAAATATCAAGCACCTTTACCTCAGGGGCGTGTTTCTCGATAAACTTTCTCCGCGGCTCAACCTGATCTCCCATGAGCACCGTAAACATTGCGTCAGCCTCAACCGCATCCTCCACGGCCACCTTTTGCATTGTTCTCCTTTCCGGATCCATTGTTGTCTCCCATAA
>Ga0180433_10011622_pt1 | contig 10425 bp, 7 predicted proteins | sample SS_ome_8_FD_132980 | JGI IMG/M metagenome (GOLD analysis project Ga0180433, IMG submission 132980) | Hypersaline lake sediment archaeal communities from the Salton Sea, California, USA - SS_1_D_1 metaG | ecosystem: Environmental > Aquatic > Non-marine Saline and Alkaline > Hypersaline > Sediment...
CTATGGGATGGACAAGGCAAAGGGGGCCATCAGGGAGAAGAACCTGGCCATCATCGTGGAGGGGTACATGGACGTCATTGCTGCCCACCAGCACGGGATTGCCAACGTGGTGGCGTCCATGGGGACATCTCTGACCGAGAAACAGGTGGGCGTCATCAAGCGGTTGACCAGGAATCTCGTTCTGGCTCTCGATGCCGACGCAGCGGGAGACGAGGCAACGCTCCGCGGTTTGCGGGTTGCCCGGCAGGCTTTCGCCGAGCGAGTGAGCCGCGTGCCGGACTCGCTGGGAGGCACCTCCAGGCTACAGGCAAGCCTGAGGATCGTCCATCTGCCCCGGGGCAAAGACCCCGACGACGTGATACGGGAGGACCCCCAGGGCTGGCAGGCTCTGGTTGACGGCGCGGTGTCACTGATGGACTACTTCGTGGAAGCGGTCACGTCCAGGCTTGACCTTGGTGGAGAGGAGGGAAAGGCGGCTGCGGCAGAGCGGCTCCTGCCTCTCATCTCGGAGGTAGCTGACAGCGTGGAACGGGAGCTGTACTTGAACAAGCTCGCCCGCCGCATAGGCGTGGACGAGAAGACGCTGGCCAGGAGAGCGGCCCAGCTCCGGCCGACGGCCAGAGAAAGGTCGACGAGAACGGTGGCCTTGCCTCCGGCACAGGGCAGCCGCTACCGGCTGGAGGAGTACTACCTGTCGCTCCTGCTTCAGCACCCAGAGTTCGCCGACACGGGGACGCACCTTTCGCCGGATTGCTTCGAACGGACGGAGAACCGGGAGGTCTTCTGTGCCTGGTGTGATTCGCCTGACATTGAATCGCTTCGCGTGAGGCTGGACGCCAGTCTGTGGGAGCATGTCGACCTCCTGCTGGGGAGGGCATTGCCTCCGGCAAACAGCAAAGAAACGGGGACCGATTTCACCGCTTGCGCTCGCCGCCTGAAAGAACAGCGCTTGAAGAGGTTGAAGGCTCTTGAGGAAGTGCTCATTTCAGAGGCTGACTCTCATGGCGACAAGGAGGAAGTCAAAGCGCTGTTGCAGAAGGGACTTGAACCGAATACCGAGTTGAGAGAGCTTCATTTGCAGGGCAAACGAGCGAGAAAAGGAGTGTGGCAATGACGTTGGGAGGAAGCGACAAAGGGAGAGACAACGACACACACACCTACGGAGACGAAGACCTGGAGGAGGATGTCCCCAGCCTGGAAGTGGAGCACGAGCACACGCCGCTGAAGGCTGTCGACGCTGGCTTTCTCGATAACGATACGGTGGTTGAGGAGATGAAGCGCGTGGCGCTTGCCGCCCTGGGGCATGAGGTCGAGGAGTTCGAGGAAAGCGCGGTGCCAAAGGTCGAGGTTGAACATGAGGCGGAGTTGGAGGATGTACGGGAGCTTGAGGGGCAGGATATCATCGATGATCCGGTACGCATGTATCTTCGTGAGATTGGCCGGATCTCTCTGTTGAACGCCAGTGAAGAGAAGATGCTGGCCAGCAAGATGGAGCGGGCCAGACATGTCAAGAAGATTGAACGCGGACTTTTCGAGAAGTCAGGGGTCCGCCCCGCCGCGGCTGACATTGTGCTTGCTATGTTGGAGCAGCTATGCCAATCCGCTCACCTGATTTCGCTCGTTGCCGAGGAGGGCTCCTTGCTTCCAGTCCAGGGTTTGGTGGAGAGGGTCACCGAGGACGGGTTTCGCGCGGCGGTTGACGGACCGCTTGACCAGAGACTGGTGACGGCTATCTCCGAGCGAACCGGAGGGCGAATACCCGATGTGGAGAAGGCTCTGGTCATCCTGTCGTTGAACAGTGGCCTGCTGGCGCCGCCGCTTCGAGAAGCGCTCAATGGCAAATCACTCATCTGGGTAAGCACCCTCCTTTCTGAGCCCGATTTGCACGCCTTGCTCAAGGACCGCGAGAAGGACTTCAAGGTGTACCTGGACAAGGTCGAGGAGGAGGGGGCAAAGTCGGAGAGGCACCTTGTCGAGGCCAATCTCCGTCTGGTGGTGAGCGTGGCCAAGAAGTACATCGGGCAGGGTATGCCCCTTCTCGACCTTATTGAGGAGGGCAATATCGGGCTGATCAAGGCGGTGGAGAAATTCGACCATCGCAAGGGGTACAAGTTCAGCACGTACGCGACCTGGTGGATCAGGCAGGCGATCACCAGGTCCATAGCTGACCAGGCGCGTACGATACGGATTCCGGTTCACATGGTGGAGACCATCAACAGATTGCATCGCACCAGCCGCCGTCTGGTGCAGGAATACGGCAGAGAGCCGACAAGCGAAGAGATCAGCCAGGGTATGGAGGTCACCCCGGAGAAGGTCAGGGAGATAATCAAGGTGTCCCAGGAGCCGGTCTCTCTGGAGACGCCGGTAGGTGAGGAGGAAGACAGTCATCTCAGCGACTTCATAGAAGACCGCACCGCGCTGCCGCCCCCCGATGTCGCGCTGCACCAGCTACTCAAGGAGCAGATCGAAGAGGTGCTTTCCACGCTCAATCCACGTGAGCAGCGAGTGCTCCAGTTGAGGTTCGGCCTGGAGGACGGGCGAAGCCGCACGTTGGAGGAGGTGGGCAGGGAGTTCGGGGTCACCAGAGAGCGCATCCGCCAGATCGAGGCCAAGGCGTTGCGAAAGCTGCGCCATCCCAGCCGCTCCAAGAGGCTCAAAGACTACCTCGAATAGGATGGCAATTGAATATAGTAAGAAACGCTTTCCTCGCTCTGGGCTCCATGTTGTCCCTGCTGCTCATAGTTGTCGGCGTGGTCGGTTATCTTCTGACCGGTCCCGCGCCAGTGTCGTGGTCCACAACGCCGGAGGTCTGGAGTTGGTACGAAGCGAGGGCTCTGGACGACAAGGTCGAGGGGTTCGAGCAAGAGATAGCGGAAGGCTCCGCGGGGGATTGTGTGACTCTGACACTCCTTGAAGACGAGGTCAACTCGAAGCTGAACGAGCTTGCTTCCAACGAGCGGCTTCCGCTGGAGATGAAGGACATCTGCATCTACTTCGATGACGGTCTGGTGAAGGGCTCGGCCACAGTCAAGCTGCTGATCGACGTACAGGTGGCCACCGAAGCGAGAATAGCGATCCGGGACGGAAGGCCGGTAATCTCAATCGAAAGCCTTCACCTCGGGCGGCTTCCCATACCCAAGACGTTGACCGATAACGTAATAGCCGCGCTTATGGGCCAGGCGGGTACGCGACTGGAAAGCCTGCCCATTGAGCTGACCAAGATTGTGGTGGGAGAGGCGTGGATAATCATCAGCGGCGAAGTGAAGGAATCCTCTAGCGAAGCATAGATGGCAGGTTCTTGCCGCGAGCCATTTGCTTCATCAGCTTCTGCGCCTGGCGAAACTGGTTCAACAGTTGATTGACATCCTGTGGCGTCGTTCCACTTCCTCGGGCAATCCGGCGCCGTCTGCTGCCATCGATGGTGTCCGGGTTGCGGCGCTCCTGCGGGGTCATGGAGAGGATGATGGCCTCTACCTTCGTCAGCTTCTTGTCGTCCAGCTCCACTGAAGTGCGGCGGGCCAGAGACGAGAGGCCGGGGAGCATCTCCACCAGTTGATTCAGCGGGCCCATCTTCTGCATCTGCTTTAGCTGCTCCAGGAAATCCTCAAGGTCGAGGTTGGCATGCCGCACCTTCTTCTCCAGCCTTATGGCCTCCTCCATCTCGATGGTCTTCTCTGCTTTCTCGATGAAGGTGAGCATGTCTCCCATGCCGAGGATGCGTGACGCCAGCCGGTCGGGGTGAAAGGTCTCGAGGGCATCGGTCTTCTCGCCGATGCCGACGAACTTGATGGGCACGCCGCTGACCGACTTGATGGACAGAGCGGCGCCTCCACGGGCGTCACCGTCCATCTTGCTCAGGATGAGCCCGGTGAGCCCCACCGTTTCATGGAACTCCTGCGCGGCACGGACGGCATCCTGGCCCGTCATCGCGTCAACCACCAGCAGCACTTCGTGTGGCTTGAGCGCCTGTTTGATGTCGGCAGCCTCTTTCATCATCGCCTCGTCGATGTGCAGGCGGCCCCCGGTGTCGGCGATGAGCCAGGTAGCCGCCAGCTGCCGGGCACGCTTCAGCGCGTGGGAGCAGACCGAAGCCGGCTTCTCTGTGGTGGTCTCGCTGTACACCGGAATGTCGAGCTGCTCGCCGAGGACAACGAGCTGCTCAATGGCGGCGGGACGGCGGTGGTCGGCGGCAACGAGCAGGGGACGCTGCCCTGCGCCTTTGAAGTGGTTGGCCAGCTTGGCGGCGGTGGTGGTCTTCCCCGACCCCTGGAGTCCCACGAGCATTACTATCGTCGGGGGCTGGCTGGCGACAGCCAGATGGGCGGCGCTGCCGCCGAGGACCTCGATGAGTTCCTCGTTGACCACCTTCAGCACCTGCTGCGCTGGGGTCAGACTCCCCAGCACCTCAGTGTCCAGGGAGCGCTCGCGGACCTTGCTGATGAACTCCCGCACCACTTTGAAATTGACGTCCGCTTCGAGAAGGGCCAACCTCACTTCCCGCAGCGCCTCATCAACATCCTTCTCGGTGAGCCTTCCCTTGTTTCCCAGCCTTCCGAAGATGTTGCTGAACTTCTCTGTTAGCAGCTCGAACATGGCAATCCCTCAGGCACCACTATCTTAGCGGGCGCACTTTGTTGGGTCAACATCAAGGACTCGCCGGCTTCAACGAGTTGCACGTTGCCCCGCGATGCCGTACCTGCCGGCGCCTGTCGGCGAGACAGTGTGCCACAATAGACGAAGCGAAGGGCCTGCGTAGACTCCTTCGCTTCGATCGTGAACCTATCGACAGTTGTCATGGAATACTGCGTCACCCGATGCAACTGCCATACTATCGGCCCGGGTAACCGGCCCTGCTACTACGGTGCAAAGAAGAATATCCCGCTCGACGCCAGGCCCACGCTGATGGCCACGGCAGCGATGATGATGCCGCCGATAACGGCAACCATGGACCAGGAGCCAAGGAAGGACTTAACACTCCTTGCGTCCGCCAGCGCTTGTTCCGCCTTCTGCAGGGCTTCATCGGCCTTTCCCGCCATTTGCATGACCGCTCTCTCGGCGGCTTCGCGAGCTGCCTCCTCGGCCCTTCTCACTGCCTCGGCGGTCGCCTCTTCCACTGCCTTGAGGGCTCTGTCGGCCTTGGCTGCCGCATCCTCAGCAGTCTGAGTCGCGGCGGCTGCGGCTGCGGTTGCAGCGGCTATCGCTGCGGTAAGTCTGGCATCCACCTCGTCGGCTTTGCAGAAGGCGTCGTATACCAGGGAGTGCAGCACGGCAATTGCGGCGCAAACAGCCTTGTCACCGGCTTCATCGGCCTGCTCCCCCGTCTGGGCAGCTCGGTCGGCTGCGTCGAATGCTGCTGCCGCTGCTTCCTTGGCCGCTGTGCCGGCGGCGTCGGCCTTCTCGGCCACGGGCCCCGTGGTATTGGCTGCGGCCTCGATGGCTTCATCTCCGGCCATCACCGCTACGTCAGCCTTAATGCCCGCCTCCTGGGCGGCACGGAAGGCGGCAGCCGCGGCCCTCCTTGCCTCCATGCCAGCCTCATCGGCCTTTGTGGCTGTCTCCGTGCTGGGGTTGCTTGCCACCTCAGCCGCCGCTGCCTCGGCCGCTTTCGCGCTGTCGATAGCCCGCTCGGAGGCTGCATTCGCCACCTCCACGGCGTGCTCCACCGCCCCCTTGGCGGCGACGGCCGAGCCCTCACACCTGGCGGCTACCTCTTCAGCTTTGGCCAGGGCGTCGGCGGCCATTCTCGTGGCCTCTTCAGCGGCTTGCTGTGCCGCCCTCGCCGTTTCCTCGGCCCTTGCCGCCGCTTCCTCGGCTCTTCGAGCGGCGTCCTCAGCCGCCTTGGTCGCCTCCTCGGCAGCCCGCTTCGCGTCGGCACTGGCTTTCTCAGCCGCTTTGATTGCCTCGTCCGCCTTGGCGGCCGCCTGATCCCCGATCTCCTTCATCCTGGCTTCGGCAGCGGCTATCGCGGCGGCCGCGGCCTCTGCAGCCTTGTCTGCGGCGTCCTTGGCTGCTTGCTCGGCCTTGGCCGCAGCATCTGCTGCGGCCTTGGCAGCGTCGTCCGCCGCCTTCTCACCGGCCTTGCGTGCGTCCTCAGCTCTGGCTGCTGCATCGTCAGACGCCTTGGTGGCCGCGGCGGCAGCATCCCTCGCTGCCTTTGCCGCCTCCTCAGCCCTCCTCGCAGCCTCAGCAACGATGGCGATGTTGGCTTCCAGCTCTTCCAGAATCTGGGGGAGCGGTTTTGTCATTATCTTGGAAGGCTCCGCTGGCCTCCTTGCTTCGGTATCTTCGGTGGCCATTGTCTTTCTCCTTTCTTGGCTCTAATCAGTGGGACGACCGCCGCAGAGCGGCTGCCACCTGTCGAACTCAGCCGTCGTGGCGCGCCTCCCGGTCTTGATCCACCGGGTCGCCCTCCCGGAGACTGAGAACGTTACTCTCGTTCGTAACTGAACGTGTGAGCACTAAACATACTAGGCATCGGGCGGTTTGTCAATACGTGGGTGGGAAGGCGTGCACATCTACGCCGCGTTTCGCCGGGGCCGTGTTCTCCCGGCGTTCGTGTCACGCTTGGCGACACGTTGTGGAGACAGGGCCTCAGCCGGTGCGTTGGCGGGGGCGCAGACGCCATCTGAACCGCGGATGCAGTCGTGGCGCAACCCGGTGTGTTCTCCACTCAGACGTAGCATCCCGTTGCCGGGGCACGGCAACGGGAGATCTGTACCTCTTGTTCACTTGCCGGCGAAGTGCTCTATGAACTTGCCCAGTTGCTCCTGATTCCTTTGATGAATGACGGCGACTTCGGCCTCGTCAAGCTCTCTGAAGCCGCTGTCCGGTGTAATCACCGTGATACTCACCGGACCGCCAACCTTGGGGTCCTGCGTTCCGGTCTCGGCTATTATGTACTCGGCCAGCGATACCACGTGCTCCTTTGTTGCCGTCATGTCATAGAGGCGGTTCACCAGGTAGGTGGGGAATAGCGGGAGGCCGAGGAGGCAGAAGCCCTGGTCGCACAGCATTGTCGCATAATCATGCTCGCTGCTAATGGTGTATATCCTGGGCACCAGGCCGTTACCGCCGAAGGCTTGCTCATAGCCGCATATGACGACGCCCATGAGCGGACGCTCCGCGACCGGGAACTGTCGAAACCAGTCGTTGTATTGGGCGCGGAAGCTGTCGCGCAGAAAGAGGGTGACATCATCGGCATATACCAGGTTCTTCGACCCCAACTGCTGCTCCATGTTCTTGAGGAGGTTTGAGGCGAGGTCAGGCGGACCGGCGATGCCGACGCCGCACAGGTCGCTCAACCTGAACACCTTGCGGCGCACATCACTAACCGCCATGAAGCCGCGGGGGTCGCCGAAAGTCCCTCTATTGTCGCCAGCCAGCACGATGGCATCGCTTGCCTGCAGTGCTACTACCAGAGTCATGTTGCACCCCTTTCTCGGTCCTCATCCATGCCCAGAAGCCCCCCTGGCCAGGCTGTGCAGCGCCCTTTCTTCTTCAAAGGGGAGAGGCAAGCGCCGGAGGGGACTCGTGACAATCAGTATAGCGGCTGTGCTTGCTGGTGTATAGCCAGTGCGTTGCGCACTCGTTGTTGACTTTGGGACTGGGCCATAATATCATAAATTTTTGGGGCATACTATAAAGTGGCGCTTGCGCGGGTGTGTGGTCTCTCTCTGCTTTTGGGTTCCGTCCCCCCTCAGAGTTGCAGGTCTGGGTATGCGATGTTAGAAGGTCTTTCGCCGCAGGAATTCCTGGATGTCACCAGGGAGAAGTTCAAGGCAATGGTCAGGGACGCCAAGCCTCTCATGTGCTGGTATAGCATCACGGAGGAGTGCGACCTGCACTGCAAGTTCTGTTTCGCCGATTCCCACGAGCCCTGGGACAACGAATTGACCACGCAGGAAGTCTATGCCCTGCTGGACAACATCGCCGAGGCCGGCACACGAGCCATAGTCTTTGGCGGCGGGGAGCCGACGTTGCGGCCGGACTTGCTCGATGTGATGCGCTACGCGGCCCGTTACAAAGGCATGTTCGTCGCCTTGAACACGCACGGCCAGCACCTGACCCGCACCTTCGTGCGGGGACTGGCCAATGCGGGTGTTTCTCAGGTGAAGGTCAGCGTTGACGGCCTGAGAGAAAGCCACGACTGGAACAGGGGCGCCGGCACCTTTGACAAGTGCGTGCAGGCATTGAAGAACTGCGTGGATATCGGAATCGGGAGCGTCATATGGATCGCCACCATTTCCCAGAAGAACTACCATGAGCTGCCACAAATGGTGGAAATGGCGATGGGTCTGGGTGTGGACATCTGCATGGTACAGCTGTTTCCTGGCGGGCGGTGGAAGGGAAAGGACGACCTGCTGCTCACCAGAGACCAGGTGAGAGACTGGCAGAGGTTCATGGTGGAACAGCAGAACATCCATGGATGGCAGAGGATTCAGTTTGAAGACCGCTACCAGATCTGCGAGGACTGCTACGCTCTCAAGGTGGCTGCCGACCCCACCAGGATAGGTGACTTCACCGACACCCCTTGCGGGTGCATAAGTGGCATCTGGCAGTACATCATCGACGCTTCGGGCAAGGTGGTGATAGGCGACATAGTCACCCCCGAGCTTGAGATCGGCGACCTGCGCACGCAAAGGCTCAAGGACATATGGCACAACTCCGAGCTGGCTGACCGCCTGAGGGATAGGGACAAGCTGAAAGGCAAGTGCGGCAGATGTGAGCTGAGATATGTCTGTGGAGGCTGCAGAAGGATGGCCTTCAGCCGCACTGGTGATATTATGGCAGCGGATCCGCAATGCTGGTACAAGCCTAGATTGGAGTCAAAACATGACGATCGAGTTCAAAAAGCAGCTCAAGGTCCCCGAGGCTGACCCTTACTTCTTCATGCCCCGCAGCGTTATCGTGAATCTGCAGCGGCTCGATGAGCTGAGCAAGAAGCACCCGGTGAACATTCTGATTGCCGGACGTCAGGGCTGCGGCAAGTCGAGCCTGGTGAGGCAATTCGCCGCCCGTTACGACCGGCCGTTGACCATCTTTCAGGTGGGTCTTCTTACCGAGCCGGGGCAGCTCTTTGGCCAGCAGAGGCTGAGGGAGGGAGAGACCTACTACCAGGAATTCCTCTTCCCGCAGGCCATCGGCACCCCCAGAAGCGCGGTGCACCTGGAGGAGATAAACCGCCCGGAGCACCCCAAGGCTCTCAACGAGCTCTTCTCCGTTCTCGGTGAGGACCGCAACATCTGGGTGGATGAGCTGGGTCTGGCCGAGGTGGCGCCGGAGGTTATGTTCTTCGCCAGCCTCAACGAGGGGCCTCAGTTCACCGGAACTGAGGTGCTTGACGCTGCTTTGCGGGATAGGTTCTATACTATCCGGCTCGACTATTTGCCTCCCGGGACGGAGCAAGAGGTACTGGTATTGAAAACGGGGATCTCGGGAGAGGATGCGGACAAGGTTATCAGAGTCATACACCGCTTGCGACATGACCCGCGGAACCCGCTGTCGATATCTACTCGACATAGTCTCATGGTGGGCGAGCTGCTGGCCGCTGGGGCCACCCTGAGGGAGGCTTTCAGCTATACCCTGCATATCAGCAAGGATGCCCTGGAGTCCTGCCTGGTGGCCCTCCACTTCGGAAGCGGCGAGACGGAAGCGGAAGGTGAGGAGTATGAGCTATTCTGATTACTGGCGGGTGAACAAGTCAGTAATTGACTACATTGAGCTGGCCAACACCCTGCGGGCCATGCGCAAGATAGTGGCGGTCATGGATGTGGACGCGGAGGTGGTGTGGTCGGGGATGCCGTGCCGCGCCGAAAAGAGGATCGAGCTGCCCGCAGTCCTGGCCAAAGGGGACTATCCCATTCCCAGCGAGAGGATGGACATACTCGTCGGCCTCAATGTGCACGAGACGCTGCACTACCTCGAGGATAGCGAGCACGCATGGGGCTACCTGTCGCACTCCTTCCTCGGCCTGAAGGAGAAGACCCTCCTCGGCAAGCTGTACGAGGCGGGCGAGGACATACATGTTGATGGTGTGGCCATCGCCAGGGGGATCCCCGGCGTATACGTGCAGAAGTCAAGGGCATGGTGGAAGCAGAACTTCCAGGAGGACTACACCGCCAGCATGGCTACTCCGGAGGGCCTCTTTGGAATATGGACCTATCTCGTTCTTGACGAGCTCTTCCCCGAGATGGGGGCCGAGGACATGGAGGAGTTGCTCCGGCTCTCCTGTGACCGCCTGGAGGACGCCGACTGCGAGGCAATGGTGGAGTCGCTGTGCTGCGGCAGGCGGATGCCCATGCTGCAGGTACTGGGCACCATACTGAGCATGCCCGAGGACTACATGGCGGCATTGGAGATGCTGCTCGCCAGGACGCCGGACATCATAAGGGCTGATGCCGTGGGAAGGGCCCTCATATACCGCGA
>Ga0180433_10011623_pt1 | contig 10424 bp, 8 predicted proteins | sample SS_ome_8_FD_132980 | JGI IMG/M metagenome (GOLD analysis project Ga0180433, IMG submission 132980) | Hypersaline lake sediment archaeal communities from the Salton Sea, California, USA - SS_1_D_1 metaG | ecosystem: Environmental > Aquatic > Non-marine Saline and Alkaline > Hypersaline > Sediment...
ATGTCAACCCCGCCTCCGGTCATAACCAGAATGGTGTTGATCGACGGCCAGACCTGGATGCGCTGGCCGCCCCGGCCGATCGCGGCATAGGCCCCATCCTGATCGGTGATCCACCAGCCGTAGCCGTAGTCATCGTTCCGGCCAGTTTTGACCTGTCTCTTGATGGATTGAGCAACCCATTCCCCGGAGACGATCCGCCGGCCTTCCCATCGGCCCCGGTTGAGCCAGAGTAAACCGATCTTGGCCATGTCACTCGGATGGAGCCGGATGTCACCCCAGCCGTGGCTTAAGCCCTGAGGATCGGCGGGCCAGATGACGTCCTTGATTCCCAGGGGCTCGAAGAGATGCAGGCGGGCGAAATCCAGGGCCGTCATGCCTGTCGCCTTCTCGAGTATGGCCGAAAGCAGATGCATGCCCGGGCTGCAGTAAACGAACCTCTCTCCCGGTTCGTAGATCATCTTACGGTCAAGCACGAACTGGATGAAATCAGCGGTCCGCTCCATTTCGTGCAAGGTCTGCTCATCGTTGGCCGCAGTGCAGTCCAGCCCCGACGACATGCTGACCAGATGGCGCACGGTGATGCGCTCTTTGGCGGCGTCGCGGTTGGCTATGTTTTTCTCCGGAAAAAAGGACAACGCCGGATCGTCGAGTTTCAGCTTGCCCTGATCCGCGGCGATCCCGATCAGGGTGGTCATGATGCTTTTCGTCACCGAGGCCACATCATGCACGGCCTTCCCGTCGTATGGATAGAAGGAAGAATCAAGGAGCACGTATCCATTGCGGATGATCATCAAGCTGTGAAGGTACAGTCCGTGCTCCCGGATGGCCACTAGGCCTTCAGCCAGCTTGGCCGAATCAACCCCCTGCTCCTCTGGTGAACAGGCCTGCCAGCCCTCCGTCGGCCACCCGGCTGTGCGGAATACGCTCCCGGTTTCCTGAGCCGGAGCACAGAAGGCCAAAGTTAAGGTCAAAAAAATCACAAGACCGGTGTAACAAAAAAACTTCATGTTATCTCTCCCATGATCCTCAAGATAAATATTCCCTTATTGTACTTGCGTAAAATATTTTATATCACACCCAAGACGACAAGTTCAATGACTCAAAAAGCACACGAATTTCCCGAAATGGTTTTAACATTCTTAATTCACCGCATATGGAATGTCCACACAAATTGGGAAACCACGCTGTTCGATGAATTCAATATCTCTTGACATTTTTATAAAAATTTCACAAATTATATTGTCTTCTTTATAATAAGAAAAATAAATGGATGACGACTTCTTCTATTATCATGATAATACAGGGCTTTAGTTCATGGATTTAACGAAACGATTTCGGATTAACAGTCCAAAGGTCGTTCATGATTCAATTGATAATGAAGTGATTATTATTGAATTTGACAGCGGTAATTATTACAGCTTGAATCAATCAGGAAGTGATATCTGGAAGCTTATCCATGAAGAATCTTCAATGAAAGAGATTTTTGACAATCTGTCTGCAAAATACCAAACGAACAGTCATACAATAGAAGAAATACTCTGGCCTTTTTTGAATGAATTAAAAAATGAAAATTTAATTATTGAAATTGAAAATAAGGATCAGAAAACAGCCAAAAATCTATCCATTAAACAAAAAACTATTTTAAAAACAGATAAAACCGATTTTGAAATACCCATTCTTCAAAAATATTCAGATATGCAGGATTTGCTCCTTCTCGATCCCATCCATGAAGTCGATGAAAAAGGGTGGCCAATAGCTAAATATAATAAATCATAGAAATTGACAACCAGACAAAGACAACCCAATCCTCAGCAATTTTTTCAATCTGCATGTGAGATATTTAAGAATGCAATAAACAATACAAAGGCATCTCGAAAAATTCATATTCACATTGGCGGTCAAACAATTTGTCTTCATTTCGCTGGCAGGGCAATGATCCCGTTTATCAAACCTGCATTTGAACATGTCGTTTGTAACTCAACAAATAAGCCGAACCTGAACATTTATATCTGGGATAGTGTATCAACTTTTTCGGAAATGGTCCCTCCTCCCTGGTCTAAGGACAGCTATATCGGCCGAGGTGATATAAAAAACTATGGCAATGAACAAATACACATCTCATATCCGCTGGGACCCTGTACACTCAGTGCATTAAATTTTCAACAGAATATAGGGCTTTTTTGGGCATATGATGCCAATCGTATTCCCTATTATGAAAGTGCTGCGCCGTTAAGGGCTATTCTACACTGGTGGATGCGTGAACATGAATATCAGCTCATTCATGCAGCTGCCGTAGGATCTTCAAATAAGGGTGTATTGTTAATTGGCAAAGGATGTTCCGGAAAGTCAACGACAGCATTGAATTGTCTTCTGGCGGGAATGGATTATGCCGGTGATGATTATGTCTTAATTCGAAGAAAACCAAGGCCCTATGTCTACAGTATTTATAATTCAGCGAAACTGGATAACCATTCGATCCAACGGCTGCCAGTATTCATACCCATTGTTCATAATCCAGATAAGTCAAAGCAGGAAAAGTCACTCCTATTTCTCAAGAAAAAATACAAAAAAGGGCTCGTCTCAGGTTTTCCTGTAAAGGCATTGATTGAATCTCAAATAACAGGTCAAAAATATTCAAGGATCGTACCAGGTTCACCCATGTCTATAACTAAAGCATTGGCCACCAGTACCATTTTTCAATTGACTGGAGCCGGGTCCAGGGACTTACATGAAATTACACAATTAATAACAGAATTACCTTGTTATCTATTGAAACTGGGTACGGATTTGGATCATGCGACAAAAACAATAAAAAAGTTGGTTCATCAAAATGAAAATAATATACGGCAGTGAATTATTCTGGCCACATATAGGTGGGTCTGAAATCTTGTCCGCCCAACTGCTCCCTGCTCTTATGAAATACCGGCATGACTTCATGGTTATTACCTCTCATAGTGGAATTCAATGTTCAGATATAACGGATTTTAAGGGGATTCCGGTTCATCGGTTTCAATTTCATCTACCATTAATCAATCGTGATTTAAAAGGGGTGCTCAAAACCCGAAAGAGATTACTGCATACCATTCAAACATATAAACCGGACCTCATCCATTTAAATGGCGTAGGTTCGGATACCTTTTACCATTTGATGATAATCTCTGCGGTTCGATTACCCCTGTTCATCACACTGCATGGTATGCCTATGGTTAGGCTCAGACAGGAAAACAATCTTTTTCACAGAGCCATACATTCTGCCCGATGGGTATCTGCTGTATCACAGTCCGTATTAAATGAAACACAGGACCTGATACCGGAAATTGTCACTCATTCTTCAGTCATATACAATGGATTGGAAATGCCAGATTTACAACCGACACCGCTCCCCTTTGAAAAACCAATTCTGTTATGCCTCGGACGACTGGTTAGACATAAAGGATTTGATTTAGCCATCAATGCATTTTCAGAGATTCAAAAACAATTTCCTGAATCACAAATGATCATAGCCGGAGAAGGGCCCGAGAAACCGGCGTTAGTCAAACAGGTTCAATCAATGCATTTAAACAAAACCATTAGATTTACCGGACAAGTAGAGCCGGACAATGTATCCGAATTAATCAATAGTACAACAATAATCATCATGCCTTCAAGACGCGAACCATTCGGACTGGTTGCTGTTCAAGCCGGTCAAATGGCCAGACCTGTTATCGCAACACGGATCGATGGATTACCGGAAGTCATCGATCATGAACAAACAGGTCTACTGGTTGAAAAACAAAGTGTGCAGGCAATTGTGGCTGCAATAAAGAAGTTATTAACCAATCCGGAATTGACAAGAACCCTTGGTAACAATGCGAGAAAAAAGGCAAAAAATCAGTTTGATTTGAATTTTTGTGCAAGCCAATATCATGAACGATATATTCAATTAGGACAGAACTAACATGTCGATGCCCCTGGTAAGTGTGATTATTCCTGTATACAATGGTGAACGGTTTTTAAAGGAGGCTATCGAGAGTGTCCTCCAACAGTCCTATCATCCGGTTGAAACCATTGTGGTAAATGATGGATCAACGGATAACTCAGCTCAAATAGCTGCCTCCTATAAGACAACCAGAACCATCGACCAAAGCAATCAGGGTCAGGCTGCAGCATTGAATGCCGGAGTCCTGAACTCGAAGGGCTCATTGATTGCATTTCTTGATGCTGATGATTTATGGCCTCAGGATAAACTCAGTTTACAAGTCGAATATCTTAGGGAACATCCTGAAGTGGATTTTGTCATCGGCCAGATGTTCAATTTTCTCAATACTGGGATCACTAAATTTCAGCCTAAGACAATGGATACAGCCAGAAAAGAATATGTGGCCATGGCACTGGGAGCCATACTGGCTCGAAAAGAAATTTTTCAAAAAATTGGGTTATTTGATCCCAAATATAAACGGGCGAAAGATGTAGACTGGTTTATAAGAGCAAAAGAAGCTGGCATACAAATGGCAATTATACAAAAAACCTTATTATATAGACGGATTCATGAAACCAATAAATCTCATGGAATAAAATTAAGACAGCATGAGTTTCTGAGAGCCGTCAAATCATCCATTGATCGCAAGAGGAACCGTGATATTTAGATAAATTCCATTTGGAAAAATGATGAATATACAAATCATAAACAGGAGCCCTTTAATCAGCATCATCATTCCCGTTTACAATGCTGAAAGTTACATAAAAAAAACAATACAGAGTGTTCTTAATCAGACTTACAGGCCTGTAGAAATCATTGTTGTCGATGATGGTTCAACAGATCAGAGTGCTGAAAATATTCGACAATTCCAGCAACCTGAAGTGAAATATCACTTTCAAAGCAACCTGGGGGCAGCCTCTGCGAGAAACAAGGGCATTGAGCTTGCGAAGGGAGAATACCTCAGTTTTCTGGATGCGGATGATCTATGGCTTCCAAATAAACTTGAACTTCAAATGAGGAGCTTTCAAAAAGATCCTGAGCTGGATATGGTCTTTGGACATATAAAACAATTCCGCAGTCAGGAACTAAATGCCGTTGAGCATTGGGAAACTGATTTGGAAAAGAAGGATATACCTGGAATTTCTATCTGTACGATGTTAATAAAAATGAGATCATATAAACAGGTCGGATTATTCGAAATACAATGGCGCATCGGAGAATTCCTTGACTGGTATGCAAAAGCAGAAGAAATGGGTTTGAAAAGTCACATGCTCAAAGAGATTGTGACTATGCGGCGTATACATACAGACAATTTGGGAATCAGAGAACGCCAGGCCCAGGCCGACTATCTTCATATTCTTAAAAAAACAATAGACCGCAGACGAAATAAAAATGATTGACAGGGATCGCAAAACCAGTCATTACTCAAACACTTTAAAAAGCATGTCTGACATATTTAAAAATAGATCAGCATGGAATTATTATCTCCGATATTATCATCCTGTTGACCGTTATCTTGTTTTCGGTCTTGTTTTGTCGATTGCCCAGTCATTTATCATCATACCCATTGCTATGTTGATACGGTTTATTTTTGACAGAATCCTTCCCTCGGGAAATTTTCTCTATCTTGTACTCACTGGCTTGGCCGTTATAATACTGTATATGATCGATGGTGGAGCCGGTTTATGGACGAGGAAAATATTTCTGGAAAAATCCAAATTCATTATTCAACAAGTTCGTAATCAACTTGTTCAAAAATGTTATGCTTTTTCCCGCTCTTATTATAGCCAACAAGATCTGGCAAAGTTACATACCCATATAGTTCAGGATACAGAACGTGTCGATGTGATGACCAATGCCATACTTGTCCAGTTTATACCCTGTTTATGCGGTAGTTTTGTTCTCATCACACTATTGGCGATTCTTAATACAATGTTGTTTCTTATTCTGATCCTTTTAATACCCCTTATGGTTTGGATCAGTAGTTTGATTAATAAAAAAGTAAAATTGAAAGTCTACCAATTTCATCGATCATTTGAAATGTTCAGCAAGGGAATATGGTCTGTTTTATCCCGGATGGACCTGACAAGAATTCAATCGGCAGAGCAATTTGAACGGGAACGTCAAAGAGAGAACATCGATCAACTCAGGAAAGTGAGCGGTCGAATGGCCTGGCTAAGAGCTGCCTATACTTCTATGCAGGGAACTATGGTTGCAATAACCAGCATTGTGATTCTTATTGCAGGCGGTAAAAACGTTTCATCGGAAATGATGACTCTCGGCGAATTAATCGCCTTTTATGCTGTTTTTAGTTTATTACGATCCAGATTAATGATTATTTCGTCGGTCATTCCATCCATTATCGAAGGGAATGAATCACTGAAATCACTGCATAGATTGTTAAAAACAGAAGCAGAACGCCCTTATTCCGGAAACCAAAAAATCAAATTTCAGGGGAAAATTATGCTTGATTCGATTTTCTTCCAATATAATGAATCTCCTGTGTTGAAAAACATTTCCCTTATCATCGAGCCCGGAAAAACAACAGCCATCATAGGGCCTAATGGTTCCGGCAAAACCACAATTGCTAATCTGATCTTGGGTTTTTATGCGCCCCAAAAGGGTTGTCTTTATGCAGATGATACTCCCTATACAGAACTGAAAATTTCCGAATTGCGGCAATATATGGGAGTTGTCACCCAAAATCCGATTCTGTTTTCCGGAACTATCGCAGAAAATATTTCATATGGAATGCAGGAAAAACAATTGGACCAGATCATACACGCCAGTCAACTCGCCCTAGCGCATGAATTTATCAGCGCCTTTCCGGAAAGCTATCAAACCATTATCGGTGAAGATGGGGTGCTGATTTCGGGAGGGCAACGTCAGCGTATTGCGATAGCACGGGCATTGCTCAGGAATCCCAAACTGTTTATTCTTGATGAACCCTCTAATCATCTGGATGCAACAGCCGTTTCAACGGTCATGAATAATTTAAAAACAATCAAGAAATCTCCAACAATTGTCATCATCAGTCACAATATAGAAATCGCAAAAGATGCAGACCAGATCATTGTTATTGAAGATGGACAAATAATTGCTGATCGAAGAGATCAAATCGATTTTCCTTAATGAAGGTCAGGAGATGCAAACTAAAACGCCGTATATCTTCACTCCGTGGAACCGGGGTGGGTCCTGGCCGACTTATGATCAGAGGCTGCTGTTAAAAGCCTGTCTATTAGAAGGGGAGCCCGCGCTTAAAGCATGGCATGAATGGAAAGCCTCCATTGATTTCGACAGTCTTGAAACCGGATCGAGACGCATGCTGCCCTTATTATTCCAAAATTTGAAAAAACATCATGTGAGCGATCCCCTCATGGAAAAAATGAAAGGGATTTACCGATATACTTGGTCAAAAAATCAATTGTTAGTCCGCAATTTCATTCCGGCTCTGGAAACCTTCACTCAAGCAGGCATTAAAACAATCATCCTCAAGGGATGGGCTCTGATATTGCATTATTATAAGGATTATGGTTTGCGTCCTATGAATGATATTGATTGTCTGGTCCGAAAACAGGATGCCTATAAGGCTTTTCATGTCATGCAGACATTGGATTGGTATTCACGAATCATACAGATTGAAAAATTCCATGATTTGGATAATACACCATTAAAAGCCTTGCATTTTAACAATTCATCGGGAGGTGAAATCGACCTGCACTGGCGGTCTCTTTATATGAACATAAATTCTCAATTGGATCATTACTTTTGGGAAGGTGCAGTGCCAGTTCAAATTGAAAATAATGCCGTATATCTTTTAAATCCAGCCGATCAACTTATTCATACCTGTGCGCATGGAATTATATGGAATCGATTGGCTCCTTTCAGATGGATTGCAGATGCCGCAGTGATACTCCGCAACTCAAATCCCGGCATCAACTGGGATGATTTCATAAGCAAAATCCTTAAACTTCGTTTGATTCTGGAGTTAAAGTATTCCCTTACCTATTTAAAGATGTTGCTGGATATTCCTATACCTTTATATGTCACAGACACATTGAATGATTGTTATTTGTCGAAAAGAGAAAAAAGAGAATTTTATATTCATACGCATAAGGTACGTAAAATGTTGGGTTCATTATTCATACGATGGCGTATTTATAGACATCAATCTCAAGAAAACCAGTCCAAATTGAGACATTTCTTAGGCTTCATCCCGTTCTTGAAAACTGGATGGCAAATAAAATCTTGGTGGGTTTTCCCCGTCATTCTGCTTTTAAAAATTGTGGAGCGGGTACTTAGTATTGTAGGCATCGTTAAAAAATAAAGAAATCAAAATGACTCAAAAAGGAGACAAAATCCCTCGAAATTTCCAAACCGTTACGTTTTTGTTAGTTTCTGCCGAGAATCGAAAAAAACATCCCAGGCGGTTTTTGGAACTACCCCCCTATTCGTCTACCATCAGAATCTCCTGCTGGATATGAGGAGGGAGTTGGGCATTCTGCCTCTAAGATCCTATTTGCCTGGGCCTCATCAACCAAAACTCAGATCAGCTTTATAAGGATGTCATCAGACATTAACTTAAAAGGGAAATTTATACAACGACAGGCATCGAGAAAATTAATAAAATTCGTTGTCCATCAACTTCCGAAAGAATTATTACTCTTTTCAATTTGTTTTAATTTAATCAATTGACTTCTCTTATGAGATTGATATAATTTGTTCGGTTGGCTATAGGAAAAATCAATTATAAATTTACCTTGTAGGAACTATATCGTCTCAGATTATACAACTGTTCATCCATACCAAAAATATTTGTGTATTTTATAAAATTGTAAGGAGGAGCAGATGAAAAGCAGGGGGTTTTTATTTGTCCTTTTCATTTTTTTCGTTTTTTCCTCGATCACCCTTTCCCAGTCGAAGGAAACAGGAGCCATTCTGGGGACTGTGTTCGATGATATGAATAATCCTCTTCCCGGGGTAAGTCTCGTTCTTTCGAGCCCCAGTTTGATGGGAGAGCGAACAGTCCTTTCTGATAATGAGGGAAATTACAGGTTTCCGGCGCTCCCCCCTGGTGACTATGTCATTCAAGCCGAACTCCAGGGATTTACAAAGGTCATTCAGGAAAATATCCGTTTGACAACAACAGTAAGGCTTACTGTGAACCTGGTTTTGAAACCCAGTGCCATCAAAGAGGAAACGACTGTTATTGCCCAAACCCCTATGATCGACATCAAATCCTCGGAAACCGCATCGGTCACGCTGGAGAACGAAGTCCTCCAAAATATCCCCTACAGTAATATTTATTGGGATATACTCGATCTGGCTCCGGGTGTATCCTCCCAATCTGCTTTTGGCGCCTCGATCTATACCGGGATAGCTTATCAGGTGGACGGCGTAGACCTTTCCGACCCTGAAACTGGCGGCGCTTGGGTCCTTCTAGACCCGAACATCATCGAGGAAGCCAAGGTCATGGGCATCGGCTTACCTGCTGAGTATGGGAATTTCACGGGCACCATATTCAATGTTGTCACAAAATCCGGGGGGAATGAACTCTCGGGCCACTTCGAGGCCACATTCCAGGGAAAGGCAGACGACTGGCCTAAAGGATTCTGGCAATCGGAAAACAATGCCTCCTACACCAAAGATTTTCCCGATATGACATCCCCGGTGGAAAGGCTTGCAGATTTTGGCGCTCATCTGGGCGGCCCCATCAAACAGGATAAAATATGGTTTTTCCTAGGAGCCCAGTACTACCGTGAACAGGATTTCCCCGCAGGATTCCCCGGGTCAGGGATTTTTAAACTGCCGAAATTTTTCTTCAAAATTTCTACCCGGATGACCCTAAAGACGCATTTCAGCACATTTCTCGAATACGACAGATATGATGTGGGCAACGGAGGTGGAAGTGCGAGGATTTCTCCTGAGGCGACTTACAAGCAGATATCTCCGGATCTTGTGGGAAATATTTCTATGAACCACATATTCAACAGCACGACGTTTTTCGACTTGAAAATGGCCTTTTTCTGGGGAGAACTTGAACAGATTCCCGAGGCAGGGGATGTCAGCTGTCACTTGAATCTTAATGATAATAAATTTTATGAAAGCTGGGGAGGCCATTATTATGTAGAACCATTGAGATATCAGGCGAACGCGAGCCTGACCCATTACGCTGAAGACTTTATACAGGGTGACCATGATTTTAAATTCGGGGTGGAATTCGAGCGCTCCCGCTTCCACAATATGTACAGATACACTGGCCCCAACGCGTTTCTTTATGTGGACTATACGGGTTACGGCCCCTATGGTTATTATTATAACGGCCCCTATCTCGCCTACCAGTATGAAGGTTATGACACACAGACAAAGAGCACCCGCCTCGAGGGTTTTGTCCAGGACTCATGGAAGATCTCAAAACGCCTGAACCTGAACTTCGGATTCCGCTTCACTCAGGTGTGGGGAACCG
>Ga0180433_10011625_pt1 | contig 10422 bp, 12 predicted proteins | sample SS_ome_8_FD_132980 | JGI IMG/M metagenome (GOLD analysis project Ga0180433, IMG submission 132980) | Hypersaline lake sediment archaeal communities from the Salton Sea, California, USA - SS_1_D_1 metaG | ecosystem: Environmental > Aquatic > Non-marine Saline and Alkaline > Hypersaline >...
GAACCTGGCGTTGATGCTGGCCAGGATGGCCTTCTTGCCGTATCGAGGCGTGCTGGTGCGAACGGCATAGTCCTGCAGCCAATCCAGGGGCCAATCCTGGGTACGGCCCATGCCCATGATGGGAATAGCCGTCTTCCTGTTGGCGCCTACCATGGACCGCACGTGAGCCAGCCAGCAGGCCTCCATTATGTCGCGGTCGAATCTCTCAACGTGCTCCTCGCAGTAATCGGCAGCGGCTATCAGTAGCGGGGCCATGCCCTTCTTGAACATGCGCTGTCTTAACCTGGTGTTGTATGGAATAACCCACTCCTCCACCATGTCTACTGTGAGATTGGGGAAGGCGGCCCAGGCATCAGCTCCGATACCCATCCTCGCTCCCGTCTCTGCCTGGATCAACCCAAGATAGCTGGGAAGGACCTCGTCGGTGATCCAGGTCATCAACTCGTGGGCGAACTTAGGATCCTTGCGCATGTCCCGGATGAGCTTGGGGTAGGAGCGCAGACCCACTGCCAGGCTGAGGGGGGCGCAGAAGATGGCGAGCTTGGGCAGGCCGCAGAACTCTTTCATGGCGTTTACGTTGTCGATGATATAGCGGATCCTGCCCCAATCCGGTTGGAAATCAGTGTCGATGCCGTCTATGTCCCGGGGTTCGGAGATCAACGGTTGAGAGTAATCGATGGTGGGCATGTCGATACCGCCGTAGATCATCTTCGCCCCCAGGGCCTCGGCCTCGAAGTTGTAACTGTCGGTGAAAGCCAGGGCGACGTCCATGCCGTACCAGTCGTTGACCAGCTTGATGGTCTCCACCATCTTGCGGCCGTCGGTTATGTAGAACTCTTCGGGCGAAACCCCGGACACGTACTGCGCGTGCTCGTGTATCTGAGCGAAACACGGGGGGTAATCGGCCTTCCCAAATATGGTGGCCACTATCCTTCCCAAGCCATCAAGCGGTATCTGTCTGAGTCCGGCTCCGTATAGAGAGCCTTTTACTCCGCTTTTCACATAAGGAGGGGCAAGGGCGGATACGCCCATAACCGCCCCGGCCGCTAGACCCGCGCCGAGGATTTTATTTCTCAACCCCATCATCCCACCCCCGCCAGTTTACGGGCTACCTCAAGGGCCTCCAGGGCGTCCATGCCGAAACCGTCCGCCCCCACGTCCTCGGCATACTTGGATGTAACGGGAACGCCCCCAGCCATCACTTTGACCTTGTCCCGCAGCCCCGCTTCTGATAGGGCCTCGACCACGTCCTTGATGAGGAGCATGGTAGTGGACATATAGGCGCCGATGCCCACGATATCCGGCTCGTGCTCCTTTACCTTGTCCACAAAGGTCTGAACGGGTACGTTGCTGCCGAGGTCCACGACCTCGAAGCCGCCGGAGGTGAGCATGGCTATGACGATGGACTTGCCCAGGTCGTGCATATCCCCCTCCACCACCCCGATGAGGTAGGTACCCGTTTTCTTCGTCCCGGTCTCGCTGATATGGGGCTCCAGCACCTCCATCGCCTCCTTGAAGGACTCCGCGGCCAGGACCACGTCGGGCAGAAAATATTTTCCTTCCTGCCACAGTTCGCCGGCCTTCTGAATCCCGGCAATCACCCCCTGGCTCAGTATAATCTCAGCGTCCGTAGAGGAAAGGGCCTCCTCTACCAGAGAGGCGACCGGGTCACCCTCCGTGATACCGTCCTTTATCTGCTCCAAAGCACTCATCCCTGCCTCCATTCCCTCGATCAGCCCTATCCCTGGCCGAAAAGGCGGTACAGGGGATGGCTGTCCTTCTTCGGACGCCTTCTTTGCAACCTGGCTTCATAGGCGACGAGCGAAGCCGCCACGCCCACTGCCGGATAAGCCCAGCTCGCGTTGGACAGGGGGCCGTAGAAGAGGAAGTCCGCCCCCGCGTAGACGGGCCTGCAAAGTATAGCCGCTCCCGCGGCCTCGAAGACGGGCGTCTCCAGCCTCGCCTTTTTTCTCCACGAATATAGGGCGTTAGATGGGGCACAGCCGCAGGGGAGGCCGGTCTCCTCCTTGATCATGGCTATGGCCCGGGAGGTCCATCCCATGCTCACCAGGTCCAGGACGCCGGGGTCGATCAAGACCTTCTCCAGGCCGGCCCTTTGTGCCACCTCCAGCAGCCCGGGGATATCCCCACTCCCGCGCAGCAGTTCCATACGCGCGTCCGGCTTGATATGGGCTGCATCGAAGGCCAGTATCACCCCCGCCTTGATGCCGCATTTACTAAGGCCCTCTATCTCATTCTCACTCCAATGCACGTCGATGGAATTATAGATGGCCCTTTCCCCCAATCCCCGATCCATGGCATAGGCGGCGCCAGCCATCCTAACCTCCGGGCGCATGGAATCTATGAGGAAGGGGGCATCGTCAGCCTTGGCCACGAAATCGATATATGCGCGCATGGCCTCTCCGGTCTCGCCGATGATATCGATTATCCTGGGAAGGCCGTGCTTTTCGGACATAAGGCGGTCCGTCTCCAGCAGCCGCAGGGCATGGTCTGCATCGAACTCGCCCGTGATGGGATTGCTCAGGCAGGGGTCGCCGGAATAGAAGATGCTCCCGATCATCACCGGCGCGTATTCCCCCGGAAGGCCCCCTATGGTGACGCCCCCTAAGTCGTAGACAACTTTTTGGTCCGGCATGTTTCTACCTCTTGATCATATCGCTTAAGCGGGCACGCATAACGCGCCCCCATATCTCCATGTCGTTATGCTCGCCAGGAACCGGAGCCGTGGTAGGGGAAATCCTCCAGGTTGTTCTCGAACATCTCCTGGTCTGGACGCCGGTAGATACCCTTTCTGCTTATCCAGGACAGACCGGCCTTCTTGAAGGAGACCAGGACCTCGGCCAGGCGCACACCGGAGCTTATCACATCCACGATGGGAACTCCGTCCACCGCGGTGAAGCCGTTGGGGTATTCATCCTCGCAGCCCGGTGCCATGCTCAAGGCAGGCGCTATGACAGTTCAGCCAGGCACCAGGACCTCGGCCCCATCGGCTATGCACTCCCTCGCCGTCTCTGAGAAGGCCTCGATAACCTCATGGGCGTCCCCCAGGCCCACGAGCATCTCGTCTCCCGCGCTCTCCGAGCTGCGCACCGCAACCGCCCTGTCCCCCAGGCCGTAGCGGCAGATCATGTCCTCTATGTAGGGGACCACGGTACTGCTGAAGGTCACCACGCCGAAGCGGTAACCCATCATGGAGGCCAGCAGCATACCCGACTGCAGCACCCCCACTACCGGTATATCCAGGGCCTGGCGAAGAGGGTCAAGCATGGAATCGAAAGCGCAGTGGATGACCAGACCGTCGTAACCCTCCTCGCCCAACTTCAGGGACGCCTCGAACAATTCGTAATCGTTGCGCACGTTGAAGCAGAAGTAGCCGAAGAAATCTATGTCTGTGAAGCCCTGCTTGAGGAAATGAAAGTCGATCTCCGTATCCTCCTGCTTGACCTTCTCAGCATTGGGTATAAACACACCCCCGACGATCTGCCTGATGATCTCTATCTCCGGATCGATGCCCATGGGGGCTATGATGGCCAGCCGCATTCCCATTCATGTCACCTCCATATTGGTCTTAGGTCTCTTATTTAGTGTCAGGTCCCGCACTCCGAGATGCTTTATATACCCCCGGGGGTAGCAAAACAAGACCTGACCCCTTCTATTTACCCCTGATGCGCGTTTATCTAACGCGGCTAGAAATTGCGCGGGGGTACCAGTTCGGCCCGGTGCAGGATCTTGTAGAAGCCGATATAGCTATAGGGAACGCTGACTTCGATGGCCTCATTCTTGCAGATAGCCTGGCAGTCGTTGCAGGACATGCACTCGGGGAAGGCGTCGTCCACCATATGGGCCTTCTTGTTTTTTCCTACTCCCGCGACGTAGAGGCAGTCTCCCGGGCATATCAGGGCGCACAGGCCGCAGCCGCTGCACTTGTCGTGGTCGATGACCACGTGGCCCGAGGTACCGTGCTCCGGATTATCGTAGGTAGGTATCATCATTCTCTCTTTGAAGGTGAGAAATGCCATTGTCTTCCTCCCGCTCTATTAAAATACCGTTCGCTTCTCGCCGTTTTCCCACCAGTCCATCTCCCGCAGCTCGCGGGAGACTATGCCGTCTGGCTTGCCCACCGGATAGCCCAGGGTTATGCCCTCCACCAGGTCGTAGGGCCACTCGATGCGCAGGAGCTTCCTCCACTTGGCGCCCATCTTGAGCACCTCCACGAAGCCCACCCAGCAGGTGCCCAGGCCCAGGGAGTGGGCGGCCAGCACGATGTTCTGGCCGCAGACGCCGCAGTCCAGCTCGGGCTTGGCGGCGCCGCGCTTGTCCTTGAGGATGAGGATGACGGTGGGGGCGCCGTGAAAGAGCTTGAGCTTGCCGTCGGCTATCAGCCTGATGGCCCCGAAGGGGATGGGGTGCAGAAGGTTGGGCATGAGCCTGATATATATCTGGGAATAGACCCAGGCCAGCTTGCCCAGGGGCCCAGTCTGCCAGTCCAGCATGAACTTGAACATCTTGCACCTTGCCCGCACGTACTTCTCCATCTCGTCGATCATCTTCTTGTCCCGGACAACGATGAACCTCCAGGGCTGGGAATTGCCCGCCGAGGGGGCGAACCTCCCCGCTTCGAGCACCCTGCGCACCAGCTTCTCCGGCACCTGCTTGTCCTTGAATTTACGGACGCTGCGGCGCTCCAGTATGACCTTCTCCACCGGGTTCCAGTCCATTCCCTCGTGCCAGGTGTACAAATCCGCGAACTCCCCGGCCTTTTCGGGGGCTCTGCCCTCAGCATCCTTCGTCTCGATATCCAATATCTCGGTCATGGTCCCTCCCTCCTAATCATTAAAGACCTCGGCCTCCGGGATGGATGGGCCGATCAGGCATTTGAACAGGTTCAGTCTATTTAGCTGGTTTGTGCCCTCGTATATCTGCAGCAGCTTGGAGTCGCGCAGGAACTTCTCCACGCGGTGATCGTGCCTTATCCCGGCCTGGCCCATGAGCTCTATGGCCAAGTGGCAGTTTCTTATACCGAAATCGGTGGCCGCGAACTTGGACAGGGAGGCCCAACCGGAGGCCCGGCAGGCCTCCTCCTCCGTCTGGCCGTCCATGATCAGCTTCCGGAACAGCTTGGTTGTGGACTCCCTTTTATTGCTAGCGGGCATGAATTTATCGAAGACCGAGGTGGGCAGGTACTTGTTGTAGTAATAGACCGGCTTGACGTTCATCATCTTGGTCATGCCGTGAAGGGCGTTGACGTATCCGCATTCCATGTAGCTGAGCCGGGCCAGGGCCACGTTCTTGTACATCTCTGCCAGCATGCACTGGGCCCATTCATGGTTGATGAGCAGCTTGCCCTCCACCTCCGTCTCCTGGGCGAATTCAAGGGCCTCCCGGTAGGCGCCGCGGGCCACGCCGGTTCCCATCGCACCCACGCCGGGACGGGTCATGGAGACAACGAAATCGATGAGCTGCATGTTGGCCTCCTTGATCCCCCGCCTTACGTCCTTGACATCGTCGCGGCTGATGCAGACGTACTCGTCGGGGATGAAGCAGTCCTCAAAGACCAGCTCACTGGCGGGGCAGCCCTTCTGCCCCATCTTCTTCTCCATCCTTCCGAAGGAGAAGCCCTTGATGCCGTTCTTCACCGCCAGCATGATCATGCTCTCCTCCGGCCTCTCCAGATCATCGTAGGCGATGAGCATGTGCCAGGTGGAGAGGTGGCCGTTGGAGATGAATATCTTGTTGCCGTTGACCACGTATCCGCCCTTCACCTTTTCGGCGTAGCACTTGACCCTGGCCTTTGACAGCAGCTCCACCTCCTCCACGTCGGTGCCCGCGTCCGGCTCGGTTATCGCTCCCGAGATGAGGCAGGGCTTACCGGTCCTCTCCCCCTCGATCACCTCCCGGCATATCATGTCTATCAGGCGCGTGTTCCATGAGACGAAGAGAAAGGACAGGCCGAAGTATTGCACCCCCAGGAGGTTGGCGATACCCAGGCACTCGGAGGCCACCTCCTCTATAAAGGGCGACATGGCGCTGAAGCTCCAGCCCTTGCCGCCGAACAGCTTTGGGATCCACCCGGTATAGAAACCCCAGCGGTTTATCTCCTCCACCAGGTCCCAGGGAAGATAGGTGGGGTCCTCCTGCATCTTCCTGTCCAGCTCCAGGGAGTAGGGCCTGACCACCGCCTCATTGAACCTCCTGCCCAGGGCCATGCCCTCCTCGGCCTCCTTGATCAAGCCTCGCGGCATCTTGCCCACCGACAGCAGGCTGCACATTATATCCTCGAACTTGGGGTCTTTCTCCATGAGGGTGGATTGTAATATCCTGTCGAACATACCGAACACCCCCTTTCCCTTACCAGGGGAGTTCCCCGTCGACGATACGTTTTATGTACTTGAGCTTACGCATGGGGGTGAGCCCCATCAGGGCCTGTATCTGCTTGGCGTCGCGGAAGCGCTTCTCCTGGCCGTAGTCCTTCATATAGCCGTTGCCCCCCAGCAGCTGGATGCCGTCGGTGGTGGCGTCAGCGGCCATCTCCTGCACATGCAGGGCGGCGGCCCTGGAGTCGAGCTGCCATCCGGGCTCCCCGCAGTCCACGCTCCGGCTGGCCCGATCCACCAGTATGTCGGCCACCTTGCCCTTCACGGCCATGCTGGAGAGCAGCATCCTGACCTCGGACCAGTTGACGATCTCCCTGCCGCCCTGCACTCTCTCCTTGGTATAATCGAGGGCCTCGACGAAGGAGCCCTTTATCACGCCGGCGGCCATGGCCGCCGCCGCCACGCTCAGCCGGTCCACCGCGGCCTCAAAGTAGTCGCCGCCTTTCCCTTCCTGCCCCACCAGCTTTCCCTCCACATCGGAGAGGCTCATATCCACCGCGGGGCAGGAGTGTAAGCCCAGGCTGAGAACGGGCTCGCCGATATCCAGCCCATCGCCTTTGAGGTTGACCAGGAACAGGGAGTATCCCTCCTCGCCCTTCACTTTGGCGGGCAGGAGAGCGCTGTCGGCTATCCCCCCAAGTACCACGTATTCTATGTCACCGGAAAGTATGTATTTGTCTTTGCTCCTCTCCACCATAGCGACGTTCTCGATCTCCCCCGGGTTATTAAAGGAGGGAAAGGCGATAAGGAGGCCGGCGTAACCGGCCGCGTTTGCGGCGATCTTCTTGAGGACCTCCACCTCCCCCGCCCGGGCCACCATCTCCTGGGCCCGGGCGTTGGTGAATATAATGCCCCCCAGGCTGGCATCGGCCCGGCAGACCTCGTCCAGGACGAGGCAGACGGCGTTCACGGCATCGGCGGCTCCGCCCATCTCCTCCGGCAGCATGATGGAAAAGAAGCCCACGTCATGGGCCTTGGTCAGCACGCCCTCGAATAAGGGGCCGAAAGGATACTTGTCGTTCTCCTCCCGGTCCTCCAGCAGCTCCTTGGCCGCGAAATCCCCGGCCATCTCTTCCAGCATCTTCAGCTCATCGCTTACGGTAGTCTTCATCCCACATACCCCCTCTTTACTCCTCGAACATCCTGGCCGCCGGTATAGTGCGGCCGATTAAGCACTTAAAAAGGTTTTGCCGGTTCAGTTGGTTGGTACCCTCATATATCTGCAGCAGCTTGGAGTCCCTGAGGTGTTTCTCCGCCCTGCCGTCGTGTCGCATGCCGGCCCGGCCCATCATCTCCAGGGCAAGCTGGCTGTTCCTCACGCCGTAATCGGTGGAGGTGAACTTGGCCAGGGAGGCCCACCCCGAGGTGCGTTGGTACTCCTCGTCCTTCTGCCAGTCGAAGTAGAGCTTGCGGAAGAGCCAGGTCACGAAATCCATATCCAGAAGCGGCGCGATAAACCTGTCTATGATAGAGCTGGGAACATACTTCAAATAGTAGAAAAAGGGCTTCCACTGCAGGACCTTGAACATGCCGTAGAGGCCGTTGGCGTAGTTGGTCTCTGAATAGCTGAGCCTGGACAGGCTCACGTTTGTATACATCTCCGCCAGCAGGCACTGGGCCCATTCGTGATTGATGAGCAGCTTGCCCTCGACCTCCGTTTCCTGCGCGAACTCCAGGGCCTCCTCGTAGGCTCCCCGGGCCACGCCGGCCCCGAAGGCCGCCACGCCGGCCCGGGATGCGGACAGTACGTAGTCGATGACCTGCATGGTGTAATCTTCAACCGACCTCTTATTTTTTCTGGAAGCCCGCGTGAACCTCTCGATGTAGTAGCGGTCGAAACAGACGTTTTCGTCCGGCACGAAGCAGTCCTCGAAGATGAGCTCGCTGGCGGGGCAACCTTTCTGGCCCATCTTGTTCTCCTGCCGGCCGAAGGAGAAGCCCTTGTCGCCGGTCTTCACCGCCAGCATCACCGTGGTCTCATGGGGCCGCTCCAGGTCCTCGTAACAGATGAGCGCGTGCCAGGTGGAGAGGTGGCCGTTGGATATGAAGATCTTAGAGCCATTGACCACGTATCCGCCGTCGACCTTCTCGGCCTGGCAGCTGACCTTGGCCCTGGAGACCAACTCCACATCCTCCACGTCGGTGCCCGCCCCCGGTTCGGTGATGGCCAGGGAGATGAGGCAGGGATTCCCCGTCCTCTCCCCCTCCGCCGTATCCCGCATAAGCCTGTTCATCAGCCGGATGTTCCACGAGGCGGTCAGGGTGGCCACGCCAAGATAGTGCACCCCCACCAGGTTGGACATGGCCGTGCAGGCAGAGGCCAGCTCCTCCAGGAAATAGGATAAGGCGGGCAGGTTCACCCCTTTACCCCCGAAGATCTTGGGTATGAACAAGGTGTACAGGCCCCAGCGGTTGGCCTCCTTCACGAAGTCCCACGGCAGGTAGTTTGGGTCCTCCTGCATGTGGCGGTCCAGCTCCAGGGCGTAGGGCCTGACCACAGCCTCGTTGAACCTCCTGGCCAGGGCTATTGCCTCCCTGGTCTCGGTGATCATGGCCCCGGGCGCCCGGGCCGTGGACTCAAGGCCGCATGTTATGTCCTCGAACCTGGGTTCTGAATCCATAAACAAGTTATTACCTCCGTCTGAACCCATGCATATCCCCTTTCAATAAACTGGCCCTGTGGAGCCCTCGGCTCCAGCCCTTTAGGCCTTCCCTAATATATGCACGCACATGGCCGCCTCACCCAGGCCTATGAAGCCGCCACCGTTCTCGGCCAGGGCTATCTTCACGCCCTCCACCTGGCGGGCGCCGGCCTCGCCGCGAAGCTGTGTGACCAACTCGTATATCTGGGCCAGGCCCGAGGCCCCGATGGGGTGACCGCGGCACTCCAGGCCACCGCTGGGATTAACCGGAAGCTTGCCGCCTACCTTGGTGGCCCCGGACTCGGCGAAGGGCCCTCCCTCCCCCTGGGGGCAGAAGCCCAGCTCCTCGCATTGCATGAGCTCCCCGAAGGCGGTGGCGTCGTGCACTTCGGCCACGTCCACATCCTCGGGCCCCACTCCGGCCATCTCGTAGGCCTCTCTGGACAGGCGCTCGCCTATGTTCTCTATCCCGCTTCCCGGAAGCGAACCAGAGGCCAGGGTGGAGGCCAGTATCTTCACCGGCTTTGCGTCGGGATACTTCTGCAGGGCTCGCTCAGAGCACAGGAGGGCGGCGGCGGAGCCGTCCCCGATGGGGGCGCACATGGCCCGGGTCAGGGGAAAGGCCACCGAGTAGTCCTCCAGGACCTCCTCCACGGTCTCGCGGAAGGGGTAGCCCTCCAGCGAGATGGGATCGCCATAGATGGTCCACGCCGGGTCCTCGATGCACGTGCCGCACAGGGAGACCCCGTCGTCGACGTACAGGTCGTTGTTGTCGAGGTCCGCCAGGCGGCGCTCCTCGCAGTCAGCCCCGGTAATCCAGGGCAGACAGGTAACGATGATCATCAGCAGCCGTCGTTGCATGATTCCTCCTTCTCGTTTCGGTCACTCTGGTTCTGGTCGTTCCTTTGCTCAAGCTCCCACCCTGAAGTTTTCATCCTTCTTCACCCTTCTCTGGGATCTTGTAGACCGCCGGACGGATCATGTGGCGGTGTTTCAGGTTGCACACCTCGAAGACGGCCTCCTGGACCGCCGTCAGCTCCGGCCTCTGTGCGTCGGGGTCGTCAGCCCCGTTGGTCTGGTCCACGGTGTGAGACCAGGCCTTCGGGGCGCCGCACAGCGGACAGGTCCAGCCCTCACCGAACCCTCCACTGTAGACGTCGTCCTCGAAGAGGTGCCCCGTGGCGCACAGGGCCATCTCGTAGCCTTCGAAGCTCATGTTCAGTCCTCCCTCGTCAGGTCCGCGTAGGCAGCCTCCACGATATCGCGGGCCCGCACGAAGTACCACGGCCCGTCCTCGAACTCGACGAACATCGCTGTGGGCGTGCGCGAGATCATGAACTTGCGTCCACAGACGTCCCCTTCACCCGCGGACTCGCGGAGTACCA
>Ga0180433_10011626_pt1 | contig 10422 bp, 9 predicted proteins | sample SS_ome_8_FD_132980 | JGI IMG/M metagenome (GOLD analysis project Ga0180433, IMG submission 132980) | Hypersaline lake sediment archaeal communities from the Salton Sea, California, USA - SS_1_D_1 metaG | ecosystem: Environmental > Aquatic > Non-marine Saline and Alkaline > Hypersaline > Sediment...
CCCGCATGGCAGTGATCAGGACTTCCCGAGGGAGCTGGAGAAAGCCCTTGTCAAAAGATCCTGCTGACACAGCAACGTACTCTACGAGATGGGTCACGGTGTCGAGCAAATCATCATCAGCAAGGATACGACCGCCCAGAGAGTTCGCGGCTTTCGCGATGTCCCTTTCTATCATTTGCCTCCGTTCGGCGATGTTCGTTAAGACAAAGGCCGATCGCAGTGTGGAGACATAGTCGTCAGCGCTTCCCATGGAGATCGATCTGGGATGCATAAAACGATGCCCGAGGGTTCGTCGCCCACTCCTGATGTTCTCCAGCTTGAAAGAGATGATCTGGTTGCCAAGCAAGGCGAGGATGACGTGAATGGGCCTGGCGAAATTGAGTCCAAAATCCGCCCACCGCATGGATTTGGGGAAAGGGATTGCGGTGATGACTCCCGGGATAATGGTTTGAAGGAGTCTCCGAGACGTCTGTCCCCGTTCAGGCCTGATGACACACACATAATCGCCTTTGGCCGTGGTCTTTGTGGTCAGGCGGTTCACCGAAACACCTTGACTTTTTGCAAAGCCTTCGGCCGCCTTGGTGGGGCGTCCCTCCCCATTAAAGGCTACGGCTTTAGGAGGCCCCAAAACCTCTTTGGTGATAGACGCCTGCCTTTCAGCCACATCTCGAATCACAAGGGCCAGGCGCCTGGGGGTTCCATGGGTCTCCATGGCCCCGTGTTCAATGCGGGCCTGAGACAATTTTTGGCCCATGAGCGTGGCCATGGCGTGAAGCGCTGGTTCGATGTATCCTGCAGGTATTTCCTCTGTGACAATTTCAACAAGTAATGTCTTCATAGTCTCCCAAAGCGTTATTGTTTACAAGAAAAGCGTCGAGCCTCGCAGGGAATAGAAGGTCAGCCATTCGCTGGCGACGCACTGAGCAAAGGAAAGCCCATGGCCTGTCGCTGTGCCAGATAGGCTTCACCGCAAGCGCGGGCCAAGTTTCTCACACGGGCAATATAGCCGGTCCTTTCCGTCACGCTGATGGCGCCTCGGGCATCCAGGAGGTTAAAGGTGTGGGAACACTTCAGGCAGTATTCATAGGCCGGCAGCACCAGTGATCGGGCAACGATCCGCCGGCATTCAGCCTCATACATGTTGAACAGGCCGAGCAGCATCTCCACGTCGGCGTGTTCGAAGTTGTAGGCCGAATGTTCCACTTCTGCCTGGTGGCATAACGCGCCGTAGCTGATGGCGTCGTTCCATTTTAGGTTGAACACGTTGTTCACGGTCTGAAGATACATGGCAATCCTTTCCAGGCCGTATGTGATCTCCACGGAGATGGGGTTGAGCTCAATGCTTGCCGCCTGTTGAAAATAGGTGAATTGGGTGATTTCCATGCCATCAAGCCACACTTCCCACCCAAGGCCCGATGCGCCGAGGGTGGGCGATTCCCAATCATCCTCCACAAAGCGGATGTCGTGGGTCAGAGGGTCGAGCCCAAGGGCCTTCAGGCTTTTCAGGTACATGTCCTGGACCTTGAGGGGCGAGGGCTTGAGGATGACCTGATACTGGTAGTAATGTTGAAGCCGGTTGGGATTTTCCCCGTAACGGCCGTCTGTAGGTCGGCGAGAAGGCTCCACGTAGGCCACCCGCCAAGGTTCAGGACCGAGAACTCTCAAAAGGGTGTCCGGATGAAAGGTGCCAGCCCCGACCTCGATATCGTAGGGTTGCTGCAAGATACAGTCATGCCGCGCCCAGAAATTCTCAAGTGTCTGGATGAGTCTCTGGAAGGTTATCATATCGTTTTCTCCAGGTAGATTTTGCGCCATGGATACACTGAAACGCTTAATTTGTAAAGGGATCAATAGGCCAACGTGGCGCAGAAGCGCAGAAGCGGGGGTATCCCCAGTTCCGACGGATCCGGACTGTGGGGTTGGCAAGCGTGCCTAGAATTGGCAGCGTTCCCTACGGTCCAAGATCTCCGTCCCGATTTCTGGAGATTGCAGGGATGTTCAGTGCCTTCAGGAACTTCAAACTCTTTGTCTCCTTTCCCAGATGGCACGGTACAAAGGCTTCAAGCAATTCCAGACTCTCCTGCTTGGCCTGCCTGGAAAACCTGAGTCGATGGAGTTTTTCTGAGGGTGCGTTCAAAACCCAGCGAAGGTGGTTGATCGTTCCCTTGGAGAGATAGAGACAGCCCCGTTTCTGGGCGTGGCATTTTGGGCACAATACCCCCCCCTGTCTCGCGTCGAATGCAATGGAGACCCCTTCAAACTTCTTGAGGGGCATGCGGCAGGTGCTGCAATGCTCCAAGCTGGGCCTAAAACCATTGATAACCATAAAGCGAAGCTGAAACGTGATGTGAAGGGTCTCCTCAGGCCGGTCTCCGGCGTTGAGTTCATCCAATGCATGCTCAAGGAGGTTGTACACGGAAGACTGCTTTTGCCCTTGCTCCATCCACTGATAGACCAACTCGCACCAGTAACTGGCATAGGCTGTCTTGGCAATGCTGGTTCGGATCCGCTCAAAAGGATGGACCATCCCGGCTTCCTGCAGGATGGGCAACCCCCGGCCTCGGCCCCTGGTCCAGACCAGATTCAAGACGGAAAAAAGTTCCAAGATCCCGGCAAAACGCCTGATGCTTTTTTTGGCTCCCTTGGCTATCAAGGACACTTTCCCGTGCTTCAAGGCAAAAAAGGTGATGATTTTATCATGATCGCCGTGCTCGATGATGCGGAGCACAACGGCAGGGGAGGTCAGGGGGGCCATAGGGGCTATAGGTGGAGCAACATGGTAGCGATTTGAAAGTAAAAAAACACACTCAGAATATCAATGGAGGTGGTGACAAAGGGCCCCGTGGCAACAGCCGGATCAATGTTAATCCGAGCAAAAACCATGGGGACCAGGGAACCCACGAAGGCCGCAATTGTCATAGAACTTAAAACAGCAAGCCCCACGGTTATTCCGAGTAGCCACAAGTCATAACGCAATTGGACGACCAATCCGAGGAGCAGGCCGTACACAAAGCCGAGGAAAAATCCAACAGTTAGTTCCTTCGATACAACAGGCCACATTTGCTTTAAGTCTAATCGACCGGTAGCGAGACCCCGCACAACGATGGTGGAAGACTGGGTCCCGATATTTCCACCCATTCCCATGATAATCGGTATAAAAGCCGCAAGGTAGACCAGCTTGTTCAAACTGCTCTCAAAATGACCGATCACAAAAAAGGCTATCACGCCCCCAAACCAGCTGGCCAAGAGCCAGGGGAGCCGGATTCGGGCACTCTTAAAGAGCGACTGAGTTTCCACCAGACCCTCACCTGCGCCCGCCATTTTCAAGATGTCCTCTGTGGCCTCCTCTCGGATGATATCAATCACGTCATCCACGGTGACGATGCCAACGAGTGTGTTGCTCTCGTCCACGACAGGCACCGCGAGAACATTATAACGGGCCACTATTTTGGCGACCTCTTCTTGATCCGTGTTGGTCTGGACGCTCACAACATCGGTGGCCATAATCGACCTAAGTTTGGTTTCAGGGGGGACCACCACGAGCTGCCGCAGAGAGATGATCCCCGCCAGTTTGTCATGATCGTCGACGACGTAGAGATAAAACGGCATCTCAATGTCCACGTACTCCTTCTGCAAAGCCTCGATAGCCTCTTTCGCCGTGTTTTCTTCCTTTAGGGCAATAAAGTCCGGGAGCATGATGCCGCCAGCCGTCTCAGCATCGTAGCTCAGCAGTCCTGCCACCTCTTCAGAACCTTCCTTGGTCATGAGATCAAGGAGGGCCTTGGCGCGCTCGTCAGAAAGTTTTCCGAGCAGATCGGCCACGTCATCGTTGGGCATCTGTTCCAGGATTTCTGCAATCTTGCCGGCGGGCATGTCTTCAATGAGTTTCAAGAGAATTTCTTCCTCCAACTCACTGAAAAACAGAGCCTTTTGTTCCACTGTGTCTACGAGGTCAAACAGGGCTTCTTGTTCACGGAGTGTCAGAAATCGGAAGACGGCGGCTAGGTCTGCGGCGTGGGTCTTGTTGACGATCTTCTGAAGGTGACCCGTGGCCCCTCGCCTGAGGAGTCTCTTGGCGGTGTCTAAGAGAATTCTGGAGCGATCAACAGGCATCATCACCCTTTTCTAGGACATCATCGGCGCCTCGAACTCAAAGTGGCTTGTGAGCAAGAGTTGAGGGTGAACGCCCTTATATTATTTTGCACACGCGTCGTCAGTCAGCGACCACCGTTAGAACCGGTGGCTTGAGGAGGGCCCCGGGAAGGGGCCAACATAATCATTATCTTTCGCTGGACTAATGTCCGAATATCGAAGCACGAAATTCGAAACAATACCAAACGACACAAATCCAAATGACCAAAACATTTTCATGACGAACACTATCCTGAGAGCCATATCTTTACCATGTTTGAGGCTTTTTGACATTTGAATTTCGGATTTGTTTCGGATTTAGATATTCGGATTTCGAATTTATTCACTCCAGTGAAACGACTTGTCGGCAGAGCCTGTTAGGTTCGCACCAGCAGAGCTGGTGGTTTAATGCGATTAATTATGGATACAGCCGGTCAAGCAGTCTCGGAAAAGGGATGGTTTCCCTGACGTGGTCAAGGCCGCAGAGCCACGCCACCATTCGCTCAATCCCGAGCCCGAAACCGGCGTGGGGGACACTTCCGTAACGCCTGAGCTCCAAATACCACTTGAAGTCCTTGGCAGGGAGCCCCGCTTTGTTGATCTTCTCCTGTAGCGTCACAGCGTCGTCTTCACGCTGGCCACCGCCTATGACTTCGCCATAGCCCTCAGGGGCCAGCATGTCTACACACAAAGCGACCTCCGGGCGATGGGGATCGTTTTTCATGTAAAAGGCCTTAGCCTCTGCCGGATACCGGTGAATTAGAACAGGTTTGTCGAAATGATTAGAGATGATTGTTTCATGGCTTCCCCCAAAATCTTCGCCCCATGGGATCGATTCTCCAGCCTCTTTCAAAATTTCCAAGGCCTCATCATAGCTGATGACATAGAAAGGAGGCCGAACCTTTTCAAGTTTAGCCATATCGCGGCCCACGACCTGAAGCTCTGTCTGACACGTTTTGAGCGCCGATTCCACGATGGTCATGATCAAGGCCTCGGCCAGGTCCATGACGGTCTCCAGATCACCAAAGGCAATTTCAGGTTCTATCATCCAAAACTCGGTAAGGTGCCGTCGGGTCTTTGATTTTTCTGCCCGAAATGTAGGGCCAAAACAATACACCTTGCCAAAGGCCATGGCCCCGGCTTCCATGTAGAGCTGGCCACTCTGGGACAAGAAAGCCTTGGTGTCATCAAAGTAATCTGTTTCAAAAAGACTGGTGGTCCCTTCGCAGGATGAAGGGGTCAGGATCGGGGCGTCCAGGAGTGTGAATCCCCGATCATCAAAGAACTTGCGAGCTGCATTAACCACTGCGTGCCGGACACTTAAAATGGCTCGCTGTCGAGAGGACCGAAGCCACAGGTGCCGGTGATCCATCAAGAAGCCCACGCCATGCTCTTTTGGAGCAATCGGATAGGCTTCGGCAATATGATACACGTCAAGGTTTGATACCAGGATCTCATAACCTCCCGGCGCCCGGTCGTCTTTTTGAATGGTTCCGGTGACACCCAGTGAAGATTCCTGGGTCAACTGGGAATGTAGGCTGAAGGCGCGTTCGCTTGTTTCACCCTTAAACAGTGTGGCCTGTATCGTTCCGGTACCATCCCTGAGAACCAAGAATCGTATACGACCGCTGGAGCGTTTATGGGTCAGCCATCCAAAAAGGGTAACACTTTCACCCTCATAGTCTCTAACGGAATCAATGGTTATCCTTTTTAAGGCCATTTTTTGCTGTAAGATCCCTGTCCGTTAAGCGGAAAGCACGACTTGCTTCGCGGGAGACTTCTGTCGTGCATCGGTGAGCAAGCAGGTTGAAAATTCTTCAGAAAATCTTTGATGCCAGAATGATTCCCAGGACCAGCCAAAGGGGCACGGAAATAATGACCGCCAAGGTCAGTCCCCTGAAAAAGTCGAGTTGCTTGACCAAATGGCGTTTCTCTAGGGCACGATTAACCACTACGTCGACTTGATCAAACTTGACCGGCTTGGTGATAAAATCGTAAGCTCCCTCTTTAATGGCCTTGACTGCTGATTCGACAGTCCCAAAACCAGTGATCAACACCACCACACATCGATTGTCCAGCCCTTTGATCTCATGAAGTAAGGTTATGCCGTCCATGCCTGGCATCTGGAGGTCGGTGAGCACCATATGAAAGGCGCCTGTACGAAACCTGTCAAGACCCTCCTGGCCATTGTAGGCCACCTTCACCGAATGCCCCAAACCCGACATATGTTCAGCCAGGCTGTCTGCAAATTCCTGATCATCATCAACGACTAGGATTCTGGTTTCTTTGTTGGCCACAGTCAGCCCCTTCTTTCCCGCTCGTCGTGTCCTGTGAGCGTGTCATGTTCCCAAAATTTATTGGAGACTCAGTTTCCTCCAACATTCATATCGGCCAAATAGGCCTCGAGGCGGCTTCTATACTCGGGGGCCATCTGGATGAATCGGACCCCCATCCCCTTGGGATAATTCTCCGTGTCAATCTCGTTCACCCATACGACCTCGCACGTGCCTTTAATCCACGCTTCCTTTTGGGGTAAGTCAATAATTATTGCAAATTGAGAGCCAACATTAAAAGGTGTTTGAGTGGAAAGATAAAGTCCGCCTGAACTGAGGCTCTGAATCACAGTATCTCCAAACGCCTCCTCTGTCTCGTAGCGGAGCTTCAAGACCACTTCATATCTGGGACTTCTTCTTCGTTCTGTCATGGGCCTATCCTTTCTTGAAAAGTTAAGGAAAAAATCTAACGGAGATATCCAGATGAGCGGTTCTTTTTCGGTGAACCCCTCGCCAGGAGATCACTGGATGACCTTGATGTACGATCGTTTGCGAAGCCCCTGCAACCATTCGGCGTACTTTTCGTCCACCAACTTGCGAAACAACCTTTCTTCAATTTCTATTTTGGCTTCCTGGAATGTTTTTCCAGGTGTATGCTGAATTTCCTGAAGCATAAGAAGCTGATACCCTTGAGGAGTTTCCAACACAGGGCTGACCTCGCCGGCCTTCATCCAGCGGACCGTCTCTCGAAATTGACTTGAGAGCTCCTCAAGAGAAAACAGACCAAGATCCCCGCCTTCTTTGGCCGTGATGTCGTCGGAATACTGCCTCGCCAGTTCGTCAAAGGCTGCCCCGGCCTTCAATGCTTCCACAATGGCCCTCATTCTTTTCAGGGTGCCTTCTTTTTCCTCTGCCGTTGCCAGATCCGGGACCTTGAAGAGGATGGTCCGCAAGTGATATTTGTTTTTCTCCTGATAGGTTTCTTTGTGCTTGTCATAGTCGCCTCTAATTTCTTCTTCTGTGATGGCAATCTTGGACTTGACTTCCACATTGATAAGCTTGATACGAAGCATTTGCTCCTTCATCTTTTTGCGGTATTCTTCCAAGGTGTACCCTTCAGCCGCAAGGGCTTGCTGTAAGTCTTCTTCCGTCAGAAATTTATCGCTCTTGATCTTTTCTAGTCTCTGTTCCACCTCGCTTTCAAGAACCGAAATACCCAGCCTCTTGCTCTCTTGGTTGGTCAATGTCTGGTCGATCATCTTGTTCAAGATCTCTTCCCGTACCTTAAACAGCATCCTGCGTTCTTCTTCTGGTTCGTAGAAGGCATCGCCGATTTTTCTGGCATAAGGCTCCGCTGCTTCGCTTAGCTCGGAAAGGGTGATGACATCCTCATTAACGATAGCCACAATACGGTCGACCACTTCACCGCGACCTGCCACAGCCCCCAACAGCAAGCAGGCCGGGAGCAGCCCTTTAACAAGAACCTTCATCGCAGCCGGTAGTCTCTCCATTAAATCATTTCCTTGTTGACCGTGATACTATACCGTGACCGCAGCTTAGCCAACCACGGGCCATAGGCTGCCTCTAGCTTCTCCTGCTGGAGGCGTGCCTTGATCTTTTCAATCCAGTCTTCAATTTTCGGTTCACCTGCGTCCTTTTTTTCTATGACCTTAAAGATGTGATAGCCATAAGGTGTTTTGATGACAGGGCTCAGCGTATCCTTTTCCAAACGGAACAGGGGGTCCTCAAAACATTTCGGGAGCTGACCGCGTGCTACGTACCCCATATCCCCACCTTGTTCGGACTCGGGTGCTATGGAATGGACACGGGCCAGAGTAGAAAAGTCCTCCCCTTTTTTGAGCTTTTCTAGGACCAGCGTTGCTTTGTCCTTGTCAGGCAGCAGGATATGATGCACCCGGATCTGTTTTCCGTGAGCCCACGCTTTACGGTGCTGTTCATAGTAGTCTCTAATTTCTTCCGGTGTCACAGAAATTTTACTCAGAAGCTCCCTGTGCGTCACCTTTTCGATAAGCAGCTGCCTCTTAAGCCTTTCCTTCCATATTTCCAAGGAGACGGCCTGCTTCATAAACATGGCCTTGAAGCCGTCGTCGTCATAATCCCTTTGAATGCGGTCCACGGTCTCTTCAAGTTCTTCAGAAGAGACATGTAAATCGAGTTCCTCTGCCCGCCTGAGAACAATCATCTCTTCAAGGAGTTCCAACAGAAACCTGAGACGAGCCTCCCGCAAATCCAGGCCGGAATCGGTTGTTCCTTTAGCATAGCTCGTTTTGAGAGGCTCGAAAAATTCGTTGAATTCCGCCAGGGTCAGGACGTGGTCATCAACCTGGATGACGGCTTGACCTTCGGCTCCCGTATTATTTCTGTTGGAACACCCTGAAACAAGAAGGAGGACAAAGGAGACGATCGCTACTTTTTTGGGATTTCTCATCTTAGCCGGTTACTGATGCAAACTCATCCTCTCCCACGTCCATTCAGGCCGTTTCCGGGCAAAAACTCGGTAGCACGTCAAATTAGCTCTTGCAAGACCTTTTTGGTCAAGCCCATGGCGTCAGCAACGCCATCCCTAGGCACCTTGGCCTCCAGCACATAATCGGGCCTGAAGTGAAAGCGCTGAGGATCTTGTTGGATCAGTTGGGTTATTTGCTCAGCCCGCACAGGGGTCTTTTCAGAAAAGGTAAACACGGCACGGTGGGGCTCCAAGTCAAGGCGCTGGATACCAATGCTTTTGCACAGGACCTTCAGCATGATCTTTTCCAACAGGGTCATGGCCTCTGCTGGAAGGGGGCCGAAGCGATCTTGAAGCTCTTGACGAAGATCTTCAAGTTCAGAAGTGTCTGTCACCCTTGCCAACCGTCTGTAAAACGTTAGGCGCTGGTCAATGTCAGACACATAGGTTTCAGGGATGTAGGCTGAGCGCCCTCCCATAATCTCAGGCTCTTGCTCCGGTTCAACAGGTTCGCCCTTGAGCTCACTCATGGTCCGTTCCATGAGCTGCCGGTACATCTCACAGCCGACCGATACAATCTGACCGGACTGGGTGGGGCCGAGGATGGTCCCGCCTCCCCGTATTTGCAAGTCATTCATGGCGATTTGAAAACCGGAGCCAAGGTTGCTGTGTTCCATGAGAACCCTTAGGCGTTTCTGGGCATCCCTGGTGAGGGCGCTTTCACGGGGGATGAACAGGTATGCATAGGCCCTTTCATCCCCTCGACCCACCCGTCCGCGAAGCTGGTAGATTTGGGCCAAGCCAAACTTGTCGGCCCGATTGATCAAAATGGTATTGGCCGATGGGAAATCCAGACCCGATTCTATGATGGTGGTGCAGACCAACAGATCAATATCGTGATGCAAGAACTGTAACATGACGCCTTCAAGGGCTTCATCGTCTAGGCGCCCGTGGGCTACACCGATGCGAAGGCCTGTCACCAGATCTTTAAGGTGACGGGCCATCCCCCAAATGGTGCGGATGTTGTTGTGGACGAAGAATATTTGCCCCCCCCGGTGAAGTTCTCTGTGAATGGCCTCCGCGATCACGGTGTCGTCCAAAGGGCAGATATAGGTCTTGATGGCGTAGCGGTACTCTGGCGGTGTTGCGATGACGCTCATATCTCGGATACCAGTCAGGGACATGTGGAGCGTCCTGGGTATGGGCGTGGCCGTGAGGGCCAAAACATCCACGGTACGACGGAGTTGCTTCAACCTTTCCTTATGGGCCACACCAAAGCGTTGCTCTTCGTCAACAATGAGCAAGCCAAGGTCTTTGAAGGCGACATCCTTTTGTAAAAGACGGTGGGTCCCTATGACGATATCTACCCGCCCTTCCTTCACCTTTTTCACAACTGCCCGCTGCTGGACCGCAGAGCGGAACCTGCTGAGGGTCTCTATCTCAACCGGAAAGGGCCTGAAGCGGCTCTTAAAGGTCTGAAAATGCTGCTCAGCAAGCACGGTCGTTGGAACCAGAAAGGCGACCTGCTTGTTGTCCCAGACCGCCTTGAAG
>Ga0180433_10011629_pt1 | contig 10421 bp, 7 predicted proteins | sample SS_ome_8_FD_132980 | JGI IMG/M metagenome (GOLD analysis project Ga0180433, IMG submission 132980) | Hypersaline lake sediment archaeal communities from the Salton Sea, California, USA - SS_1_D_1 metaG | ecosystem: Environmental > Aquatic > Non-marine Saline and Alkaline > Hypersaline > Sediment...
AAATGCACCCAGCCCATCAAAACGCTTTGATGCAATCAAAGAATTGAAAAAAAATGGCATCAAGACAGGTATTGCTCTAATCCCGATCATCCCGTATATCACTGAGATGAATTTAGATGAACTCCTTGAAAAAGCATATCAATATAAGGTGGACCATCTCATCTTTAAACATTTAGAGTTAAAGGGGGATCAAAAAGAAAAGATGTATACCCTTCTTGAAAAGATAGATCCGTCTCTGATAGCTAGATATGAACTATTGTATAAGGATAGTTACGCACCCAATGAGCACTATATTTCTACGATATATTCAGAAATAAAGAAAAAATGTCAAATCAAAGGTATTCCATCATATTCATTATAAAAAAAATAAAGGAAAGGATGAAGACACTTTTTTCCCATATCTCTATTTATTCTTAGGGCGATTTATGATGATCGCTGCGATCAAAAGAACAACGATGAGCACCACAGCTAAGATCACAATACCATACTGACTTATCAATGTCGAAGGTTGTCTCTCATTCGGATGATCTGTTGCTCCAAATGGAGTATGGCCATCAAGGGACAATCCTTTAGAGGGATCATATCGAAGGGATTGGATATCCTCCGTATCCCAGTTGTTCTTTGAACTATAGGTCGTACCAGGGACCCATACTCGTAGATTTGGATCACCATAAAGACACACATTCTCAGCGAGATCCCACCACCAGTTCGGTTCATCATCACTGACATATTGTATACCAACCTTAAGGATACCCTCAGCATAGATCTCACCAATTGTTTTACCAAGGGCAATACCACGGGGAACCTCATTTTGCCAAACATCAGAATACCATGATGTCGCCCAAGGATCCATGATCTGGAATGGTGAACCATGTCGCATAAGGGTGAGTTGTAGATATTTTCCCGCGGGTAAACATGCAACACTACTGATACCTGCTGAATGGATATTACCCAATGCATCATCTACCTGAGTACCATTATACCAGGAAGTACCAAATCGACCAAGTAAAACTGTTATGATGACACCATCATAATAATCCTGGGTGTTCTGTAACCAATCAGGGAACAATATGTTCAACAAAGGAAGACTGGCAATATTACCAAAAATATCTCTAATGGGACGTTTTGCAACAGCCCAATCCACACCGGTCTTTAAGAATCTGATGCCATAGGGATCAGGGTTTCCAAAAATTGCAGGGAGCACACCATGTACCTCCATGGTCATTGTATCTGGTTCCTCTGTTGAACCCATCAACCATTCATATCCTCGCCATGGGTTTGTCTCCTTCTTGTATCCTGCAAGAGGTATCGGTGGATATCCTACATGAGTCGGGTTTTCCCAGTTCACATCCCAAAACATGAACATACCACCATTAAGCGGTGCACCATGGGTATTGACCATCCATAAAAGGACACCCTGATTAAGATTATACATATTTGCATCAAAATTAGTAGAATATACTGGACTGTATCCACCTTGTTTAAGATAAAAAGGTTGAACCTCAGCACCACTAAGATCAGGAACAAAACCACCAGGTTGACCATTTACTGCAAGCATTACACCTTCATCAATAGGTTCAAATGACTGTGAACGTCCCGGTATCGTTCCATCTGCACATTTATACTCAAAACCCCAATAATCACTTGCACGACTATTGAACTTGATATCATAACAAACAAGAGTATCCAATACAGGATATTTCATCGTCACCTCTTCAGAAGGTTTGGTTATCTTTAATCCTAGTGTTCCTCTCCAGGGAAATCTCCGTTTGCTACTACTACCATTGATCACTGAAACACCTGAAGAATCGGATAATGCAGGATTCTCAAAGACGATCATCGGATAAAAGATATTCTTTGATATCCATACAGCTAGATCAACTGGAGAACCGAAGAATCGGCCAGGGTTTCCTTTACCAACAAATACACGGTCCCAGGGGAAGCCTATATCAAATTGACCTGCCACGGTAATAATAGTTTCTTCTCCTTCTTTATCAAAACCATGTTTTTTAAGAAATTCGATTACTCTTGAACCTGTAAGATACATCTCACTGACCGTAGGAAGTCTAGAATGACCATCCGGATGACGTCTCCAAAGTTCTGTATGCCATGCGACAGCGCTAGAAAGTTCAGGATGATTATCAACAAGTAATACCGGTGATCCATGATGAGCAGCGATATACGCAGCAGGACCAAAGGATCGAGCCCCCAATATCTCTTCATCAGGTTTAAGTTCTGCAACATACCATGATGTCCAAGGATCTACTGTAGAAAATATGATATCCGTGCTTTCAGATATAGCTTGAATCGCTTGATAGACTGATTCATAGGTTGTTAGATGACCTGAGAGTGTGAAATCATTTTTCAGTTCATCTTTAACGATATTTTTTAGATGATCATCAATATCAATAATGATTATTTTCTCAGTACCTAGCTTGTATAATGCATCTTTTGTTTCAGTTGGAAGAGTTTCAGAAGAGATATAGAGCAATGGTGCATTCTTTTCCGATGCTAATACTGCGGCCTCGGTCGCTGAGGCAATTGCTGCACCCTCCTGTTCTGAGAAGTTTTGTTCCCATGAATATTCAATGGTAAAATCAACTGGATCTTTTAGTTCATTCATTGTAAAGATACAAATCTTATACTGTTCGCCTGGTAGACATTGACCTATCTGATTCACATGTAAATCGGTTTCTGTTCCCGGTGGAAGTGGGATACCTACATCATATATTGAAGCATCAATGGTACTAGACACACCAGGTTCGCGAGTAGATAATATCTCTTCACCTGATGGTCCTATTAGTGAGAATCCTAAATCAGCATCTTGACTATCCCAGGTCATTTCAATTTGTATATTGCGGCAACCATATGGTGGAGTTTCAGGTATTTCAAGTTCAATTCCGGGGTACATCTCAACATCGACCTGATACATGACCTCTTTCATATTCTTCAAAACCTCAAGAATGGTCCCATATCGGCCCCAGTTAAAGGTTAAAAGACTTCGATGTTTCTCAACTTCAAGACTGGTTGGTTCCATGTCGCTTCCTGGAGTGATGGAAGTTTGATAGATATCTTCTGATTTAGTTGGAACATCTGTTAATGCAACACTCCAACGTCCACTTTTGTATACGTATACAGATGTTTTATCCACATCCATACCACCTTGAGCATTCCATTCACTGGTGATAGCTGCCATCATCCAATCACCATCCTCTTCACAGTAGACCTGAATATCTCTATCTCCTGCAGGAATTGACATATTGATAATTCCCTCGAATCCAGGGATACCTGCTTCAAAGTAGAAACAGGGATACCATGAGCGTACCTTTAAGAATTTATAACCCTCAGGTACATTGAAATCATGATAGATAGGATAGACCTCATTAGTCTGAGGAACCTCAAAATGTTCTGTTTTCATACCCTTTCCTGGTGAAATTGAACCGGTCAATGTACCCGTTGTCTTATTTTCTGGTCTTAGATATTCAGGTTCAATGACTGCAAGAACTACTTCATCAGCATATTCCCAGTTTTGAAGTGCAATCTCACTAGCAAGCATATAGGGATCATCACCATGTAATTGGATTGTTTCGTCTGCATTCCAACTGTTTTCTAGCTGTGAAGGTTCAATATTTACCAGTGATAGTTGATCAAGGGTGCCTTTCGAATATGAGACCCAATCTTGCATGAAATAATCAATTCCCTGCCATCCATTCAATGATCGTTCTTTGAGATCATCAGACATATGCTCTTCCTGCAAATAGAGCAATGGGCTAGTAAATAATTTATCTTGGGAGTCATCATAAAAAACAGATGCGGGTATCGAAGCAAGATATGAATAATCATCAATGAGTGTTTTCTCATCATAACCGATAAATGTTGTTTTTTTCATTGGTACAAATGGTTTCCAGGTTACCCCCTGTTTGAACCCTGGATGTTGGATTGCATCAAGATCGGCTAATGCTGATGGTAGAACTGAAGCTGTGACCATTGAGATGAGTACAATTGATGTAAAAAGTATATGCTTTAATCTATATGATTCCTTCATAAATTTAACCCCTTCAGATTTAAATTTTTAAGCGTTAATTACTTGTATCACGTATACTTTTAGAAGGTATAAATAATTTATTACTAGTTATTTTATAATTAAAAACATTTTTTATTGTTGGTAGGGTTACTTTTATAGGAAATGTTCATTACACCATTTGGAATAAATCTTACAGTGAATAGACATGAACGATGAACTTCGCAAAAGACTTGAAAAACAAAGGTATGGAATTGTCGGTGAACATTCAGCAGTGAAACTCTGTCATTGGATGAAACAAAGTCTACTTCATAAAAGACATTGTTATAAACAAGAATTCTATGGTATATCATCGCATCGTTGTTTGCAAATGACACCTGCAGTAAACCAATGTACGCATACTTGTCTTTTCTGTTGGCGGTATCAAGGGTTTATTGAACAACAAATAGAAAAATCTGATGATCCTCAATTCATCCTTGATGGTGCCATTGAGGCTCAAAGACGATTACTCACTGGCTTTAAGGGTGATCCTCGTTGTGATCTTAAAAAATGGGATGAGGCTCAAGAGCCTAACATGGTAGCTTGTTCCCTCTCAGGTGAACCAACACTCTATGAGCATCTTGGAGGTTTCTTTGAGGCATGTCATAAAAAAAATATGACAACATTTTTGGTCACTAATGGTACAACCCCAGAAGTACTAGCAAACCTGGATCCACTTCCTAGACAATTATATGTTTCCATCGTTGCACCTAATAAAGAAACGTATAAAAAGATCTGTAGCCCCTTGATACCTGATGGATGGGAAAGAATTATGGAAACCCTTGAACTACTACCATCATTAGGGACTCGAACAGTAATACGCCATACGTTGATAGATGGATGGAACATGAGCTCAGATGATATCAAGGAATATGCAGTATTGGATACGATTGGGTCGCCAGATTTCATCGAACCGAAAGGATATGTCCTTGTTGGTTCCTCTCGAAAACATTTAACGTTATCAAATATGCCATCTCATGATGCAATCAAGACATTTAGCCTTGCGCTTGGTAATGAAATTGGATATGAATTGACAAATGAAAAGGAAGATTCTCGGGTAGCATTATTGTCAAGTTCTAAACAAAGGGAAAGAATCGTTACATAAGATTAATAAGAGCCAACAAGCAGATTAGTCATAATGACATGTCTACGCAGAAATATCCTTTTGACCAATCTTTTCCATGGAAATATTAGAATTTTCTTTATAATATTTCTTTCAATATTATTACTTCTCTCAGAAACCACAGTTATCAATGCCCAGATCGATATTGGATCAGTTAGAGCTCAACGCTATATCATTCTTTTCGATACTCCATCTGTTATGGAACAATACATCGATGAAAAAAATAATCATATGGATACAACTATTTTTTCCCAATCAGAGAAACAAGATTTTATGGAAAAATTACTCAATAAAGTAAAATATTCCCAGGAAGAAAATGAAAAATCCATCTTATCCCTTTCTACAAATGATGAAAAAGTAACGATATCCTCAATGCTCACATGGTTTTTTAATGGATGTATCATCGAGACCGATACAGACACCATCATTACTTCATTACAATATATGCCCGGAATAAAACAGATCATCCCAGATGAAAGCATTATCAGTATTCAATCACAGGACCAATATGAATATCCTTCAAATAATAACAATCAATTAGTCGCACTTCAAACTGGTCTAACCGGCAAAAACGTTACAATGGCCATCTTTGATACTGGTGTTGATTACACACATCCTGCTTTAGAGCCCAACTACCTTGGAGGATATGATTTTGTCAACAATGATATAGATCCTTTCGATGATCATGGTCATGGAACTCATGTCTCAGGAATAGCTGTGGGCAGACCAATTGACACAGAAATCTGGAATGGAGGGATAGCATCAGATGCAAAGTTCTATAGCTATAAGGTTATGGATGATCAAGGTGTTGGTTCGATTTCAAGTTTTTTAAAAGCCTTTGAATATGCGCTTGACCCAAATCAGGATGGTGACATCTCAGATAAGGTCGATATCATTTCAATAAGCGCAGGAGATCCAGAAGGCACTAGTGATGATCTATTAAGTCAGGCAGCAGATACAGCGGTACAATCTGGAATTGTTGTGGTGGCAGCCGCGGGTAACAGTGGACCTGAACCGGGAACAGTAACATCTCCAGGTATCGCAGAGTATGCAATATCTGTTGGAGCTGCATCATATACTGGAGACATTGCATCCTTTAGTTCACGTGGAATCGTGTCATATGGCCGTGTTAAACCAGATGTCATTGCACCAGGGGTTCAAATAACAAGTACTTGGCTTGATGAAGGTTATACGGTATTAAGTGGTACGAGTATGGCCACGCCATATGTCGCTGGATATTGCGCAAGGATATTAGAAGAACATCCTCAATGGTCACCTTTGGAAATAGCAATGGCACTTCGAAAGGACGCAAGATCTGTTGGTTATGATATGATGACAGAAGGTCATGGATTTCTAGATATAGCTCAGTATGTGTCTATCAATGAGATTCCACCTATATCTTGGATTCATTCTGCATACATATCTACGTCAGATGAATTGACGATCAATGGTCATATTCAAGGATCTGATATTGTTTCTTATCAATGTCTTTTAAGACCTATGGGAGATACTATTGAATGGTCAACAATACGAACAACGGTTTCAACTAGTGGAATAACAGGAGATCTTGCACCTATTGATATTTCATCTTTTAATACCGGATCGTACCTTTTACAATTACAGGTCTCATCAAATACCGATTCGGTCAGTGATTATTATTTTGTTGAATATGAAGGACAAAGTAGTGAAACAGATATGACTGTAATTTATCCAGAAAGAGTGGATGAACGTTCTGATTTCTCTGTACACATTCAAACTCTTGAACCAACTATGATTATTACTCTCTTTTTAGTACCATTTAGAGCACCTCAAATAAAAATTGGATCAGATATTATGTTTAAAGCACCCATACTTTTTTCAGAGGATGAAGAATCAGTATTAGGAAGATTATTTATCATTACACCTGGGTTAGATACATCTTTTATCACAAAAAAAAGTATTACCATAGAAAATACGAACATTTCCTAGTCTGGCCGTATATCTTCCCCACCTTCAAATAGAAATTGTACCGTTGCATAGAGATCCTCAATGCCCAGATAATCCTTTTGTGATACAGGAATGATTGATTCAAAGAGAGGAAAATCATAAAGCAATCGAAGGATATTCTCATTTACCTGAGTATATAATGATTGCTGTTGTAATAATAAAGCCTGTTGTAATGATTCAGGGTTTTTTGACCATTCAACAACTGCGTCACATTCCTCGTCTGTTAACATATCTGCTTTACTTAGAAGATTCAATTGAGGTACCCCCATCCGAAGATGTGTCGATAAAGATAATAACAAATGTGATACAAATGCTGATGGGTTTTTAGCAAGCACATGGTCAATAAGATAAGCAATCACCGTCCTATTTGGCTGTAATGTTTCAATAATAAAACGACCGGATTCACGAAATACAAATAGTTCCAATTGACCGGGTGTATCAACAACAACAAAATCAGATTTAAACGACGAGATGCTCTCTTTTATATCATCGGTGTTTAAAGCAAGCATGTCTGCACAGGCTATCTGCGCACCATTAGGACCTAGTTCATGAGCATCCATTACCTCTTTAAGGGATATCCAGTCCCGAATATCAACATCTGGACTATATGGCAGATTTTCTGCACCCGGATCAAGATTAACAAGAATTGCATCGATTCCTTCAACTTCGGTCCATTCCTTAAAAGTATGAGATATGGTTGATTTACCTGAACCTGCTGTTCCAATGAAATAAACATATGTTCCTTGTTTCATAATTACATGCCACGAAGTTGTTTCATATGATAAACCCGTTGTTTAACCAGATCATCAGTACCTATGTCATGTCGAATGTACATATGATCACCTTTCACACCTTTCAGCGCCGCTTCAGTTACTTGTTCCGCATCAGAGATCGATGATGCAATACCCACAACGGCTAAAGATCGAGAAGATGTTGTGGTCACATGGCCCTCTTTTTTATTAACTGAGGCATAGAATAATTGTGCACCTATTCTTTTTATATGATCTGTATCGACATAAATTGGTTCTCCAACCATGCTCTTGAAACCATAACCCTCAGGAACAACATATTTACATACCGTTGCCTTTTGAAGCACATCTAGCTTTTTTTCATTCACCTTTCCCTTTAACATTGCTTTACAAAGCTCCGCATAATCTGATTGTAATAACGGTAAAACATTCATCGCTTCAGGATCACCAAACCGAGCGTTTATCTCAATTATCTTTGACCCATCAGCGGTCAATATAAATTGACCATATATTGGACCAATATAAGGGCAAGATTCCTGAGCTAACGCCTCAATGATATCTTGAAGAATTGCTGCTGCCTCTTCATATTCGCTCTTTGATAAAAATGGAAGAAGTCCATCTTTTCCAGAATATGAACCCATACCACCAGTATTCGGGCCTTTATCACCTGGTTCAAGACGTTTATGGTCCTGAACTGCAGGTAATGGCAGAATAGAAGTACCATCTGAAAATGCTTGTAGTGTGAATTCTTCTCCTACAAGTTTCTCCTCAATTAAGACCTTGGATTGACCACCGATCTTACTTTTGAATATCTCTTTGATATATTGCTGTGCCTCTCCTTCATTTTTGAAATGATCACCATGAACCTTTACACCCTTTCCACCGGTTAGCCCAATGGGTTTTAATGCAACCTCGCAATTAAGATCGTTCATATATCTACTAGCCTTGTCAATATTTGTAAAACATTCACAACGAACCTGACCAGAAATATCATATTTCTTCAAAATATTACGCATCCATTCCTTATCTGTCTCAATACGTGCAGCGTTTTTTGTTGGAGCACATGTTGCAATACCATTTCTTGACAGCTCATCGGTCAATCCTTCTTGAAGTGGTGCTTCAGGACCTATCAATGCAAGATCAATATTTTTTTCAACTGCATATTCAACAACAGGTTTGATATTTGTTTCCTTTTCTAAAAATACATCTTTTGCAAGAGCTGAGATTCCTGGATTCTCATTATGCATAACACTAAATAATATTGTATTTTTTGATCTATGGATAGCATCACAAATCGCATGTTCTCGTGCGCCACCCCCAACAATTAAAACATTCACCTACCATTCCTCCACATATATTTTGATTTTAAAGCTATGGCACCATATGCTATTACTTTTTTAATATGTCGGAAACTGAAAGCAAAGGTGAAAAGCTAACATCCAATGATTCAATTTTTTCCCTTGCACCACTTTCACGGTCTACGACACATATCACTTTATCTACAATACCATTATTTTCGCGAAGTATCTGTATGGTTTTTAGAACAGAACCACCGCTGGTTGTTACATCCTCAACGATTAATACCTTTTTTTTATCTATCGATGCGCCCTCTATCTGTTTTCCAGTACCATGTTCACGTTTTTCTTTCCGAACAATGACATAAGGAATATCAGTTTCTAAAGAAAGAGCAACAACTAACGGAACAGCGCCTAATTCCATACCTGCTAACATATCATAGCCCTTTGCAAGAGGTGCCATATCTGTTGCTATCTGTTTAAGGGTTTTGGGATCAGTACTTGCTTTTTTAATATCAATATAGTACGGACTTATCGCACCGGAAGTCAAAACAAATCTACCAAATTGAAGCGCGCCACAGGATTTTAGCATTTGGGTAAGTATGTCTTTTGTCATAATGTTACATGGAATAGTTATTAATGTTTTAATGATTACGTTCCAAAAAATTTATCAGTCTAATTACATATATTTGAGTTAGGGCTCATTTGGTTTTTTCCAGACAATAAATTAAATATAATTTACGAATAAACATTTGCACCACATATAAAATTCTCTCCCATAAATCCTTTATAATATGACATACCCAGTTCATCTTCAAATTCCATTATAAACAATGATTCACCTTTTTTCAATATGGCGGGCATTGTTAGGTATCCTTTAACTTTTATTAATAAAAAAACAAATGAACAATTAAAAGAATGAATTTTAAAAAGAGTTTCATTCACCATAATTTCTTCATAGCTAACGTTATAGATCGATCCAATCATAAAAAAAGATAGTATAGGTGCTTGAGTTAGATCTTTTTCAAATTCATCAACTTGATAATTAAAACCAGAGATAGATGGAACTAACAACAAAATAAAAATTAAAAAGATAGATGCAATCTTATAATTCATATATCAACCTCGCCTCGAGAAATTATAATATATTAACTATTTAAAAATATTACGATGAAATGATTCTAGCACACATCCATCATATGAATATT
>Ga0180433_10011630_pt1 | contig 10420 bp, 5 predicted proteins | sample SS_ome_8_FD_132980 | JGI IMG/M metagenome (GOLD analysis project Ga0180433, IMG submission 132980) | Hypersaline lake sediment archaeal communities from the Salton Sea, California, USA - SS_1_D_1 metaG | ecosystem: Environmental > Aquatic > Non-marine Saline and Alkaline > Hypersaline > Sediment...
CCTCCTTTGGCTCATGGCACGCCGCCAAACGAGCCCAAAGTTCTTCCCGAGGAAAAATAATTTTTGCGTCTTGTGAGTAGACCTCTGCAATGATTTCTGAAAACGACGACACTGACGTGCCCCCAAACCGTGTCCCCCCCAGGGCAATCATGAAATCAATCAATGCCGCCAGTTCACGCCCCTTTCCCAACCGTACAGCAATCCCTTGTTTTTGAGCTTTGGAGGTCACGCCCTGAAACCCCTGTGCAATGGTGGCCAGGTAGGCCTCGGTTGCAGGCACCAAGGCCGTCCCCACGCAAATAAATGTTTTACAGTGTTTGTCCATCTTGTCCACAACCTCGTTGTAGAGGCCCATCAACACGTCCCGCACCTTGCCCACCTTGGCTTTGGACCTCTTGGCGAGGTGCGCCACCATGTCCTCCTCCAAACGCAGGTGAAGGACTTGGTAGGTACCCGGCGTCAACCCCAGGGTTGCCATCACCCATTCGTAGGTTTCGCGGACACGGCGGGTCACCAAGCTACGGATGGACGTTAAAAACAGGGACCGTTCATCAGCGCACGGAAAATCCTTGAAAAACAAAAACCCGCCGTACACAACGGGTTTGTCCTTGACCGACGGCGCCGACAGGAAGGACGGCCGCTTAAAGAACTTGGCTTGGGAGGCACGCTGGGGAGACGGCCACTCACGGGTGTCCACCCACCCGGGCACGCCACTAATGGGCCACTCAAACACCCGGGACAATTCCTCCACCACAAACACGTCCTCAATGGCCTTGCGGCCGTAGTCCGGGTAGACATTAAAGGCGGGTTGGAAGCCCTGAATCCAAAGCCGGCGCCCGGAGGCTTTGGCTAAAGCAATGCCTTGAAACACGGAAATGAGTTGGTTGCACAGGCCGCAATAGGGCTTCAGGACGAGGGCCTTGGGGAGCGCCGGGGTGAGGGCAGGCTCCACGGCTGCCCACCAGTGGGACCAGGTTGCCCGCTCCCCAATCCACGCCTTGCCCCTTGCCGCCATGGTGTCACGAACGGCCTGCATTTCCGTGGACGGCTCCAACCAGTGGCGAATGCTGGCGAGCCACCCTTGGGGGCCCGCCTTGGAATCCAAAAAGAACGCAATGCCGTCAAGCAACCTTGTGGGGCCCGCGGTGCAGTCCGTCACCAGGGGCTTCCCGCAGGCAAGGATGCGGCAGGTGCGTTCATTGAGGTAGCCGCGCGCCGAGTGGGGATGGAGGGACAAACACAACGTCGCACGTGACGCCACTCTGGCAAAGTCTTGGGGCGGCAAGTACCCCCGAAACGATCGTGGGTAGTGAGAAGCCAGGACGTCCTCCGGGCCGTACAGGCCAAAGGCGACGGGCGACTTGTCCAGCACACGAAACAGTTCATGGCGGTCAATGGCGCCGTCCTCAAGGGCACCCGGGTAAAGGGTTGTGACGCCTATAAAAATGTCAAAGGCCGGGTACGGGGACGGGCTGCTGACGTCAACCGCCAACTTGACGGGCGGCAGGAGGTAGGTCATGACGTCATCTTCCCGGTCTGTCGTAAACACATGGTCCATGTCCTTTAACACGTCGACCATGTGTGTCCGTTGGCCAAACAGGGTGGGGGAATCCCAATTGAACATGAGAAAGGTGCGTCCTTGGTGCCACGCCTTGAGGTGAGGCACCAACGGCTTGGCCACACGGCACCACAGCACAACCTGGGGGTCGTGGAGGCGCATGGCTTCTTGGACCTGGTGAAGGTTAGGGTGGCATTGAACAATGTCCAGGAGGCGCCCTTCTGCCCGCGCAGAAGCCTGCAGGTCCTCCACAAAGGACGTCCACGGTGTGAGGGCCCGCACCACCAAAAGCCGCACATTCATTTATGCTTTATTCAATAATCTCAAAATTTGGGTATGACTTTAAACTTTTGACGTGTGTGCCAAACGGTGGACCCAAGGCGCCTTGGGCCAATCCACGACGTGCATGTCGGCAGCCTCCGAGGCACGCCACCTGTAGACAAGCGGTGTCGCGGCCAGGGTTTCCCGGTGGATGTGGAGGGCAACCGGCAGTGTGATTTGGTCCCTCAACCCAGACATGACCAGGAGCTGCCACCAGGTGTCATTGAAGCGCTGCATGTGCCGGTTGACAGACCGAATCACGACACAGGTTTCCATCAACCCCATGTCGTCCCTAAACTTGACTTCACGACACTTGGCTTGAAGGGCCCCCAAGTGCCGAATTTCGTCAGGCCGCATTTGGACAATGGCCGCCAGTTCTTGGGACATGGACGTGCGCTCGTGGTGGGTAAAGGATGCAAAAAAGGGATCGCGGCGTGCCCTGGTGCCCTTCGGGACGACCTCTTGGAAAAACACGAGGGGCGACTGCAAAAACTCCACATTGCCGTCAACCCACATGGTGTACGCAAACGACGTGTAGGAGGGAATGTACCAGTCTGGGCGTATCTTGATGGAGCGTGCCAGCATACGGTTTTTTTGATTTTCTGCAACGTCACAGTCTTTGATTTTCGAGGTGTCCACGAGAATGGTGGTCCACCCTGCAGGTGCCCTGTAGGCCTCCAGGTTGGTGAAGCAATAAGCCTTGAGGGCATCCTGGCGCGGCGACTCAGGAGTGAGTGGTGCCAGCGGCTTCAGGCTGTCCCGCAAGGCGTCTAGGGATGACCCCGTCATGGCGGTGAAAACACAGTAGGACATTTTTATTTCCTTTTTAGAATCTTGACGCTGCCTTTCAACCACACGCCTGCGTTAAGTAATGAACTTGTGAATGTTTTCTGCGGTGGTTTGGGGTTGGAAATGGGTAAAGGGGTTGCCGCCTGCCACCCGCCCGTCCCCCCTGTCCGGGAGGTGGCGTGAAGGGTCGTGGACGGGGAGGGCCCGGGTTTCGCGTTTGTAGGCCTTCAAAGCCAGCTTGACGTCGTCAGGCAGGGGGTGCCCGTGCACGGCCAAGTTGTGCAAGAGGTGGGCACCCCAGGTGACACCCCGGTAGGACATGGTCCCCACCGGGATTTTGATGGAGTACCCCACGGCCAGGCACTGGGGGCAATCCACCCCCGTTCGCGCGAGTGTTTTGCGCACTCCCTGCCCCTGCTCCATTTCCGCCAACAAGTCAATGTAGCGTTGGCGGTGCTTGGAGGGGTGCCCTGCGTGGGTCAACGACTCAGGGTCAGGCGCGTAGCCAATGGCTGGGTCAGGCTGGAACTGCCCGGGGTGCGTCGACGGGTAGCCCGCAAAGTGGGGATTGGAGGGCGGGTGCATAATGGCGTCAGGGGGAGGCATGGCTGCCGTGCCCTTTGAAGCGTCCTTTGAAGCGGCCAGTGCCTTGGCTGCGTGGGGTGGAAAGGTGTTGCCACACTTGAAGCACATGAGTTCGCGTGGCCCCTGAAGGGACATGTCCAAGGCCGCCCCACACATGGGACAGGCTTTTGGTTCGGGTCCTTCTTGTGCCACGCGTTTGGCGTTGTCAAGGACTTGAGGCAACATCTGCCGGAGTTGAAGCGGCAAGTCGTGGCCATGAGCCTCCACAAAGTGCAAAAGCTGGGATGACCACTTGAGGGGTCCGTGGCTAAACTCGGTGGGGACGTAGTTCAGGGTCACCCCTTGGGCATCACAGTCCGGGCAGGCCATGGCCGTGGAGCCGCGGGTGGCGTAGGTGTGCGGGTGGGTGCCCAAGGCCTTGAGCGCATTAATTTCCCAAAGCTTCCCCGGGTCTGCCGCCATGGGGGACGGCTTCTCGGGGACGGGTGGCATGGTCACACCCGGCGCAAAGTGCGGGTTGGAGGAGTAAAAGGTTGAGGGGTTCGGCATGGCGCCGGTGTGCCCCCTCCCTGACCCACTAGGTGGCGCGTATCCCGATACCATGGGGCCACCCCCCATGGCTGCGCCTGACGGCATGGCTTGCGGCATGCCGTAACCGTCCATGGGTGGCAGGGCGGCTGGTTGGGACGGCAGTCTCGGGCCCTGAGGAAAGGAATGCATTTATTTCTTGGCAGGGTTCTGTTGTCTAACTTTTCAACCCACTATTTATATAAGTCCAAACCTTGTTCAAGAATTTCGGAACCACACCGCAAACCATGACCCAGTCCTGGATTTCTGGCCTCCCAGGCCACGAAAATGTTTGTTTTGTGCACGTGCGGGGGTCCACCCTGGCCACCAAGGGCCATTACACCTTTTCGCTGCTGCGCTACCCCGAGGTGAAGGACCCATCCCACCCCTTCCCGGGGCGCTCAATTCTTGATTTGGGGTTTACGTGTTTGGAGGGCCACACCTTTTATTATTCGTACACTGGGTTCAAGGCCTCCATGGCGCATGAGGTGGGGGCGACACCCCTGATGGAAACCATTCGCTCCCTGCTTGAAACCCACAAGGGTTCCTCAACCACCTACGACCTTTTAACCTCTCAAATTTTTATTTTGACACGTGCCTTTATGAACGACACCCTTTGCACAGCCGCCATGGTGGAAGCGCTGTTGGGGTTTGCCTCTGCGTTTTTGGCGACGCATGTCATGTCCCCCATACTCCTTTCTGACCAGGACACTTTTTTGTGCATGCAAACCATGATCTTGCCGGCCGCGGTGATGCCCCGCAAAATGCTAGCCGTGGTCAAAGGCAATCCGTTGCGTTACTGGGCTCTTGGCGGCGAAATGATGGACGACTTGGAAAATGCGACCAGGGGCGTGCGGGTGTCCGTCGAGGAGTCTTACGGGCTTTTCCGCCTCGAGTCGGTTGTGTCGTACAGGGAGCAGTTCACCCTTCAAATTGACACCCTGTCTTTGGACGACGCCATGACCTCTGGCCGCATCCAACCCATGCCCCTGTCCAGGGCTTGATTCCATATTTCATGTTCATTCTGACCCCACAATAACCTTGGAATGAAAGCAAAACAAGAATGTCTGACGACCGGTTGAGAGCCATGGTGGCGTCCACCCAGCAAAACGTTTCCCAGTTTATGGAGGTTCTCCAAACCAAGGTCCTGGCCATTGAGCAAGACATGGAGGAAACGGCGCGCAAGCTGGATGAGGTGCGGGGCGCAAAGGAAATGTTGACAGAGCTTTTGCGCCATGCGGGCTTTACGCCTCCCCCTCTTGTGTTTCACTCTGCGGGGGAGGGGGATGAAGCACCCACAAAACCTGTGCCGCAGCCGTATGGATCACAACCACCCGTGGCACAACCATATGGATCGCAGCCACCTGTAGCACAACCTGACGCAATCTCTAACACAACCCCTGACGCAACCACGGCGCTTCCAACGACACACCACCACCCTCCACCCCTGACCTACGCGGAGGCCTCGCGTGCACCTCAACCCCCAGCGGGTCACCACAACCCCCACCCCGGCTTTCCCCCCAGCTTTTACCCTCGCATTCGTGAAGTGCGTCCCTCCCTCCAAACCGTCCCCGAAGACCAAGACGGGGAGGCTAAAGCTGAAGCCGAGCAACGCATTCGCGAGCGTGTGTTGGGGCGACGCCGCACCGTGCACAACCCCCTCCAGCAGGCCAAGGCCGACGAACAGCACTACACGGACTCCTTTTCCCACCGCGGTGGTGGGCATCAAGGCGATGGCGGCGAGGTAAAAAAAGCACCCGCCAATGAAGTGTACGTGAACCGTGGCGGCGCCACACCCGGAGAAAGAAGCCAGCAGGCGCCACGCATGTCAGCTGCCGATTTGTCGTCCTTGACCACTTAAATTTTTTTTTTCGGTGGTTTCAATTGAATAAATTCACTTCAAAAAATGCCTCCAAAAAAACCGGCCAAGCCACACCCGGCCACTCACCCAGCCACCCACCCAGTCAAAGCCACTCGCACAGACAGCCACCCAACCAAGGAACCCAAGGTTGTGTCGGGCAAAACCAAACCCAAGGTTGACAAGGGGCAGTACAAAATGCTGAATGACTGGCAGCATTTGGACCGGCGGCCTGACAATTATGTGGGCCCCATGACCACACCTGATGAAGGCATTGACTTGTTTGTGTTTACGTCAAATGAGTCCACAGACAAGGACACCCAAGAACCAAAAATCGAAGAGGGTGAGGACGCCAAGACAGAGGTGACGGGCACCACCGTCAAGTCGGTGGGCAAGGACAAGGCTGTCCGCCTGGCCATGGGTGTGCGGGCCGTCAAGTTAATGTGTCCTTTGGCACTCTTGAATATTTTTGAAGAAATTACCCAAAATGCCATTGACAAGTCAATTGAAGACCCCACCACCAAAACCATCAAGGTGACGGTGGGAACGTCTGAAGACGGCAGTTTGGAAATTTCAGTGTGGAATGACGGTGAAGGGATTCCGTCGTATGTCCACGAGCAGGCAGGCGTGCCGGTGCCCACCATGCTGTTTGGCATGACGAAATCCTCTGACAAGTACGACGACACTAAACAACGCAAGTCAGGTGGCCGCAACGGCATTGGGGCCAAGGCAACCAATTTTTTTTCCACACGTTTGTCAGTCGAAACCTATTCCGTGGCCAGCGGCACACTCTTTAAGCAAACCTTTTACACGGCGTACGAAGACGGCGAGCGTGTCCTCAAGTGGAAACCCCACTCCATTTCGCACCCCAAACGCAAGTCGGGGTTCACCAAGGTCACCTACCAACCCGACCTGAAGCGGTTTGGCCTGTCGGCAATTCCGGAACACCTCATTGACGTGTTGCGGTCCAAGGTGTGGGACATTTGTGCGTGCACCAAACCCACCCTTGCCGTGCACTTGGACGGCAAAAAACTCCCCCTCAAGGGCTTTCCCCACTACGTCTCCCTGTTTTCGTCCAACCCCAACCTGCGCATTCCCTTGGATTCAGTGGTTGACAAGGACAAGAATGTGGTGTGGAATGTGGGCGTGTTGCCCATTGACGTGGACGCCCCCAGTGAACTCCAGACGGGCATTGACGTGGGGTTTGTGAATGGGCTGCGCTGCTGCAAGGGGCGCCACGTTGAGTACGCGCGCTCCAAAATCGCGGAAGCCATTTCCAAAAAACTCAAGCTGCCGTCCTTCAAGGCCCACAAAACCCGGACGTACTGCCACGTGTTTTGCACCATTTCCCTGTGCAACCCGTCCTTTGATTCCCAAACCAAAACCAGCCTCGAGTCCCAGTTGAAGGAGTTTGGGTTCAAGTGGGAGCCCTCCAAGGCGTTTGTCAAGGCTTTGGGAGACGCTGGCATTCTCAACCACATTGAAAGCCGGTCCAAGGTGGAACTGGACGCGGAGGTTTTGCGCAAGGCGGCGTCCAAAACCAAGGTGACCCGGAACTCCCTCATGGCGCGCTCCATTGTGGAGATTGCCAAACTGCGTGACGCCGGGAATGCGGGCAAGAAGAATTCAGCCTGCATTTTGATTCTGGCCGAGGGTGATTCGGCCATTGGGTCGGTGGAGCCCGGCTTGGAGGAACTCGGCACGGACGACTTTGGCCTGTTTCCGCTCAAGGGCAAACCCCTCAACACGCGCAAGGCCGTCACCGAAAAGAACGGCCTCAAAAACATTACAGAGAATGAAGAAATCCATAATGTCATGTTGGCACTGGGGTTGTCCTTTGACAAGACCTACGAGACACGCAAAGAGTATGACACCTTGCGGTACAAAAAGGTGTGGTTAATGATGGACCAGGACGTGGACGGGTCGCACATTTGCGGCCTGTTTTACTCCTTTCTCCACCACTTTTTCCCCATTCTTGTCAAAAAATACCACTTTGTGTACCGGTTTGCAACGCCATTGATTCGAGCTGCCCCCATTCCGGCCTACAAGAACCGTTTGGACATGCACGAATTTTTTTCCCATGCTGACTTTACACGGTGGTTGACCAGCGTTGACGACGAAACCAAGGGCCGCTACGACATTATGTACCTCAAGGGCTTGGCCACGTCTGACCAGGAAGACATGCGGCGGTACATGGCCGACTACAAGTCACACATTGTCCGCCTGCGGTACACCCACCCGACTGCAGACGGCGGCGACCCGTCCAACGAAGCCCTCCAAATGTTCTTTTTGGAGGAAAAGGTGAATGAGCGCAAGGACGTCCTGTCGGCGTACGACCCCTCCCTGTCCGTGTCCTTTGACGCACCCGTTATTGCCATTGAGGACTTTTTGTGCAAGGACATGATCCACTACTCCATGGATTCCTTGTACCGCTCCGTGCCGTCGGCCATTGACGGCCTCAAAGAATCGCAGCGCAAGGTGCTCTACACCGCCCTGCGCAAAAACGTCCGCAAACGTGTCAAGGTGGCCCAATTCTCTTCCCAAGTCGCGGAGTTTACGCGGTACCACCACGGCGAAAAGTCTGTGGAGGAAACAGTCACCAAGATGGCACAGGAACACCCCGGGTCGAACAACTTTAACTACCTTTTCCCTGCAGGCCAGTTTGGGTCACGGTCCTACCCCCGTGACGAGCACGGCGAGTCCAGGTACATTTTTACTTACTTGAATCCAGCCACACTGGCCCTCTTCCCCAAGGAGGACTGGCCCATTACCCGGCGCCGGGTGGACGAAGAGCACTTGGTCGAGCCCTTGACGTACATCCCCGTCATTCCCGCCATTTTGCTGAATGGGTCAGCCGGCATTGGCACGGGGTGGTCCACTGACATCCAGGCGTACTCACCCGAGGAAGTGATGCAAGTCCAGGCGCGCTACCTGGCTGAACAAGGCAGCGAGACGGGCACGTGGAGGTCCATGGCCCGGGCCCTCAAGCCCTGGTACGCCATGCACAAGGGCACCATTGACCCTAAAACAGACCCCAAGACGGGGGAGTTGCTGGGCTACACCTCCAAGGGGGCGTTCACCATTCAGGCCTTCCCCAAGTACGTCGAGATTCACATTACAGAGTTGCCGCAGGGCAAGTGGACCCACCCCTACCTCACCAAACTCAAGTCCGACCACCAGTTTGAAAGCAACACGGCGGAGGACAAGGCCAAGGCAAAAGCCAAGGGGAAAAAACCCCCCAAACCCAAACCCAAGTTTATCATTGACGAAAAAAATGGGTCCACCAATGTCAAGGTGGACATTACTCTTTTTTGTGCCAAGGATTACTTTGTCAGCCTGTTGGGGTTCAAGGACGAAGACCAGCTGGACGCTGCCCTGGGGGAACCCCGTGACGGCTTTGCCTACGAAGCCCTGGTGAAGCTCTTCAAGATGACGTCCTCCCTGTCCACGCGCAACATGCAGGCTTTTGACATTCAACGGGATGAAGCCAGCGACCAGGACAAACTGTCCCTGCGCAACTTTGCGTCTGTTGACGCGTTTTTTGAAGTCCACGGCAAGGTGCGCCTGCGGGCGTACCAGGACCGCCACGCGTTTACTCTCCAAACCTGGTCCCACGAGCTGCTCAAGCTGGAGTCTCAACTGCGGTACCTGGAGGAAAACTTTGCACAGCCGCCCACCATTAACATTAAACGCAAGACGCGTGCCGAGGCGTACGGCATTTTTGAGGCCAAGGGCTACCCCGACGACGCCATGGTGGCGCCTCCACCCCACCCCTCAGACCGGGACTTGATGATCAAGGACGATGACGATGAATCCATGGATGATGATGGTGACACCAAGGAGGAGGATGAAGAGGATGAAGAGGTGACGGGTCACCACACCTTTGCGTACTTGCTGGGGCTGACTCATGCTTTTTTCACAACGGAGCGTTTTGCCAAACTTAAAAAAGCCATTCAAGACCTCAAAGCCAAGATGGAGGCTTACAGGGAAAAAACGCTATGGGATTTGTGGAAGGCAGACTTGGACAATTTGTGTGCCAAGTACCAAGTCTTTGCGGCCCAGCGTGAGGACCGTGCGTCCAAAGCCAAACCCAAGAAGCGCAAACACGGTTCATCCAAAACAACCAAAACAAAAAAACCAAGGCCTAAAAAATAGTCAAATAAAATAAACACATGGCGTATTTACCTGTCAATAACGTCACCGTTGACGGTTCCACATCCCTTTTGGGCGAGTTGGCAGTGACCCAGTCCGTGCCCTATGTGCGGGCTGGGGCATGGTACAACTTGATCCCTTCAAATTTTCGTTCGTTCACAACCATTTCTGGCACCACAGGGGCAGAAGATAAATACCGTCCATGCGTCTTTTTCGTCGTTTGACCAAGCGGACCGGGTCATGTTGGAAGGCATTGACGGAGACGGGAGTGGCACACGGTTTTCGTTGGCTCAAGTCTTTGCGTCTTCAACTCCCTACTGTCGCGCGTTTCCCTTTGGCAAATTAATTCAAGGAGGCCAAGACTTTCTTATTTCAGGCACCCGTGTCGCAAACATTCCAAGCATGACAATAGAAGTGGAAGGCGTGTTGGTGGCCAATCATCAAGGCGTTGTTCCCAGTCAATAATAAATGTTTATTCAAAGTGTAAAAATGCCAACGGAATCATGCCGTCTGCTTCTTGGCCTGGCGACACAATGACGCCATTGGTGGACACGTAAAAGGGAATGCCGGCGGCTAGGGCTTTGCCGACG
>Ga0180433_10011632_pt1 | contig 10419 bp, 9 predicted proteins | sample SS_ome_8_FD_132980 | JGI IMG/M metagenome (GOLD analysis project Ga0180433, IMG submission 132980) | Hypersaline lake sediment archaeal communities from the Salton Sea, California, USA - SS_1_D_1 metaG | ecosystem: Environmental > Aquatic > Non-marine Saline and Alkaline > Hypersaline > Sediment...
ATCACTTTCTCTCACCTCCAAGCTTATATCATCCAGTGCCTGAAGGCCACCGAAACTAAGTGAAACACCTTCAACCTTTAGCTCGACTTTTGTTGTAACTTGCATCTCATTGACCTCTTATAAAATTAAGCTTCGATAAATACAATCTAGCATTTAGCTAGAATTTACATACCACTTATTACGTTGCTCTTGAGCAGTAACGTTCATACCTGTTTGCCGTCTACCATAATATTGACCGCATAATCTCTCCGAACACATATCTTCACTCTTTTCTGACTTTGCAGCTTTCCATTGCGTAAAAAATAAACGGGAGCTAGTATAAACTAAATTTGCTCTAATGTCTAATTTTTTTAGTTTATTTTTTTCTCGCCTCCACACTTGTCGAGATTTTAACTGGTATCGTTTTAGAGGATCAAGCCAGTCGGCATCATTGCCTAGCCAAGCCGACATGTTCTCTTATCCTCTGGAGATGCTTGTCGGGAATACGCGGATACATTCCTGCTCTGCTAAGTGCCGGCAATCCTAGAGAGTTCTTAAGTTCCACCACCTGTTGAGCCGTCTTAAAAGCCATGGATATGGGATCTAATAAGGGAACATCCTCATCCAGTTTAACAAACCCATTTATTGTACAAATGGGTGCAGAAACACCACATCCAATTATTACAACCTCAGCTCCGTCATTGACTAACTCTTTTGCTACCTCCTCCACATCATTAATAATCATACTGGGATTATCGAAACCCTTGGTAGCAGCATCAACTAGTGGTACCCTTGACCTTCTCACCGGATTGACGATGGCTTTACTCTGTAAACCATAGCTGCTGACGACTTGCCCCCAGCCTAGAGCCCCCCCCCGCTCATTGGGGCCTATTATCCCGAACTTGTCACCCAAAAGGCAGGCGTAGTGCAAGGTAGACTGCCCGGGAGCGATAACCGGAATGTCTACTACCTCACGAGCCTCCCTGACCCCAACGTCTCCGGTGCAAGTTGTTGTAACGGCATCGAAGCCTTCACGCTGTGCCTCGATAGCTCTCTCACAAAACGACCTGCTGTTCTGCATACGCCCCCAAGAATATACCAGGTCTTGTACCCGCGTTAACCCCGGAGTAGTATCTCTAATAACTAATTCACTGGAGTCCCCGCATATCTTATTAAAGAGATCATGCCAGACACTCTCCATTTGCGGAAACTTACCCTCTGTAACACATACTAATAAAAGCTTCATATTATATTTCATTACCCCCTTCTATAAATATATTCCGACTTTTTACCATGTTATTATGAACTTTGTCAAGCTTGTGTAGGCTGTGTTTGAGTCTGGCTGGTTAACCCACTGGGGAGAATCTTGGGTATCATGGTGGTCAACTCATCAATTGTCCAGATCCCATCCTTGTGGATAGTACTTCTTATCTCTCGCTCACGGAAAATTCCTACGTCGCCACCACCAACATTAAAAGTGAGACCGTTAATGTAATAGGCCTCATCAGTCGCCAAAAACACAACCAGAGGCGCCACCATCTCGGGTTTCATTTTCTCGAAGTCTTCTCTTGTAACACTACCTCCAACACCTCCAGTGAACATAGGTAGCCCCTGCTCTCTGGCCTTCTCTAAGCTTGCCCAAAATTCTGGGTTGAGGTTTATCCTCGTCCCGGCTCCGGGGCAGATGGCATTACAGGTCACACCATATCTACCCATGTCCAGGGCTACTGTTCTGGTAAAGCCGAGAATTCCTTCCTTGGCAGAAGTGTAGTTGGCTTGTGCCAGGCTGCCCAGCCCGGCTGTGGAGGATGTATTTATTATGCGTCCACTTCTTTGTTGTCTGAAGTGTATACAGGCCGGTTTAGTGCAGTAAAATGAACCGTATAAATGGACTCTTATCACCGTATCCCATTCATCCTCTGTCATCTTATAAATCATGCGATCTCTGAAGATGCCGGCATTGTTGACCAAGATATCAATTCTGCCGAAGAGATCAATGGCTGTTTTGATGATGTTCTCACCGCCCTCTGCAGTGGCAACGGAGTCATAGTTAGCAACCGCCACACCACCAAGTTCTTTGATTGCTTGTACTACCACTTCGGCAGGAGATGTAGAGGTGCCAGTCCCATCCATAGCTGTGCCCAGGTCATTAACCACGACCTTAGCTCCTTCGGCAGCCAGTGCTAATGCCTCGGCTCTACCCATGCCACCTCCGGCACCGGTTACTACTGCAACTTTACCTGATAGCCTCTTTGCCATTCCATGTACCTCCTTAATTAGCCAATTTTCGTTTGGGGAGCTAATTTTGACAGTTTTGCCTGCTTGTGTCAACTATAAGTTACGGGTATGACAGTAGCAAAATAATAGAACGAAGTTAGTTCAAGTGATATAATGTGGACCGAACAGTGACTTTTAACCGATGGCTTAGCCGAAGTTATGGAGCAGAACCAGTCCTGTAATAATTAAGCAGAGGAGGTACATAAAGTGAAGGTCGAAAGAATTGACCACGTCGCTATTCGAGTGAAAAATATGAAGGAGGCCTGTAAGTTATTTTCTGATTTGTTCGGGATGCAATTTACTGAACTCGGCGAAATTAAAGACGTAGACGCAAGAAGTTCGATAGACTCATTAGGGGTTGAGATTATTGAGCCTCTAACACCTGATGGTGTCACTGCAAAAGCCTTGGAACGCGCCGGAGAAGGATTATCCCTTCTGTCATTGAAGGTGACAAATCTTGATGAAGCGGCGGATGAAATGAAATCTCGCGGCATCAGGCAAGTTGGCAAGATGGACGGTGGAGGACTTAGGGCAACAATCTACCATCCAAAAGACACATACGGTGTGATGATTGAATTGATAGAATATAAGGATAAACATCCAATAGTCACAGCATAGAAATAATGTAGAGTTCTAGCTGGGTTGAGAGGCAATAATAGCCCATCTAGTTGTTATTTTCAGACCGAAGAATAGGTTTATTAAACAAGTAGATAGATCCTGCCGTAAATAAATTACAAGTGTAGGGCATTATCTCTTTATGCTTGAGGAGGTGAATTTGGCTTATAAAATAGTAAAAGGTGGGTTTGAAGAGGCCAGGTGTATACAAGCCTGTCCTGCGAAAGTAGATGTGCCCCGCTATATACGTGCCATTAGGAAAGGCGATTTTTCGGAGGCACTGAAAGTAATTAGAGAAAAGACGCCGTTCGCATCGGTATGTGGCTATGTTTGCCCCCGTTTTTGCGAGGCCAGATGTAGGCGCGCGGAGGTAGATGAACCTGTAGCAATCAATGCATTGAAACGTTTTGTGGCTGAGAAGCAGCAGATTCCCATGGAAGCGAAGACGGGTAAACCAAGCGGGCAGAGTGTAGCCATTGTAGGGTCAGGGCCAGCCGGTTTAACTGCAGCATATTACTTAGCGAAATTGTGTGGTCATGATGTTACAGTGTTTGAGGCTCAACCAGACTTAGGTGGTATGATGCGATATGGAATTCCGGAGTACAGGCTACCCAAACAAATGCTTGATATCGAGATTGGATTGATAAAGAAGTCAGGAGTTAACATAAAGACGAATACACGTATTGAAAACATAGATTCTTTGTCTAAACAGGGGTTCAACGCTATATTCATTGCAGTGGGGGCATGGCATAGTAATAAGCTAGATACTAAAGGCAGAGATACGACAGGTGTGATTGATGGCCTTTCATTCATCCGAGAAGTGAATTCAGGGAAAATCGTTAGTGTTAAAGAACGCGTGGCAGTAATAGGGGGAGGGAATGTTGCTATAGATGCTGCTAGATTGGCACGGCGATTAGGCGCCAGAAGTGTAAGTATTATTTATCGCCGTAGCAGAGAAGAGATGCCTGCCATGCCGGATGAGATAGATCAAGCATTGGATGAAGGCATAAATATCCTTTTATTAACAGCACCTTCCAATATAATAAAAAGAGATGGAGAACTGCGGGTTGAGTCCGTCCGTATGAGGCTAGGTGGGATAGATGAAAGCAGGAGACGGCGGCAAGAGGAAATCATCGGAAGCGAAGTTGCCATGAACTTTGATACTTTGATAGTGGCCATTGGAGAAAGCCCTGAAATCCCTCCTGATTTCGGTCTTATCATTGGAAGATCGGGGAGGGTTCATGTTGATCCTGTTACACTTGCTACCAACAGGCGCGGAGCCTTTGCCGGAGGCGATGCTATTTCTGGTCCTGCATCTGTTATCGAGGCCATAGCAGCAGGTAGGAAGGCAGCTATTAATATCGATAAATACCTTGGGGGGCAAGGGAAAATCGATGAAATATTTACCCATAAAGAGGCGAAAACCGAGGGGGCTTGGGAGGAAAGTATTTTAGATATACCACGGCAACGGATGCCTATCCTGGATAGCACAAAACGTTACAACAATTTCAGTCTTGTAGAGCTTGGATTAACCGAAGAAATGGCTAGGGCCGAAGCCGAACGTTGCCTTCGTTGTGATCAAAGTATATCAGTAGAGGTTGATTTAACAAAATGCATTAAATGTTATGCGTGTCAGACGATATGTTCTTTCATATATCAGCGGGCATGTAATCCCGAAAATGGCAGAATCATCGTTAGTGAGCCATCCAAACAAATACACTATAGCAATGACTGCATAGGTGGATGTTCACTTTGCACCCAATATTGTTCTACCGGCGCTATATCATTGAGCGATAAATACAGAAGTGATGAGCCTGCTGTATCGAAGGCTTGATTGAAAGAAAAAATGAATATCGCGGCTCGAATATGGTTTGCTAGCATTGACTCGAATCTTTAAGTATGGGAGGTGAAAAATGGTCAACGACCAAGATTACTATGGATACGCTGGTGGTGTATTGTATGTTGATTTGACTACTAGGCATATTCATAAGGAGCCTCTAGATATTGATCTTGCCCAAAAATTTGTTGGCGGTCCGGGGATTGGATTAAATATCCTTAATAAAATGTTAAAGCCCAATACTGATCCTTTATCCCCGGAAAATGTGATGGTTTTTGGCACGGGGCCATTGCTGGGAACAATAATGATTGGCAGTGGCAAATGCTATTTGAACACTAAATACGCAATGCCTGTGAGCAAAGACAAAAAGAAATATTTTATTGCTACCTCTATGTTTGGCAGTAATCGTTTTGGTCCCATGATGAAGAACGCTGGCTATGACCATATTGTCATTACTGGTAGGGCTGAAAAACCTTGCTATCTAAAGGTGGTAGATGATGATGTAGAAATTTGTGATGCGAGTGACATTTGGGGAAGGGACATTTATGAATCTGCAACGATTTTGCGAGATAGGCATCGAGGCAGGAATGTCAAATGTGGGATCTGGGTTATCGGGAGAGCAGGGGAGAACATGGTTAGCTTCGGTGTCGGCTTTGCTGATGACTGGCATAATGCGGGACGTTTTGCAGCGCCGGTCGCTGGAGCCAAGAACCTTAAAGGTATAGTCACTCTTGGGACTAAGGGAATAAAGCTTGCCAATCCGAGGAAATTTAAGGAGCTAGCCGACAAAAAACGGCAGGAAATTACAAGCGGTCCCAATTATCAGCAGTTTTTGCCTTTCGGTGGTGGTGCTCATGGCAAACTAATGCAAGACACGCTTGTCGGGCTTGAGGGTTGCTCTGGTGGTATGTGTGCTTGTAAGTCTATTCATGAGGTAAAAAATGGGAAGTACAAAGGTACGCGGTTTGGCGGGGCTTTTCCCAGTTTCGCAGCCATTGTTCATATGGAATTGGGAATTGAAGGATATCCTGACAATCACGGACCAGGTTTTAGATTTGTGGATTTGGCAAATAAGTATGGACTGTGCGTGTACACTGCTATACGCATGGTGCGGTTTGTAACCACTTTATACAAACGTGGAGTCATAACAAAAGATGACGTTGGTGGCCTGGAACTTAAGATGGGAGACATCGATTTCTACGAAGCTATTTTAGAGAAGATTGTGGATAGAAGGGATATTGGAGCAATTATGGCTGAGGGTTGGTATCCGATGTCCGAGAAGTTGGGCGTTGATGCTTCAGAAGACTTGGAATGCGGAGCACCTATAACTAAAGGGGTGGATGTCTTAATGGATGCCAGAATCTGGCCTTCTCTCTTGCGGTCCGATAACACAGGTCTTAGTCCTGCCGCAGGGCTTTCGGCTATCTTGAGTGCCAAAGCTAAACAAAGTCATTCGGCTACTCTTTTTACGAGCAGAGAAGTTCCTTTTAGCATAGTTAGAGAAGATACTAACAGAATGGGTGTGACCAATGAGGAAATGCAGAGAATATTTACAGAAGATTCCTTTAACTCAGGTAGACTCCTGCGATTTTCTGAAGACACAGAATTTGCATGCAACGCTTTAGGTATTTGTGATGCTTGTCTGCATTGGTTAAATGACCCTACGCGCGATATCCCTTGGCTATCTGAACTCTATTCTGCAGCTACAGGGTCCGAAATAACCCCTCGCGAATTGCTAAGAGTAGGTGAGAGGATATGGACACTGGAGAAGGTACTCAATTTAAGAGAAGGCTTCAATAGGCAGGATGACAAGATACCGCCGCTATACGTCAAAAACACTGAAATCCCATTAAAATCTCGCGATGGAGATCGTTACTTAACAGACTGGTTCGGCAAACGCCTCACCAAAGAAGATATCGTAAAAATGATGAGTGATTATTACGAGGAGCGAGGTTGGGATGTTCAGAATGGAGTGCCAACAAAAGAAAAGCTAATCGAGCTGGGCCTGGACTATCTAGCCGATGGTGAATAAGCCCGCTACCTTATTTTTTAATAACTTCACCGCAACCAGATATCCCGCGGGAAAGAGTAACTCCTGGTAACGCCTAGCCAAGTCTTGATTCTTCTTTAAGGCTTCTTCCCTTTTGCTCCTTTCTTCTACGTAGCATTATACTAAGTCTGGCCAGATCACCAACCAAACAGATACGTGTGACGTGGGACATCTTATAGACCTAAATCCACGGCTGCTGAGCTATCTTGCTTATACGTGCCTTACTTGCTTTCACTCGTATAAATCAGAACTAGTTTTGCTCAAGCTTATTAATTTTGTACTCAGGCTAACCATCTTTTCCTCCGGCGATAGTGCTTCACCTCACGGTAGCTTTTCCTGGCTCCCACCTCGCTTAGCCCCAGATAGAACTCTCTTATATCTTCGTTGTTCTTCAGTTTGTCTGATGGTCCGTCTAGAACTACCCTGCCATTTTCCATTACATATGCGTAATCACTTATGCTTAATGCTACCTTCGCATTCTGCTCGACTAGCAAAAAAGCAACCTTCTCCTCACTATTTATCCTCTTTATTATTCTGAAGATTTCTAAGGTTAATGCGGGAGACAGGCCAAGTGACGGCTCGTCAAGCAGTAGGACTTTGGGGTGCGCCATCAGAGCGCTGCCAATAACCAACATTTGCTGCTCCCCACCAGAAAGGTACCCTGCAGTGCTGTGTCTAAGACTCTTCAGTCTTGGAAAGTAATTGTAAACCATGTCCAGGTCATAAGCAGACCCATAGCCGAGAGCAATGCCACTCACCTTTAGATTTTCCTCAGTTGTCAAATGGTCAAATAGCAGTCTCCCCTCAAGGGCTTGGATAATACCCCGCCTTGCAGTCTCCTCGGCGCCTTTTCTATCAATTCGTGTGCCTTCAAACTCAATGCTGCCATCGGTAACCTCACCAAGTTCTGTATATAGCAGGCCGGATATTGCCTTAAGAGTTGTAGTCTTTCCGGCTCCGTTAGCACCAAGGAGACTGACTATCTTTTCGGGCGGGACATCCAGTGAGACCCCTTTTAGTACCAGAATGACATCATTATAAATAACCTCTACGTTATTCAAAGTTAGCATATGACGTCTTCCCAGTAGTTATTTTGTCCATCTTATCTGTATTCTTCTGGTCTCAGATCAGGCATCTGCCTAACACCAGTAATGGGCAGTAGTTCACCATTCTGTACCTGATATACTTTGCCAACCATTGTGTAAGGATGCTTTGGTGTGTAGCCAAATACTGCCAAGTCCAGTGCATTGAATTCTGCTGTGTTGAGCATTTTGTCTCTCAAGTTCTTGCCAGTGACTCCTTCCCAGCCATACTCATCCACAAGCTCTCCAACAAGCTCGGTGACAAAGTACCACTTACCCCACTTTAGCATATAACTCACGTTTCTCAACTCTGGTCCTCTATTATTCTTATCAGCCTGTTCCTTGACCATCTGGACACCAGGATTATCCGTCTCGGACCACGAGGCACCGGAGCGTATCCCAATCAGTCCTTCCAAAATACCCCCAGGTCCACCACCCAGCCTAACAGACGACTCATCCATACCCCAAACGTCAGTAGCACGGTGTATCTTTCCTGGAGTTGTGTCATTGATATCTTGTGCCAGCAGCCCTAATGCTTCCAGACTTTTACTAATTACCACTGGCCCATGACCATTTGTGTTATCAAATATCCAGTTAACTCCTTTATTTTTCATACTCATAATCTGGGTCGACACATCTGTGTCAGCGGGTGCGAATACCTCTTCAGCTACTAACTCGATGCCTTCCTGTTCGTCGCACCATTGTCGGAACTGGTCATCAAAGATAGCTTTTCCAAAAGCGTTGTCCCAGGTAAGAAGACCCAGCTTAATGTCCCCGCCTTTCCAGGTCTCTTTAGCGTATTCCATTGTGGTCGCCATGCAACCAACGTAAGACGGGGCAGCAGCGATAAGATATGATACGGGGAACACGGTGCTATTAGAGGGAGTATTCATGAAGTCAACTATCTCATCTTCAATTAGACGTTCCCTCAGAGCCTCAGCGACATACGCTGGATGGAATGAGCCGATGACGGGCTTTGGCTCTAGTGTCCTGTAGTAGTCATATGCAGCAACCCCCTGTGCGAGATCACCTCCATTGTCCCGAGCTATGCAAGCCACAGGAACGCCTCGAATGCCACCCTGCTCGTTCATCCAATTGCAAAAGTCCACAGAAAACGGTATATGGGCAGCATTAATTGGAGCCATGGGCCCGCTATAATCGCCAGTCATGTAAAAAGTCCACTTCTCTGGCTTGTAAGCTGCCTCTGGCGATGTAGGCTCCGCTTGCGGAGCGCATCCGACCACTATAAGCGGAACTAATACAAGCGACGCCAGCACCAACATGTTCACAAAACTAAATAACTGTTTTCTCATCTGACAATTCCTCCATTTTGAATTTTCTATAATACATATCACCTATTCTTCTGCTACCACATCACTCTGTCCCTCCTTCCTAGTGCGTGAATGGGCGAAGCCGGTAGGAGGACTTAAATTTTTCCCACATGTGAGCTAGTCCTCTAGGCTCGAAGATGATAAACACCAATATGACTATGCCGTATATAAGCGGAGATCCTGCACCCTGGATAGCCGCTGACATATTCGCGTTGACTCCAGATAAGTACATGCCAAACTTCTTAAGGTAGAAGTCTAGCATGCGCAATAACATAGGTCCGAAACAACCGCCGGCTACGCTTCCTGCACCTCCAACGACCAGCATTCCCAAATACCATATTGATTCAGTAAGAGTAAAAATATCTGGATTCAGAGCTCGCGTCCAATAAGCCCACATCCAGCCGGCAACCCCAGCGTAGAGCGAGCCGACAAAAAAGGCAATCGTCTTGTAGCGGAATACATTGACACCCATAACCTCTGCCGCCAAATCGTTATCCCTGATAGCTATCATTGCCCTACCGACCCCGGTCCTAACTAAGTTCTTGGCGAAGAAAACAAGCAACACTGTTAGTGGAACAATGATATAAAACATCCTGTCAGGGGTATTGAATAATAGCCCACCGATTTTTGGTGTGGGCACCATCAGACTATTAGTACCACCTGTTATGTTAGCTAGTGGATGTGCAATCAGGGCCGGAATTATAAACTGAGCTGCCAGGGTTGCCATAGCTAGGTAAAAGCCCTTAATCCTAGCAGCCGGGAGAGCGAAAATGGCACCGGCTATGCCAGCACCTATAGCAGCACAGGGTAAGGTTAACAAGAAGTTAACCCCCAGCTTAGCAGATAGCACTCCGGCAATATAAGCTCCCACTCCAACAAACGCCGATTGCCCTAAGGATATTTGACCACAATAACCAAGAATTATATTAAGGCCTTGAACGGTAACAATGGTAATTGCAATATAGTTTATCAGGTTCACATACTCCAAAGGAAGGAAAAGGGGAGAAACGAAGAGCAAGACAAGCGCTCCAATGGTCATTGCCCATTGCCATTTAGTGCGGACTATCGCCATGTCTTGGGCATAGCTAAAATCACGTACTCCTGAAGGGCGATTGACTGCCATAACTCACTAGATCCTTTCTATCCGACTTAATCCGAAAAGCCCGTAGGGTCTAAAAATCAGCGCGAGGAGCAGTACTATATAAGGCATTGACCCCATCAGCCATGTGCCAATAAGTCCACCAGCCA
>Ga0180433_10011633_pt1 | contig 10419 bp, 11 predicted proteins | sample SS_ome_8_FD_132980 | JGI IMG/M metagenome (GOLD analysis project Ga0180433, IMG submission 132980) | Hypersaline lake sediment archaeal communities from the Salton Sea, California, USA - SS_1_D_1 metaG | ecosystem: Environmental > Aquatic > Non-marine Saline and Alkaline > Hypersaline >...
GGATTGTTTCTGAGGTTTTTTCAGGTGCTCAAATCCCCCCCTCCTACATAATTTTTAATTTTTTTGAATATACAATCGCATCTATAAAATATTACGTTTACAGAATTAGATGATGGAAAGTTTTTTCAATTACTTATTTAGATACTTTCCTCATGATCTGGTTACTAATTTTTGTGATTATACTTAGTTTGCTTTTTGCATATAAGGCATTTTGTTTTGTTAAATATGATGCTTATCGACCTATGATCGAGTTTGTTGCAGAAAAATACCATCATTCTTTAAAAATCGCTGAGATTGGTGTTTATTATGGAACTAACGCTCGCAGAATGTTTAAAAAACTCAGTGTTAAAAAAATGTTTCTTATAGATCCTTATAAAAAATATCCAGAATATGAAGAAGAAAAAAAAGTTTTAATATTTCTTCCCTCATCCTTTAAACCAGCATTGATTGTGCTGAAAAGATATATAGATCGTATTGTTCCTCTTCAGATGACCTCTGAAGAAGCTGTTGATTTTATTCCAGACGATCTAGATATGGTTTACATAGATGGTAATCATGATTATGAATATGTAAAAAAAGATCTGGAGTTGTATTATCCCCTGGTTAAGAATGGTGGACTCATTGGAGGACATGATATCAAAGGAAATTCAAATGAAAAAGATATACAGAGAGCAGTATTTGAATTTGCAGATAAAAACAATTTACAAGTTCATGTTAGAAAGCCTGATTGGTGGATAATAAAAAAAATAGATTATAGCATGAAATAGGGGGGCTTCGCTAACGTTTCAGTCTAAGCAGTATTTCCAGCCGTAAATAAAATGGCAAAAAAAATAACTTTTATTTGTATTTGTTCAAACAACTTATCACAAACTCTTTTTAGATAGGAAAAATAAACCAATGTGGACAATATTATTTTTCTAAAAAACGTACTGTGGACAATCGTATATTTTTACAAATACATTTGTTTACAATTATATATCTTAATGTTTTCAGCTGTTCAAATCCTTTCCTTTGCATTTTTTATAGTGTGTATCCTTTGGAAATATATTCTAACTTTGAATAAAAATTTTAAAATCATATAGAAAAACAAATAGAAAAATATTGGGAAAAATTTAGAAAGCAGCTAAACACCGAGGATGTAGAAAAACTTGATAGATTATTAGAAGATATAGAAGAAAAATTTACCAACCCCTCACAAAAATCTCCTGTTAAAACAGTAGATTTTGTATGCTGGCTGGATTCAGAAGAAATAATAGATGTTCTAAAAACTAGTTACCCCTATTTTGAGTACATTAGAAAACGGTTAAATCCACGTATGCGTTTTTTTGCATATTTTATGATATCAGATAAGAAAAACGTCTGGCAAGCATATCATAGTCTCAGTGGAGAAGAATTCATAAAACTAGGTTTTGCAGATAAACCCAACTATGAGCTACTAAGAGAATTCTGCTACGAACGTATAGGTGTAGAAAATTTCCCTCGGGTTCTACATTGGGTGGTAAAAGAAACAGGTGTTCTACTAAAAAAACAAGGAGTCAAACTAGGGGGATATGTTTTTGAGGATGCAACAGACATCCGAGCTTTGAAAGATGACGCTGAGGCAGAATATAGTGGATACTACAAACATAGTGGATACAAACTGGACAAGACTATAGATAAAGAAACTGGTATACCCCTGGACTATAAACCCATGGGTATCAATGACAACGAAGGAAAAAACCTAGGTTCTTCACAAAAAACTGTAAAAAACCTGTGTTTAAAAGAAAAAACACGGGTTGTAGACTGCAAATATGCTACATTAGAAAATATAGCGCACTCTGAGATACATGGGGTTTCTTTGTATTATAAGATCGCGAAAAGCTGGAAGTATAAAAAAGAAGGTAAACCCAGTGAGATTAAAAAAATATATCAGAAATACCATCATGAAGACGATTTCAAAGTAGACCCGGGTCTAGATTTCATGTTGGTTTATCTTTACCATAAAAAAGAATACACTGCAGTAGGTAGTTATTTCCGGAATCTACGTATGGTTGAGTATGAGGAGCACCCGGAGGGATATATGGATATATGTTATCAACGCGGTGGATATATGGAGGGAGATATAGGACGGATGAAACTTACCACTCTACTGGATGATCATCCCGGTCGGCGTGGATGGAAATCTTTTCTTCTGCGGGTGGGTATGACTATGCTTTCACTTGCTTTTACTGCATTGATAAGGGTGCAGAATGGTATTACTTGTGGTCTTGCTAATGTTACATATATTACTTAGCAGGTAGGCTGGAAACCATCTATCAGAGGCGATGGTTTCCATGATAGTTTGAACAAACCTCTCAAAATATGACATTTTTTTGTCAAAAAAAAGGTAGGTGATGGATTTGTAAATGGATTTTTTAAAGATTTCAAAACGGGAAATCTTTAAACCCCAATCTAGGTTTATTCTTTATAGAGCATTTATATAGTTGTAAGTACTCTTACACTTGGATTACAGACAAACATAGTACTATGTATCTAAGAGGAGGTATAATATTATGCCAGAAGGAAAAAAAGATGAAAACGTTATATATGTTGGAAACAAACCACCGATGAGCTATGTACTTGCAGTAGTAACACAATTTAATACTGGTGAATCGGATGAGGTTATTATAAAAGCCAGAGGTAGAGCTATAAGTAGAGCAGTTGATACTGCAGAGATTTCCAGAAACAGATTTATCAAAGATGCAAAACTAAAAGATATACAGATTGATACTGAGAGTCTCACAAATGAAGAAGGAAGAACTTCTAATGTATCTTCTATAGAAATAACCTTAAAAATTAAAAAGAAGAGTAAATAATTATTGCAGAATGCTTAACTATATACAAATTACATCTAGATTTTGCTCTTTTTTATCATTTTATGGTATATTTTATTTTTTTCTAGGTATTCAAAGCCCTTCCCCTGCATAATTTTCTTCTAGATAATAGACAGTTTTTTAATATTAAAAACGTGTTCAAATAAATTCTAGAAAAATCATATTATTAAAGCAAGTTATCAATCTTATGTAAAATAATATTTAATAATATTAATATATAGAAAAACTTATATTTAATAAAATGAGTGATTTAAACTTGAAGTCTAACTCACTCCACCTACACTTCTCCTTATTTGTAGAAAAATATACCATGGTCCACAACAGGATTTTTCTAAATAACCATTAGAGATAATAGTATTAATTATAAAAAATTATATATACTTATAAAACAATAATTAAATTTAAAATCATCAGTTAATATCTTCGATATTACAAAATTTTCTAAAAAAATTATCAGAAAAAAGTTTTTTCTAAATCTAATTATCTAAACCAATTTATCAAACAAAACATTAAAAGTAAGTTATTTTATTACTCGCTTGAACTATGAAAATTAGAAATATGCAATTAAAATCAATTGAAGCAAGAAGGTATTCAGGTAGAAACGAAAGGCCGCAAAAAGTTAGAATAGATCATAATAGTACTTTTACACATATTTCATATATAAAAAATGAAACTGCTAGTGTTGATTTTCAGTATACTGCTAGTTATGGGCCAGTAGGACTCGTAAAACTTGAAGGTTCTCTAATTTTTGAATATAAAGATGCTAAAAAAATATCAGAAAACTGGAATGAAACCCGTAAAATGCCAAATGAACTAGCTAGTAGACTTCACACTGCTGTAATGCATACATGTGTTCCTGAAGCAGTAGGAATTGCAAAAGATCTAGGCCTGCCACCACCTATACCACTTCCCCAAGTAAAACTAGGAGATTCTCCAAAAAAGGGAACCGCAGGACCAGAAGTAGCATAAATCAAAAATATAAAAATATAGGTCTTTACATAACCCTTTGATATATGGAATCGATTGTAATATCAATAGGCGGATCAGTTTTATTTTCAGATGATATAGATGTATCCTTTTTTAAAAAGCTAAATAATCTATTAACAAAATACAGTAAAAAATACAAAATCTATATAGTTGTTGGAGGTGGAAAAACAGCTAGAAAATATATTAAACTAGGTAGAACGCTTAGTTTAGATGAAAAAAAACTTGATGAAATAGGAATTGAAATAACAAGATTGAACGCTAAAATTTTAACGTATATAGTTAAAAATTCAAACAATTCCATACCTCATAATACAGAAGATGCAAAAAATATGAAGGATTATCCAATTATAATCATGGGTGGTACAACACCAGGTCATAGTACTGATATGGTTGGTGCTGAGCTAGCAAGTATAGTAGATGCATCAAGATATATTATTGCAACAAATGTTGATGGGATCTATGATAAGGATCCAAATAAATACAAGGATGCAAAAAAAATAGATGAAATAGAAATAGATAGTTTAATTAAAAAATATGGGGTCAAATGGAATAAAGCGGGTAAAAATATCGTGGTGGATGGTCCTGCTTTAGAGGTTATTCAAAAAGCAAAGATACCTACCTTTGTTTTAAATGGAAAAAGATTAGATCAATTAGAAAAGGCTATAGAAAACCAGGTTTTTACTGGTACAATAATAAAAAATTAAAAGTTTTTTATTATCTATTATCTACTTATGAGATAAATTTATATAGTAAAATGAATAATATACTAGTTAAGGCCAGAGGTAATGAAAAAAAATAATATAATGCAACTTGAAACAAGAAGAAAAATATTCAATTGCATCCAAAATAATCCTGGTTTACATTTTTCAGAATTACATAGGAAAATAAAAATTCCAAAGACCACTCTTTTTTATCATCTTAATTATCTGAAAAAAAATGAATTGATTATAGAAGAGGACAAGGAAAATTACTCAAGATATTATATTGCCAAAAAAATTAGCCAAAAAGAAAAAAGATTTTTATCATACATGAGAAAAAAACCTTCATTTTGTATAGTTCTATTATTTTTCTTAAAAGTTTGTTTGAGCTGTTCTGAGATAAGCAGAGAACTTGAAATGCATCCACATACAGTAGATTATCATTTAAAAAAACTAGTTAAAATGGATGTAATTGAACCAGTCAAACTAAACGAAGATGGTAACATAGTTTTTAAGTACGAAAAGATTAGAGTAATGAAGAGAAAACCTGTTACAAATGAAACAATATATAATCTAAAATCAGCTATATGGATTTATACAACACTGGTAAAATTCAAGAAGAGTCTCTTTGATAATAACTTTGTTGGCAATATTGAAGGTTTTAAGAATTTAATGCAAGATACATGGCCACTGCCAAATAAGATTAACCACTATAATTCAGCTATAGATTCAATAGAAGAAACTTTATACGAATTTATTCCAATTCCATTTTGTGCCTAAAAAAATTTAATTTTTTTTTATTATTGAATCTAGCTAACAATAACTTTTCTTATAAGTATAAAAATAAAAAAAAGAATGATTAATTGATTTATCTTACAAAATCAATATCAAACTTTGGGTTTACAACTGTTTTTATTGGCTGTTTTTGAGCAGCTGATCTGCCACTTGGACCAAGTAAATTAGGTGATTGAACACCAGTCATAATAGCCATTACTCTGCATTTACCTTCAAATTCAGGTAATACTCTTGCACCAAGTATAACATTAGAATAGCAATCAAGATCTTCTGTTAATGATTTAGCAACGTCTTGTACATATTTTAGGCTCATATTTGGTCCACCAGTGATATGTACAAGTGCTCCATTAGCACCAGTATAATCAACATTTAACAAAGGATGATTCAATGCTTCCTGGACTATCGTCTCAACACCTGCATCTTCATCAGCTTCGCCCCATAGCATAACAGAGAGTCCACCTGAGTTCATAATTGATTTCATATCAGCATAATCAAGATTGATCAATGATGGAACTGTAATTGTTTCAGAAAGTCCTTTTACAGTTTCTGCTATCATTTGATCCATTACAGAAAAGGCCTGATTAATAGGTAAATTAGGAACGAATTCTAATAGCCGGTTGTTATCAAGAACTACCGTGCTATCTGCTTTTGTTCTAAGTTGATCAAGGCCCTCATCAGCTTTTATTAATCTTGCTCTTTCAACATTAAATGGAGTGGAAACCATACAGGTTACAACAGCACCATGTTTTCTTGCTATTTCAGCAACAACCGGTCCAGAACCTGTGCCTGTTCCTCCACCCATACCAGCAGTAATAAATACTAGATCAGATCCTTTTATTAACTCTTCTATTTCTCTACTTGATTCCCTTGCAGCTCTTTCTGCTACTTCCGGAAATCCTCCAGCACCTAGACCACGAGTAAGATTCCCTCCTATTAACAATTTGTGATCTGCTTCTACTAAATCCAGAGCTTGTTTATCAGTATTAATTGCTATTGTGTCTGCTCCTTTCACACCTAGCTTGTTTAATCTTGTGATTGTGTTTCCACCTGCTCCACCGCATCCAACTATGGTAATTCTGGGTGTTCCAAACATTTCGTCTTCGTCTATTCTTAATCTACTTTCTTCTTCTTTTTTATTTTCAACTGCGTTTTTAATAAATGATTCCATATTCTTATTTTGTCCCATACCATTCCTCCTTTGTGCTGGTAGTTTGAAGGACGCCCATCCCCAGGCGCCCTTCTGTTAAGGGGTGCATCCCATCCCCTCCATATTTTAATAGTTATTTTTTCATGTAAGGTTCAATGGATTCGACGGCAATTTCCAATTCTTGGACTTTTTTGATTTTTTCCGCCTTTTCAATAATATTATTTGCATAATTTTTAATGAATTCGTTTACAGCATGGCGAATAACCTCGGATCTAGTAGCAAACTCTCCGGCTCTAACAAAAAGGTCGATAGAGTGAATATCGTGCTGAGGTAGTCTTATCGTTATTCGTTGCTTATCCATTTTTCTCCTCACATCAAACTAATTTTTGACAGTTTGACATCATTTAAGCGTCAAACATATGCCAAATATATGTCTAACAAATGACAAAAGACATCATTTGTCTGACAAACGTAGAATGAATGTAGACATAACTTTATATATTTTTCGCTAATTTTTAAGCAGCTGTATATGTACCTGCATATGCAAAAAATTATGCTTGTACAATATGACCAAATGCCACAGTACCCGATATCTTATCAATTTTAACTTTGACACTGGTACCTTTTACAGCTCCATTAACATAAATAATATACTTATCAAAGTAGGCTATTCCATCTCCTTTTCTACCTATATCTTTAATTGTGAGATCATAGGTTTCTCCTTCTTTTAAACTCTTAGACGGCTGTTTTACTACCTTTTTCTTACGTGATTTTACTGATCTAAATGCACCACAAGCATCGCATCTTATAAGAGTAGTTCTACCTCTTTTAACAAGATGAGTATCTGGTCTATTGCATTCAGAACAAATAACATAGGTGTCAATGTATTCTTTGATTTTGTCTTGAATATTTCTTTTTGGGATTTTACCTTGAAATATCACTCTGTTACTACTTATCTCTCCAGCGGTACCAAGATTACCCAAAAGGAATTTGAGAATCTGATCAGCAGGACGATTTAGAACACTTGATATTTTATCAAAATTCTTTATAACAGTAGTATTTCCCTCATAAAAAACATCTGCTTTAGGGATCTTAAATCTTTCACCAGATATTTCTTTTTTTGGTGTGCTCTCAATAACTCGTTTCAATAGTTTTTTGTAATCTAAATCTGCCATGTTTTCAAGGAGCCTAATAAAGTTACTATCTAAAAAACTTCCGTTTGTAAAATATTTTTTTGCTTACAAAATATTTTTTCAAAAAATGATAAGAAATTATCTAATATCTTATGATATTTGGTTTGATTTTTTTCCCCATTACAAAAATTCCATCTCTCATAGCTTTTTCTGCAACTTCAGTATTTTTGGTAAACACTTTTTTATTTCCTTTATTCCAATACCATATGAAATCTGACATTTCTCTCCCCCGAGAACAGATTATTCGTAGCACTGCAAACAAGACATCATATATATAATTTATTAAAAAAAAAGCTTTGCACATTTAATATAGGGTTTGTGTGCAATTTTTCACATTAACTAATTTTATTCTACAAAGACTGCTGAATCTGCCCCTGGTGGGATTCTTTCAACAGCACCATCTAATAAAAGCACTCTTCTAATCGAATAAAACTCATAATAGCCAGTGCCATTAGGACTGTTGAATTCAAAGCCAAAGCCATCCGAGCTATCATTATCAGTTCCAAACAAAGAATATTCCGACCAATTCACCTGATCAAGCGAATGACGGAAATACAAATCAAGCTCGATTGGATTTTCCTCTGTTTTAACATTACAAGTAACGTTGAAATCTAAAGGTTTGCTTTCAGAATCAAAATCACAAACCTCAGATTCACCATAAACAACAGGTAAATCACTGTCTGGTACTTTTTGAGAAGTCCATGCAACACTTCTTCTAAGTATACAATAATTATATGAGAACTCATCTTCAACAGTATCAGTCTCAGGAATTATATCCCTCCATTTGTAGAATGCTTCGTAAACATTGTTATGATCTGTGTCCTCTACATCCTGCATATAACCACCCCACCAAACGTTATGTTCAGGGTGACCAGTACATCTTACTATTCTTGCCTTGTTTTCGTTTGCATAGATTTCACTTGTCATAATAGGTTTGGATGCATAGTTAGTCTCAACTAATTCATCAGTCATTTCCCAATCTCCTGAGTAAATAAACATATTCCAAATAAATCCAAAGTTTTCAAAATAATGCGTGTCTCCTTGAGGCATAACTGCTTTTATAACTCCTCTGATTCCACCGGTATATCTCCATCTATGAATTTGAGTGCTTTCCTTATCAGACATTTCCACCTCAGGAAATCTTGCTAAAACTTTAATATCATTATCAGAGTCTTCAGGAACTATTAAATCATTTCCTCCAATCCATCTAATCCTTCTAGTATCACCTATAAAATCCTCAAAAATAGGATTGTTTTTATCAATTTGAACATCAAGAACGGTTCCAGGATGAAAGTTAACACTATAATTACTTTGATTTGCTCCAGAGTACCAAAGATAAGCTGCATTAGGAGTGATAGGTTTTCTTCCAGGTATTAAATCAGATATCAAAGGCATTTGATATTCAAGATCACATTTTACATCAGAAATGCCGAGCATTGCATTTTGATAAAATTTCTCCCACACTGTCTCAGGTCTATTAGTCATATCACCAGCAACCATTGCTCCTGCGCAGGTTCCAAAATAGCCCCCGCCATCTTCGATAAAATCTCTAATTCTTTTTCTTTCGATAATATTTGATGGGTTATATCTAGAAATATAGGTTGATGTAAGCTTTGTATCAATTGTATCTGGAGGATAAATCATGACATCATAATTTTCTTTTGTTAGCAAACCTTTTTTAAGATTTTTTGTTGATAAAAGATCTACATCAAAAGAGTAAGTAGTATCATCTACAGTCCAGTTATAGTCTCTTAATGCATAGACAAAATAACGAGTTCGTCTAAACTGGCTATAAAACTCTTCATTTTCCTCCTCATCAGTAAAAATTGCAACTCTTATATTAATAGTATCATCATCTGATGAATCATCCAGAGTGTTTTTTTGAATGACACTTGCAGACGCGATGTATATATTACTAATCATCAAAATTAATAGGACTATTGCAAAGATTTTAATTTTCATAGATATCAACATATTTATCTTTCTTTAATTATATATAAAACCTATTTAACAACTGTTGTCCATTTTATCCTTAGCTAACGGGAATAGTTTCAATGATTTCTACAGGGGCATTATAAGGAGAAAAACCCATATATCTTCGATGCATCTAATAATTAAGCTCGGCGCCAAAGTTTACTTCGAGAAAGAAGTTCCATTTGACTTTATGTACATAATAGGATTATGAAAAGTTTATGTGCAAAGCCTAAAAAAAGAATTAAGATTAACAATGTTTTTATATATCCATATCTTAACCAATAAATTATTAAAACATAATCCTGTTACCAGGAAAAAGTCTAATTCGAAAAAATAAATCAATGGAGAAACAAAATATGGTTGAATTCAAAGTTGTAGTAAATGATACAAAAAACGGAAAATCGCACCAGGTTGATGTAGGCGGACATCATGCAAATTCACTTATTGGGAAAAAAATAGGCGATGAGGTAGATGGTATTTTCATTTCCCTGCCAGGTTACAAATTGGAGATTACTGGTGGAACAGATAAAGATGGTTTTTCAATGAGAAAAGATTTACCAGGGATGGTTAGAAGAAGACTTTTACTTAGTAAAAGTAAGGGTTTTAATGCTAAAGAAAAAGGAAAAAGAACCAAGAAATCAGTTAGAGGAAATACCATAAATCAAGATATAGTCCAAATAAACATGAAAGTTAAAAAACACAGTTCGAAATCAATTGATGATTTATTAAAAACTCAAGAGAAAAAGGAAGAACCAAAAGAAGAAAAAACATCA
>Ga0180433_10011635_pt1 | contig 10418 bp, 11 predicted proteins | sample SS_ome_8_FD_132980 | JGI IMG/M metagenome (GOLD analysis project Ga0180433, IMG submission 132980) | Hypersaline lake sediment archaeal communities from the Salton Sea, California, USA - SS_1_D_1 metaG | ecosystem: Environmental > Aquatic > Non-marine Saline and Alkaline > Hypersaline >...
CGAGTCTAGGTGTAAAAAACGCGTGAGATAGATCAATTCCAAAGATGCAATTATTCTCCTTATGAATAGTTTTCGTTCTTTTTTCCCCAAATAAATGATTTAATTCCCTCAATCTGTAAGAATCTTTTATCTCACTTTTTTTTTCATAAACAGCTTTTACATTTTTATTTACTATAGTTAAAGCCTTAGCAATTTTCTTCTTTAATAGTAAGTTTTCCTTTTCATTTATCGATTCTGCTTCATCGATTTCGATTATAGCAATATCTCCAATGATATCATAAGATTTAGGTATTAATTCCCAGAAGTCTTCCTTAATTTCACCATTTAATGCGTCCATTAACGATTTGTGCTTGAACTTGGGATTTTTTTCGCCTTTTAATTTAAGAATTTCATGCTCCATGTTATATCCAATGGAGGCTGTTAATTCTTCAATTAGCGTGTCGTCATCAATCAATGGAAATAATATATAGTTGCTTTTATGTAAGATCTTTAATTTTTGGTTAATAATCACTTTGTTTTCAAAAATCCGATTAACTAATCTTAAAAATTCTTGACCATTTGATTTTTTAATTTTAATGAATAAATCTTTAGATGCCATTGGAATCGTCTAGTTCAAATATAATTGAAAATTTTTTTCCTGATACTCTCAAATTGTTGACCAAATCCCTATTTAGTTCGGTGGATGATTTTGTACAGTTAATTAAAACGGTTCTCTCGCAAATAAAATTGCTTTTGCGGAAAACCATGTCTTTTTTATCCGACAACAATAAATCCCTACTTCCATAACCGTAAAAATAATCTATGAAATCGTCTACTTTTATTGAGATTTTCAGTTTATTTTTATCTTTAAGGATTGATTTTAAATCAGAATTGAGATCATGACATGCTTTAGAAGCCCTAATACCTAATATGCAATTACCTCTTTTTGTAAGGTGGCTATTTTTAGTGATTTCTATTGTTGTATTGTGAGTACATAGAATATTTTCGTGCCCAAAAACATCTATTTCATCCATAATAGTCATTGATTATCATCAACTCTAAAAAATAAGATTAATTCGTCTAAATTATTGAATTTCGAAATTTTCGAAGCGTAATTGGTTTTTAACATCGAATAAATTTTATGAATGGGATTATGGGAGGGGAATTTAATAATTTCATTGAATTGATTTAAGAATTCTTCGGGAATAAACACCCCGCATTTTTCATAGTTCTGAATGTTTGCTTTGAGAAATTTTAATGCTTTTTGGAGTGAATTTTGGTAAAGAATGTCGTTGTCTTCTATTGTTGTAATTGATTCATATTGACTAAGCGGAAAGGTACTATGCAATTCTAATGGAATAATCCCATAAATATCCGAAACTAAAACCAAATGAATTAATTCACGTGGTAATAATTGAGTATTGTTTATTTGATTAATCCAAGAACTGATGCTTGGTGAATTTGCTCCACGGGTATCTAATTCTGGTAGTAAAATTAGGAATTTTGCTTCTATAGGAACCCGATAATTTTTCGTTATTTTATCATCGTATCGTTTTATCAAGGGACGTGAAATGCTCTCGGACGAAACATATAACCTACCTCGCTTTTTATACGCTTTTTCAGAGGTTTCAATGAATGAGTTGTTATTCGTTGCCACATGAAATGCTTTTACAAGACTTGGGTGGCTTCTAACTCGTTGTTCTACAAGTTCCCATAAATTTCCTTCTCTGATTGCTTGTCTAACTGTTCTTAATTCAGAAAATGAGAGATAAAGATTGTGTTTTGCTAGTAATTTAATTCGTTTTTCCTCTCCGAAGGACTTCATTTCTTTTGGCGTGTATTGACAGCAAATAGGGCAATGACAAGGGAATTCTTCTAATTTTTCTAATTTTTCAGTACCAGTCGATAATGTAAAATATCGATCTTCCTTTGCAAACAATATATACGCTGCTGAATCCATCAAATCACACCCACACGCTACTGCTAATGAAAAAAATTGAGGAAGCCCCAATCCGAACATGTGTATTGGCTTGTTAGGTACGATATTTTTTTTTACATGTAATAATATTTCTATTGTTAGGGCAAATCGGTATTGTAAAAATGCCTTAACTATGCCGCCAACTGCATATATTTCAAAATCCAGTGAATTCATCTCAATAATGCTTTTATTTAGCAAATCAAAAAATTTTCCACCTTGAATCGGTCCAAACCAATGGCAGGACTTGTTAATCCGCCTCTTAACATTTTCTTTTGCTCTAGTGATTGTAGTGTTAACCTTATTTTTCGCTTCTTCGTATGTATCATCAAGTTGGACGGGGATATCGAGAATAACGGGAAAATCGGATCCAATGTCTTCTTGAAATTTTTCAATGATCTCTGAATTAATCTCAATTTGACTATTAGAGTACATGTACTTTTGAAAAGCGCCACTATCCGTTGCGATCAATCCATCAAATTTTAAGTATTCGTGAATCCCGGATTCTATGATTTTATCTCGATTGGATTCATTTTGATACATGATATACGCGTTTGTAAAAAGACATTGAGCACCGATCTCCTTTAGTTCCGATGCATTTATGATATTTTTAAAGGGATGGATGACAGGAAAGAGGTTAGGAGTGATCATCTGTTTATTATTAACATATAATTTTCCAATCCTTCCTAATGCATCAATATCTATTATCTCAAACATCGTAACTTTTTCACATCCATTATTCTTTAATACTATTAAAAATATTCATCTAATTGGTTTTCTTGAAACAATTTTTCTAACCAATCTACTTTTCCAACGTGAAATTTTTCCATATTTGCATTATTTTGAATAATATCTAAAATAATACTTGACACTCCCTCGACATCTAATGAGGTCGTATCGATTTCTAGCAGGGGACGTTCCATTTCTTTTTTTATTAAAAAATTCGCACAATTTCCTAATATTTCTGCTTGTAAGTTTTCTACAATTTTTTCTTTGCTATATCCTCTTTTTTCCAGTCTCTTGCGTAATACGCTTGGTTCACATCTTAATACGAAAGCGTAATTTATTAGATTGTTTGGAACGATATCAGAAAAGTGTGATTCAATTATTATTAATTTAATTCCTCTTTGCTTTAATTCTTTAATTTTTTTCATCACATATGAAACAAGGTTGTCAACATCAATAATATTTGTATCGCGCTTCTGATCAATATCGTGTATTAATCCTTCTGAAATTGCTAACTCGTTTAGCGTGATAACTTTAATATCGATCAGTTCGGAAATCTTATTTGAAACTGACGTTTTACCTGTGCCCGGAGTTCCAGAAATGATCACTAGTTTCATTTTTTGATAATATCTCAAGTAGTTTATCAATAAATATAAAGAAATGCCCTTTTTAAGTATATATTTAGAAATATTACATGGTCAAGAAAAAAAGTGCGAGATTCTACAAAATCGTAAGTACTTCAATGTGTCCAACATTGAATATTGGCGATGTCGTGGTTTGTGGTCATAAAAATCCCGAAGAAATCAGAGTAGGAGAACAGGACGGAGATATTTTAGTATTAAAAGGCCCCCAATATTTTTACGAGCATGGTGTCGATCCCTTAATGTGGAATTATCTTAAGAAGGATACACCGATCATTCATAGAGCCATTGATAAAAAAAAAGTTGGTGATAAATGGTATTTTAAAACTAAGGGCGATAATAGTTGGGCTCCAGATGGAGTTTTTAGAGTTTTAGAAAAAACTGACGAATTTATTCTCACTGAATATAACCAATCGAATGTAATTTACGTTCCTGAATCAGAAGTATTAGGAGTGGTTGTTAAAAAAATTCCATTAATCGTTGCTAATCCTCAAATTTCTGTTGCAAATACTGAATTCATGTTAAATCTTGATTGGTTGGAGAGGATGGAAGTTAAAATTTTTATAAACAATAAAAAAATGCCAAAACTAAACAGGAAAGAAAAATAAAATCATAAATTATACAAAGGATATATATGGGAAAGGGGGGCTTCGAACCCCCGACCTCACGGTTATCAGCCGTGCGCTATACCAGGCTAAGCCACTCTCCCTTACAGGAAATTTTTCAATAATATAAAAATAATTAAAATAAGGTTTTTAATATACTATAACTAATAAGAAATGTTTAAAAAATTTTTTGACTATTATCCTTAAAAGTGATGAATCGTGCCAAAAGTTCTTAATTATTCAATTGTTGGCTTACAAGACTATACAATAAGTTTTGAAAGTTATTGTTCAATCTGTGATATACAAAAGCATTGTTCTTTTGGTAAAGAAAAACCATTTTCTATAGCAATTAATTGTGGCGATTTAAATCGAGCTAAAGAAAAAATTAAATTTGAGCAGCTTCAAAAACTACAAAAGAAAGCGGATGTAAATGTTTCCTATGAAGATTTGCTAAAAAAAGTGAAAATTAACCTGACGGGGATTTTTAGCGAGATTTGGAAGGAAAAGGTAAAGAGTCACGAAGATATAAGATGCCTAGATTCTCGGAAAATAGATCCGATGCTTGTCTCGCAAACAGGTCAAGATTGGTGGGCAGATTTTAACGCGACGATTAAAATTATCAATCAAGAGTGCGAAAAAATAATATAATATAGGGAATTTTTTATCATTTCATGCATTCTTGATATTCATTCTTCCAGTTTTAGTTCTATATTTTTGAAGAGTTTAAAAACATTATTCTAAAATAATAAATAGCTAAGTTTTTTTTATTTCGTAATTCTAACTCCTAATTGATGAAAAATGGAAGAAATTTTAATAGGAATTTTAAATCAGTTTAATAATTTCTTTATAATATTTTTTCAATATATGAAATGCATTTTTGCTTTCATTTTATTAATACTTGGAATATTAACATTACTTTCCCTTAGAAAGATTTACTTTGATAAGAAGCTCAATAATAACAATGTAAACGAAAACTTTCTGAGAAAGATTCGTCTAGCAGTAGGATCAGTTTATATTATAATGGGTTCAGGTATTTTATTTAATTATTTGACTTATTTTCTGATTTTAATCTTAAATCCTTTACCTGATCAGATACTTCAACACTTCATTATTAATACTATAATTAAAACCCTGAATTATAAAGAAGATGATATTTTAGCTCTTTTTGAAAACTGTTTTTATAATTTTTTTGCTCTCGGTTCTTTTTATGCACTTTTAACATTATTTATAATATTATGGTATTTCTTTAACAATCGTAATTTAAAAAATCCTCATAATGCAATATATTGGTTGATTAGCACCATCGCTTCAGGAATAATATTTGGTTTTAGTACTTGTCTCCCTTTTCTCTTATAGTATATTAAATAATTCGAGTTTAAATAGCTGAATTTAGAAATTTTATTAATTATATTTCAGTTCAAAGAAATTAAGAAATAAGCAATGATAGAGAAAATTTTATTCGTGCAACCGTTTGGACTTAAAAAGGAGCATTTAACAGACGAAATCCTAATTTGGGAAGTGTATTTAGAAAATTTCCTAAAAAGTAAAAATCCTTCTTTACACTTTGATTTATTATACTTACCAATTGAGCAAGAAAAGGGAAGGATCACGATTTCTTCTTTTAAAGAACGGGAATTATTTGAAAAACAGATGAATGGATTAGTGTCTGAAATAAAGTTCAAACCAGATAAAAATACATTAATTTGTGTTTCTGGAACCACTTCCCACCATTTTTTATCAAGTAAGCATATTGGAGAGTATTTCCAAAAATATTTTCCTACTGCTCTTATAGTCTTTGGTGGGGCTCATGCATCGGCGAGACCTAATGATTTTTCATACCCAAATTCACCATTTGATTATGTAATTGTAGGAGAAGGAGAGCTTCCTTTATATAATCTTTTAATAGATTCTGCTACAAAACAAGAGGATCCAATAATAATAGAAAGCGAACCAATATCAGATTTAAATGATTTGCCTGAATTAGATTTCTCTATTTTTAATAAATACATGAAACATTTCAAGCATCTTAGCATAAGTTTATCCCGGGGGTGTCCTTTCAAATGTCATTTTTGCATGGAAAAGAATTTGTCAAAAACTAAAAACATGAAACCGTGGAGATCTTATAGCCCTGAAAGAGCTATTCAAGAAGTTGCAACTATGATTAAATATGGATCTGAATACGGTATAAAAGCCTATGGCTTTTACGATCCTATTTTTGGAATGAATAAGAAATGGTTAAGCGATTTTTTAGAGGGTTATAACTTTGGTGACTTGACTTATGCATGGATTGAAACCAGGTTAGATATTATAAACGAAGAACTATTAGAGAAGTTGGATTATAATAATTTTAACGTCATGTATGGTGTAGAATCGTTTTCTAAAGAAATGCTAAGGATTATGAATAAGACTTCAAATCCATCTTCTTACTTACAGAAATTTAATAATATTTTTGAAATTTATAAGCAATCAGGTAGGCTTTTCATGATTAATATCTTAGTAAATCATCCAGGTGAAACTTTTCAAAGTTATGAAGAAACTTTTAACGTGTTAAAAAAAATGGTTGTTGAGGATGATATCGATCCCATTACTTTTAACATTCGATTTTATCACCATTTCCCTGGAACAAGGAATTATAATAACTTCAATCAATTTAATAAAAAGCATGGAGCAGTTGCGTACTTCCCTGAGTGGTATGAGGATGAAGCTTTATTAGAGTTTGGACCTTATTGTGTCCGTCCTAGCTTCGAATTGTCCTTGAGAGAGAGTTTTAAAACGTATACGATTTTATATCAAGAACTTTTAAAACAGCACATTCAAAATATAAAGAGGAAGGGAAAGTCTAAAGAGACTTTAGGAAAAATTCTCATTTCTAAAAGACAAATTAGAGCTTTAGACGAAAAGATGGAGAAATTTTTTAAATTTTTGGATGATAATGGAATAGAAGCAAAAGAGGATTTGATAAATCCAGTTCTTTAGAAGGAAGACAAATTGAGGTTGAAAATTCAATGATAAAGTTAGATAGTATCGATAAAACGAACGAAAATATGGAATTAGAAACAAAAATAATTGAATATCTCATTTCTAAAGGGAAAATAAGAGCGTGCTTGTTGCATAAACTCCTAAAGAGGTTTTGTTCTGCAAATTCAAGCTTTAAAGTTAGGAAGAGCGAGTTCATATCTAAGTTGGTGTCCATGCTTAAAGCACGGAAGATCGAAATCATAATAGCAGAACCATTCGATATAGATTGGAAAGTAATGCATGTAAACTACTTTAAATTCTTAGGAAAAGGTGATTATTTGACCAGAGTTTCTCACGAATGGAATGAACCGTATATAGGTGATATTTCAAACATGGATTATTTATTTGATTCCAGAGGGATTGATTTTGAGAATGATGTTTTAGTTAGTGATTCTATTGCGTGGCTCAAAAAGGTCATCAAGAAAGTTCCGAAGATTAAATATAAAATGATGATTTATTATCCGAAATGTTCAAAAAAAATAAATATTTATGAGAATTTGGAAGAACCTTACAGCCTGGATTACGCAAGGATACTGCCACCAAAAAGCTTGATATACAATGGCCCAAAGATTAAAATTTGCTTGAACGATCAGAAAGAAAACTTGAAGATCGTTAGAGCGTACAGGTCAAATTTTATGTGCCTTTACATCACGTTAATTGAAGCAATTCAAGAAGCAATAGTAAAAGCACAAAATGTTAAGGGAGAATACCTTGAAGAACTCGTGAGAAAATTTGCGTTTTATTGTATTATGTTCGTGAGATCTGATTGGGTTGAGACCACGGAAGGAAACCCTTATCGATGGGAAACATTTTTTCCAGCCTTTAAGCTTCCATTCAAGATACTTAATTTAGAATTCAAGGCAATAAAATTTCACGGAAGAACTTTTGAAAGTACAGAACGATATCGGTATTGTATTTTCGTAAAAAAAAACGAGATTGATTTAATTCAAAAATTAATAAGTCTGGGATATGAAGAGTTTAAAGAAGAGAGCACGAAAGAATTGATTGCGATTGGAATGGAACATGAGATCTATATTCCTTGCCCCTCAATCGAACATTTTTTTTTTGTTTTTAAATATATTTGCTATTACCATGCTTTCTTATTGTTCCATCATTCGTTTGATTATATGAAAAAAATTCGACCTGAATTTAGGTTTTCAAGAAAGGAAGAATCACTTCATGAAATATTCTACCCTGTAATGAGTGATTTATTTAATATTAATTCTAATTCCATTTCCAAAACACTCGTTTTTAAATACTACACCCTTGATTCTAAGGAACTAGAAATACTTTATAATTTTTTCATGATCTCTAAGATAAAGAAAGTCGAAACTAAATTGTTCAAATATTTCATGCTAAAATATTCAATGCATAACAACTTGGTTTTGACAAATTAGAAGCAAGATATAATCATTATCTCGTAAGGATTGTAAAAAAATGTTAAAAAAGAATTTCAATGTTTTCATATAAAAACATTTTCATTAGTAATATCATCTTCATTACATTTATTCCCATCTTAATCCCACAAATCACCAAAACATTTATATATGCAATTTGTGTATATATTTATGCATCACGGGAATAATTTGAATCTTAGTTACTGTTATATATTGATTTTCAAATAATGATTACAGGGTTCTTGCATGGACTACAAGTTTTAATAATTAAAAATAAATATAATTTTTGAATAATAAATAAAAAAGAGGTTTATACTATAATGGAAACTGAATCAGACATTAGTAATCTATCAAATTCATGTTTAGAATGTGGAGGAAAAATTATTTCAATTCAAGAAAAGGGCGAGATCGTTTGTGGTCAGTGTGGTCTCGTTGTTAGTGAAAGAATTGTGGATACTTCTCATAGTGGTAAAAGAGCATTTACAAAGCAAGAAAAAGAGCGTAGAGAACGGACGGGATCTCCAATTTCCATTCTTCTTCCAGACTTAGGATTAAGCACGATAATTCCTAAAGAAAATATTAAAAATCCAGATTTAAAGAGAGCGGCTAAATGGAATTCTCGGATGTCCTGGGACAAGAGAAACATGTTAATTGCAACAACAGAATTAAAGAGAATTGGTAGTAATTTAAATTTACCAAACCACGTAAAAAAAGCTGCCATACGCTTATATATAGAAGCTTTTAAGAGAAAATTATTGCGAGGTAGATCCATCAATGGTATGGTTGCGGCTTGTTTGTATTTTGCTTGTAGAGAAAAAAGAATACCTAGAACCCTCCAAGAAATTTTAGATGAAACATCAGTTAATGCTAAAGATGTTAGAAGATGTTATAGGACATTAATTAAGGAATTAAACCTAAAAGTACCCTCAACAGATCCTATATCTCTCATTCCAAGATATGTAGCAGAATTGAATTTAGACGCTGAAGATGAAAAAACTACTGTGAAAATCTTGCAAACATTTACATCTAAATTTTCCACTAGTGGAAAAGATCCTAAAGGATTGTGTGCAGGAGCACTTTATTTAGCGTGTAAAATCAGAACAAAAAGAATTAGTCAAAAAGATATCGCGATTTTAGTTGGTGTTACAGAAGTTACTCTCCGCTCTAGATATAAAGAATTGATTACAAAATTAAATGTAAAGATATAATTTTTTATTCTTCTCTTTTTAACATCATTTTTATGAAATCAGGTAGAGTCAATAAATATCCCTGTGCATTAGGTAAGTGTTGGTTAATCCTCAAAAATAATTGTGCATAATGATGGGCTCTTTCCTTTTGATCTAGAACATCATTTCGCGTTTGTTCTCTTTTTTTTTCTACAGGAATGCCTTTTACAACAGCACGAGCAGGGATCGTTAATCCTGGGGGGACTTCACTATTGTTTAAAACAACTGCACCCTCTCCAATTGAGCTTTCTTCGTAAATTAAAGACCCTTCTAATATTTGAACATAATCCTCTAAAAAACACCCTAGGATGGATACGCCTGTTTCAATTATACAATATCTTCCGATATGTATTGAACTTTTTTGTGACCGAGTAAATAATAAAACACCATCAAAAATCGTTGTATATTCTCCTATATTTATAGAAGCATTTTCACCCCGGATGATTGCTCCCGGCCAAATTATTACATTATCATTAACTTTTACATCTCCTATTAAGGTGGCCATTGGACTTACAAAAGAATTCTCACTGATTTCTGGTTTTTTTCCTTTATGTTCAAGCAACACCATCTTTATATCATCCAAAATAATGTATTTTTTTCTATAAGAAATTTTTAATTCTTGTATTTTTAATTCCTTTTTTCTCATTTAAATTTATTCAATTCAAAATCTTGGAAAAAAAAACCAAGTTGACTTCACATGAAAACCTGAATTGGATTTCTTGAAGGGAAAAAGAAAAAATCATCATGAGGATATTCTAAACTCAATAATTTATATAATCTCTTCATTGCTATAGTTGCACTTTTGTGATATGGAATCTCTACTAAACTAAGACCATTTTCTTTAGAGTACA
>Ga0180433_10011636_pt1 | contig 10418 bp, 10 predicted proteins | sample SS_ome_8_FD_132980 | JGI IMG/M metagenome (GOLD analysis project Ga0180433, IMG submission 132980) | Hypersaline lake sediment archaeal communities from the Salton Sea, California, USA - SS_1_D_1 metaG | ecosystem: Environmental > Aquatic > Non-marine Saline and Alkaline > Hypersaline >...
ATATTTTTTATTATTTTTATTATAAAGTATTATACCACACTTTTTTACCATTATATTATTACTTTATTTATTTTTATTTCTTTAAATCAATTTTTTTTTGAAATAAGATAAAAGATAAGGAGGGAAATACCAAAGAAAATAAAGAATCCATAGATCATTTTTTGTTGCATACATTTATAGATATCAAACCACTGTTGTACTTCTTTATTTGTTTGCACAGTTTGTAAAAAGTATTGTTTTTTTGGAATAATCATGTAGATTACCATTGGAATCAATAAAAGAATAAGAAGTGTATTTATTATTTTTGCATATTGATCTACTTCATTGGTAAACATCCAGTATAAAATACTTGCGATAATTGCAGTTAGAATTCCAATAATAAAATTTCTACGTCTTGTATTTTTAATTTTTTGGTAGGTTTCTACTTTATTCATACCTTTTAGTGTATCCGATAATGCACGAATCTTTCCATGACATAATCCTGTTAAAAGATAAGAAAAAAAAAGACCTATAACAATTGAAGTTTGAAAGTATGAGTTTTCCATTTTTATTAAAAGAATTTATTTTTATTTTAAAATAAAAATAATGAAAATTATAAATAATTCTGGTGGGTATTCAACCATTATAAAAAATAATCAAAATCAATCAAAAGTAATTAAAATTTCAAAAATAAGTGGAAAACCGAATAATAAAAATAGAACCTTCCTTTAACGAATTAAATCTTTATATAGATAGATTTGAGTTATATTATAATCAAGAAAATAAAAATAATATTTCTTCCCGAAAAAAATAAAATAAAAAGAAATAATTATATGTAAGAATATATAATTATTTGAATGAGGGAGTATATATGGTCTTCTCTTTATCGTTTACAATGGAATAAAAATCTATCTCCACAATGGGGTTGGAATTCCTATAAAAATAAAACAATTCCAAAAGGAATTTACTACGAAGAAGATAATATTTTTTATAATAAAAATGAATTTAAAGAAGGAGCGAAAAGAGGATATAAAATTATTTTTCATTCATTTTATGAAAGAAAAAATTTCTTATATTTACCTTATGCAACTCCAAAATTATCGATAGGTTTAAATATTCTACATAAAAATAAATTTTATAATAAAAAACCAAACTTAGATTTTCAATCCGTACATATTGATATTTTAGGAAGTTGGACCGAATATGGATTACAAAAATCAAATGAAAAGATTTTAGGAATGTGGGATAGAGATTTTATCTATCATGAAATATGTACTGGTTGTATTGGTCCAGAAGTTCAACATATTTGGGATCAAAAACCAATTCGTCAAAATGTAAAGGTTTTATATCAGTTTTCGAATCGTGAAGATATATGGATATGGCAACGGTGTTTACTTAAAAAAAATTATCATTGGAATGTCTATAATATAAATAATATTTTAGTGTAATTTAAGTTAGTTCATTCGAGAAAGAAAAAATTAAGCAGAACAATTTTCACAATCATTATACTCTTGTTCTTTTCGTGCATCGATAAAGAAATTTTGAGATTTTGTTAAAGACCGACTTCTTATATAGTAAGATCCTGTTTTTAATCCTTTTTTCCATCCATAGAAATGAATTTTTGTTAATAGTTCAACCGAAGGATTTGTTAGATAGATATTCATACTTTGACTCTGGTCTACAAAATATTGTCTATCGGATGCCATTTCAATGGTATGTTTTTGTGGTATTTCCCATACAGTTTTAAATATACTTTTTAAAAAACTAGGAATTCTTTGTATCTTTTGAATAGAACCTTTTTCTAAAATAAATTGTTCATTCATCTTATCATCCCATAGATGAATACCTTTTAAGATATTTTGCAGAATACGATTAACAACATAATATTCCCCTGTAAATACACGACGAACATAGAAGTTACTAGTTAAGGGCTCGAACGATTCAGTATTTCCTAATATTTGACTTGTTGATGCGGTAGGCATAAGTGCAATAAATAAAGAATTCCTAGTTCCATATTGGATAACATCTTTTCGTAAAGAATCCCAATTATATAAAAAAGAATAAGGATATTTATCATTATATAATTCAAAATGAAATTTACCTTCTGAAAGTGGACTACTCTGAAAGGAAGAGTAAGGACCTTCTGTTTTTGCAAGTTCAACTGATTTTTTAACAGCATGGTAATACATTGTTTCAAATATATAACGATTTAATTCTCTGGACTTTTCTGAATCATATGGTTCTAATATTTTCATAAAAACATCCGCTAATCCTTGAACTCCAATCCCCATAGGACGATGACGAAGATTCGACCTTTTACATTCTTCTAAAGGATACATATTTTTATCAATAATTTGATTAATATTCTCTACAATAGACTCTGTAATTCGTCCCAATTCTTTAAAATTAAAAATAGGACATAGGTATTGTTTCCATAACTCTGGAAAACCACCAATACATTCATCGTTTATAAAAATTTGAGGATATGATTTCACAAGAGTTCCTTTTACTTCACTATATTCTATATTATTTTCTTTTAGATAGTATTTTGTTAAATCACAAAGGAAACAACCTTCCTTTACTACAATTTCAACATTTTCGATTTCTTTTATTTTTGGATTTGGTTCTAAACATTTAGAAAGAGAAATGGAAGCAAGATTACAAACAGCATATTCATTATGATCACTATACTGTACAATCTCACAACAAAGATTGGAAGACTGAATTGTTCCTAAATTTTTTTGATTCGATAGACGATTACATTGGTCTTTATATAAAATATAAGGAGTCCCTGTTTCGACTTGCATACGACATATCTCTTTCCATAATTCTCTTGCTTTTATTTTTTTTACATATCTCTCTTCAATAATATATTTTTGATAAAGACGTTTAAAATCAACCCCATAACGGATATTTAAATCTTTTGCAACAGAAGGGTCAAATAAATACCAAAAAGAATTATTTTGAATACACTCCATAAAAAAATCAGGGACCCATAGTGCATAAAATAAATCTCGTGCTCTTGTTTCATCGGAACCTACATTCTTCTTTAATAAAAGAAAGTCAAATATATCAGAATGCCAACACTCTAAATATATAGCAAAAGAACCATTTCTTTTACCTCCACCTTGGTCTACATAACGTGCAGTATCATTATATACTTTTAACATTGGAATAATACCATTGGAACGACCATTTGTACCATATATATAAGAACCATTCGAACGAATGGTATGACAATGCAGTCCAACTCCTCCTGCATATTTTGAAATAAGGGCACAATCTCCAATCGATTTATAAATCCCACGGATACTATCTTCATTACCAAGTAAAAAACAAGAAGCCATTTGATGATTTACAAGTCCAGCGTTAAAAAGTGTTGGAGTTGCATGAATATATTTTCCTTGTCTTAAATCAGAAAACATGGAAACTACATTATCCCAATTATTTTTATGAATAAATAAAGAAATTCTTAACCATAAGTAATCAGGAGTTTCATGATATCCATCGTGTGTTTTTAATAAATATTTTGAGTGAATCGTCTGTAAGCCAAAATAAGTAAAATCAAATGGTTTTATTTCGGAAGTTACTTTATCAATAATTCTCTCGATAATAGGTCTGTTTTCGATAAGAAAAATATAAAAATTATTATCAAGTAAAGGAAACGAAATTGTTCCATTTTTATTTTTATTTTCTTGTAACTTTTTAATATTATCAAAAAAAGTAGGTAATGTTTTCCATTCCAACTGTATTGTATTTTCACATAATTTTTTTTCTAGGGAAAAGTCGTTATAAAATGTATTTTTTAAATTATATGTTTCTAATTCCATAATTTATCTTGATAATATTTTTTTTTTATATCGGTTATTAATTTTTTTTTTCAATTTTTTTTAAAATTATTTTCGAAAAATTACTAGGAGTGATAAGAAAATTATAATACATATAATAACTTTATCAATCGATCTTAAAGATTTTGGATATGAAAATTTTTCTTTTACAATAGAACGATTTGATTTCTTTTTTTTATCTTTTTTCTTATGAGTTTTTGAGAGTATTGGTTTTTTAAAGTGAACTAGTTCTCCTTTTTTTCCTTTTGGAATAGCTTTCTTTGAGATTGGATAGTTTTTAAGAAGAGGACATTCACAAGTATTACATTTTTCACCACCCTCTTTTATTCGATATGGATCTTCTTTCATTGAAATAATACTACCAAAAGAATGTTTATCATAATCGAAATCTATACTTATTCCATTAATTGCATAATTAAAAAGATTAATATTTCCACCACTACAAGGATTCGAATCAAATGCAAAATATCTTGGATTTACAAAACATATTCGTTGTATTATATATTGTGGAGATAAAGATACATATAATTTCTCAGCTACTTTTTTATTTAATAACATTGAAATAGATAAAGAAGATGCTAACATTTGACATCCTGCAAAAGCCCAATCCGAACCACATAGTCCCTGATAAAAAACAGGTCCAGTGATTGCAAGTCCAAAACGATTATGATCTTTATGCGAAAAACTCATAAATTTTTTAAACTTTTTTGGAATTTTTATTAAATCCTTTTCAATTTGTGTTTGTAATTCATTTAAAGAGGAACGAAATGCTTTTGCCTTTTTTTTATATCCTTTTCCATATCGTTTTTTTTCTACTCGATAAACATCTTTTGCATCACTAGTGAATTTATCTTTTAAATCTTCTTTATAAATATTTGGATCTTCTCCATATTTTTTAAAGTTTGAAAAATCAATTTGTATAAATCGTAAGTTATTTTTTGAAATATAAGAAATATCTTGAAAAATAGCAAGAGGTCCTTTCTTTTTATTTGGGTAAAAATAGATAGAAAAATAACCATTATATCCCCATTTCTTAGACCAGCTATTTTTTAGAATCCAATATTCTCCTTTTTTATCTTTACCATATCCTACCAATAAAACGGCTAAATCAGGTTTTTCAATAGGTTTTTCCATTCCAAGTATTCCATTTGCAGTCATACTAAATGGAATTATTGTTTTTTCGGTAGTAATATCATTCATTTCTGTATCAGGCCATTGAGGATAAAATTTTAAGTGTTTTGTTTCAATTGTAACATACATTGGTCCAAAACTATAAAGTAATTGTTTTAGTAATTCATTCGTTAAATCCTTATAATTTAAATTAATAACATCCATTGTTATAGGAACAGAAAATAATGAAGAAGGAATCCTTTTTATTAGAAAATTTACCATTTTATTAAAGAAAATATATATATTTTTAATTATTTCGAAATAAAAATTAATAAATTTCTAATTATTATCAATATCTAAGATAGACTATAAATAAGGAGACGAAGTTAAAATAAAAAATAAAAAATGATTTTTATTCATAAAAATAAAATTAAAATAAAAATGTTCCCATTATTTGATACATTATATAAACAAACAGAGGAAAAATCGACAAATATTTCAACCGAAGAACGATTAAAATTATCCGAACAAATTAATTTATTAGATAAGACTGCACACGAATATATTTATGCAATCATTCGAAATTATCAACTAGAATGTGATAGAGATTGTTTCGATGAACTACCTTATAGTGTAAAAGTTCAAAAAAATGGATATAAATGGGAGATGCAAAAATTACCTTCCCGATTAGTAGTTATGATAAAACATTTTGTAGAGTTACATTTAGAAAAACAAAAAGAAGAGAACCAACGTTCTAATTTTTTTTAAGAAATATATTTTTTTAATAACATAAAAAAATATTATAAGTAATAAAAATGAAATTTATTGATTTTTTCCCATCTTATCCATCGTTAAAAAATCCCAATTTTTATCAACAGTTATATGAGAAGAAGGAATTTTACGATTTATCAGAAAAAGGAAAACAAGGAACATTTTTAAATCATCAACTTATTCCATCTCGATTTTTATCTCCATGGACATTTTACCAATCTTTACTTTTAGTTCACGATACAGGAACAGGTAAATCAGGTTGTGCTGCATCAACATTAGATGTTTTAAAAAGTTTTGACGAAGAGATTACAATGATTTATATAACATCCAATGATACATTAATTCGAAACTTTAAAAAGGAGTTATTAAAACTTTGTCCTTGGATTCGTAAAAAAAAGAAAAGTTATGAAAATGAGAATACATTTTTTCGTCGAAATCGAATGTTTTTCTCAACCTTTGGTTCCTTTGAGAGAGATTTTGAAAAGGTTTCTGTCTTAAAATTAAAAAAAGTATTTTTTATTTTAGATGAGGCTCATCATTTAGTTACAAGAGAATTAAAAAATTATAATAAAGTTATCAAGTATTTAAAATTAATACCAGAGAAGAAAATTTTAGCATTAACGGCAACACCAATGAGAGATGATTCTCTTGAACTAATTTATCTATTAAATATTGTTTTACCAACTCCATTACCAACAGGAAAGGAATTTATTAAAGAATATTTAGATTATGAAAAAGAGAATGATTTACATAAATATATGTGGAAACCCAATAAAGATATTCAGTTTCGGAAAAAAATTGCAGGATATGTTAGTGTTTTTCGTCAAAAAGTAGAAAATGTTGATATTGAATATATAGGTGAAAATACACCAAATTTAGAATTTACAAAAATTTATATCGATAAAATGTCCGCCAATCAAAATCGTGTTTATATGACTACTTGGAATAACCGAGAAAGGGAAGAGGAAGATAATGTCGATATCGATAATGAGGAGGATAGTTTATATAATCGTTCTATTCAGTCCTCTTTAATGGTTTTTCCAAATAATTTATATGGTTCCAGTGGTTCAAGGGAATATACGATACGAGGAAAGGAATATAAAAAGAGTTTCTTTGAAGAGACTGGTATGAAATTAAATGCAAAAACAGAAGAGGATATAAAATATAATTTAACTATTCTAAGAAATTATAGTATAACATACTATAGTATTATTAAAAATATTTTAAAATGTAAAAAAGAAAAAAAACTAGTATATGTTTATTCGGAAAAAATTAATGGTTCTGGGATTTTACGATGTATTTATCTTTTACAACAGTGTTTTGGATTTTCAAATGTATCAAGTGATTATAGTTTTAAAAATATATTAAAAGAGAAGAAAGAACGATTCATTTTTTTAGGAAATGAAGATATAATGAAATTAATTGAATTATTTAATCATCCAGAGAACTGTTATGGAGAATATGTACAGGTTATTTTTGGAACCGATAAGACAACAGAGGGAATTACATTAAAAAATATTCAAGAGATTCATATAACAACTCCAGGATGGAATTTTGGAAAAAAAAATCAAGCAGAGGGACGAGGAATTCGTTTTGGATCCCATAATGATTTAAATAAAGGAAAAAATATTAAAGTTGAAATATATAATCATTGTGCTGTTCCAAACTTAGTAGAAAATTCAGTGAATTATTTACAGTATTTTCGAAGTGAAATTAAAGAAAAAAATATTTATTTATTTTCCTATGCAATGTTAGTTTCCTCGATTGACTGTCAGATTAATTACTATCAAAATTATCAGTCAAGTGCAGAAGATAATTCGGCTCAATGTTATTTTGAAAAATGTCAGTATCAGTGTGATGGAATTACCGACGAAAATTTATCATCCGAAAAAATAAAGGTAGGAAATTATAATACTTATTTTTTAGATGTAAATAATAAAATAATAGAAGAGGTAAAAAATTTATTTTTTATGAACCAATATCCAAAAACGTTTCAAGAAATTAAACATAAATTATCTCATGGTAAATTTTCTGAATTTCAAATCTATTATTCATTAACCTCTATGATTGAGACACCAATATTGATTCCTTTACATGATGGAACAAAAAAATTCTTAGTAGAAGAAAAGGGGTATCTTTATTTATCATCGGATAGAAATATATTATTATGGGAAAATAAACAACCTTTGTATGAATTAGAGTATCAAAAACCATCATTTCGGATAAAAAAAAATACAATTCTTATGAAAGATTTCTTAGTTCGTAACGAAAAAATATTAAATGAGAAGATTCAGTTATTTCAAAATATAGTAAAAGAAAATAAAGTAAAAGAACTATATAGTTTTTTTAATTCATTTCCTGAATTTTTAAAAAATATTTTTATCAATGAATTTCCTAATTTATTATTATTAATAGAAGGAAAATATGATGAAACAACAAATACAATTAAACGAAAAAATGAAGAAACAGTAGAGAAAGAGGATAAAGAAAAAATTAAGGAATTAGAAGATAATCCCTATGGACTATATGCTATTCCAATGAAAGATTCGTTTAAAATTCGTGATGTATCAGAATCAAATAAAGTAAAAGATAAACGAACAAAAACAAAAGGACAAGATGTAAAAACAATTGAAGTTTCAAAATTAGTCTCTTATATATTACGATTACGAAAATCTTTAGAAAAAGATATTCTTCAATTTACAGAAAAAGAATTTAATATAAAAGAGGATGAAAAAGAGACTGAAGTAAAAGAACTATTTCATAAATATCCAATTTTTAAGGAAAAGAAATATACAAAAAAAGAGGAGGAGTTAATTCTATTTTTAATGTCCATGTTTGCAAATAAAAGACGAATTTTAATTCAAATTATTAAAAAGGAAATTGAGAAATTAAATTTAATGGTAAAGGAATAATTTTTTTAATTTTAAAAAATTAAAATTATATGTAAATATGATATGTTCTATTTGTCAATGTGAAGTTAATATTCCGATAAGTATAATATGTTTTCCCTGTTATCAACCAAATAAATTTCACTGTAATGCTATTACAAGGTTTTGTTATGAATGTATTATTCGATATACACAATTAAATCGTTCAACACAAGATAGAAATGAGTCTTTAAAATGTTTATTTTGTAGTGAAAGTTGTTCTCCTAGAGAATTAAATTTTGAGAATACATTTCAATTTGATTTTTTACTCCATAGTTCACTTTGTCCAAATAAGTCAACTTGTCCTTATTGTTTTTGTGAAGTTTTAAATATATATAAACATTTAGAAATCTGTCATTCATCTTATATACAATGTTCGTGTGGATATGTTACCTTAAAACAATTATATAAATATCATATGACAGATTGTCCAGATTATAGATATTGTGAAAAATGTAATTTATTTATTGAAAAAAAAAATTGGAAATCCCATATAGAAGTAGAACATGAAATGTTTGAATGTATACAGTGTAATGAAATAATTCCAATTTCAAATCAAAAAATTCATGATATGTATTTATGTCCTTATCGTTATATAAGATGTAGTTTTTGTAAAAATGATATATGTTTTCAGAATTTAGAACAACATTTTAATGAACATAAGGAAGAAATCAAGAATAATATATCAGAGATGAAAGATATTTTAATAAAATTATATGAATATTATAATAGAATATTAAAAGAGGAACGGAATTACTTTCAACGATATTTTTTAACAGAATAAAAAATGATAATTTAAGGAAAATATTAATAGAAAGAAAATGTTATTTGAAAATAAAATAATTCGTTTATCGGTCTATTTAGAATCTCATGAACAGTGTAAAGAATATAAATCATTACTTTTAAAAAAATTAAAAGATAATTATGAAAGAAAAGCCTTTGAAAAATATGGTATTATTAATAAGGTATTATCGATTGAAAGTATTTACTATGAAGAGATGATGAAAACCAATCCAAATATTTTTTTTTTAATAAATACAAATGTTGAAACCTACTTCCCATTAAAAGATGATAAAATAGAATTAGAAATTAGTAAAATTTTAACGTATGGTATCTATTTAGAGAGAGAGTGTTTCCATATATTAATTCCTTCTCTACCAAAATCGTACGAGTTAAAGAAAGATAAAGAACTATATTATATATCAAATGGAGAAGAGATAAGAGTTGGTAGTAAATTAGAATTTATGATATCAAGTGTACGTTACGAAAAATCAGGATTTCATTGTCTTGGAAAAATAATAGAATAATTTTTTTTTTCATAATTAATAAAGTATGAAAACAATAGATGAAAAATTAGATAAACTAACAGAAGAAGTATTTAATTCGAATAAAAAAGGAGTTCCCTTAAAATTATTTATTGGAGAAAAAATTATAGAATCCAATGACCTTGTATACAAATTTTTTTTACAATTTCGTAAAAATCATACAAAAAAAAAAAAAAAGAAAAAAGAAGAAAAAGAACAACAAATAGTAATAAAAAGAAAGAATGAGAAAGACTTAAAGAAAAAAAAAGTAGAAAAGAAGGAGGAATATACAACTGGAGTTAGTGATTTATCTTTAGGAAGGTTATCCCATTTATTAAAGGAGGTTGAAGAATATAATTTAGAAAATAACTTTTAAGTTTTTTTTTTACGTTTTTTATAAAAATTGATAAATTTTTAAAAAAGATTTTTAATTTCAAAAAAAAACAAAATCAATTAAAATGTCTTTAAGAAATCTTATC
>Ga0180433_10011637_pt1 | contig 10418 bp, 7 predicted proteins | sample SS_ome_8_FD_132980 | JGI IMG/M metagenome (GOLD analysis project Ga0180433, IMG submission 132980) | Hypersaline lake sediment archaeal communities from the Salton Sea, California, USA - SS_1_D_1 metaG | ecosystem: Environmental > Aquatic > Non-marine Saline and Alkaline > Hypersaline > Sediment...
GGACTTTGAATTTGCCTTCACAGAAAGATCTGGAAAAGGAGATAAGCAATTATCTTTCTAAAAAGTATGGGGGCAGGATACGGGTGGTGTCCCAGATGGCTTTCCCTTGGCGGGTGAAGTCTGATGGCACTGACCACAATGAAGGTGTTGAGGCTGAAAAGCACTCAAAAATGAGCTTTAATCTCAAGCCTGAGGAGCTTGAGGCCTACCTGAACAGATATGTGATCAGACAGGATAAGGCAAAGGCCGTTATGGCAACAAAGATATGTACTCACTTTAATAAGATCACATATCTTCAAGAAAAGGGAAAAGATCCCCATTTGATTGGAGGCATAAAGAATAATATAATACTTATAGGTCCCACTGGTGTTGGAAAGACATATATCGTCAAGCTTATAGCGGCTAAACTTGGTGTACCTTTCGTAAAAGGCGATGCCACAAAGTTTAGTGAGACAGGTTATGTTGGAGGAGACATAGAAGATTTGATTCGCGACCTTGTGCAGGAAGCGGATGGCGACCTTGAGAGGGCTCAGTACGGGATTGTATATATAGATGAAATTGACAAAATTGCCTCTTCTCATCATGTAAGTGGTCCAGATGTTTCCAGGTCCGGAGTCCAGAGGGCATTATTAAAACCTCTTGAGGAGACCGAAGTTAACATAAGGGTCCCCCATGACCCTATTTCACAGATAGAGGCCATAGAAAGATACCGCAAGACTGGAGAAAGGGTGAAGCAGAGTCTCAATACGCGCAATATATTATTTATATTGAGTGGCGCTTTTGAGGGTCTCAGCGATATAATAAAAAACCGACTTAAGAAAAAGGGCATAGGTTTTGGTGCGGTGATAGATATCCAGGATGAGATGGGATGGCTAAGGCACGTGAAGCCACAAGATCTTGTTGAATATGGCTTTGAGCCTGAGTTCGTCGGACGAATTCCTGTTATTTCCATTCTTGAAGAACTCTCAGAGCGGGATTTGTTTGAGATACTTCGTAATCCGAACAACTCGATTATTATGAGCAAGAAGCAGGACTTCAGGGCCTATGCAATAGACCTAAAGTTCGAGGAAGATGCCTTGAGATTACTTGCACACCACGCCTATCAGGAACATACAGGGGCAAGGGCTCTTGTCAGCGCAGTGGAAAGGGCATTGCTGCCTTTTGAAAAAAAGTTGCCCTCAATTGACGTGTCTTTCTTAGTAGTGACCAGCGACGTGGTTAATGACCCAGAGCAGGAGCTCCAAGAGCTTTTAGAGAATTTACAGGACAAGGCGAGGCTGAGAAGGTATAAGGCAATACTTGCTGAAGAAAAACAGAATCTGATTTCTCGTCTGGAACAGGAGGATCTGCCGTTGTGGGAAGACTTCAATTTGAAGCCGACTCCAAACAGATTGGACCTCGTGGCCCAGCTGTCGCTGAAAGAAGACCTGGACTTTAGACAGGCCGGTGAGCGGGTGCGTTCATGGATAGAGCAGATAAAGAGTTATGAGGACTCTTTTTTTAACCGTTGCGGTCTGAGGATTTATTTAGAGGAAGACGCCGTAGACAATTTGCTTTACAGCTGCATGGACGATTCCACTAATCTCTATGTCCAGTGTGAGAGATTGTGTAATATTCTTGAATATGGTCTCACTCTTATAAGGGAGAAAACTGCTCAGAATATTTTTAATATTTCAGCTGAAGCAGTGAACAACCCTGAACTCTATATAAATAGACTTATTCGTTCGTGTTATTAACCGAGGCCTCTTTATAGAGAGGAATAATCAGGTGAAAGAAGGCCAGACCATACTCCTTGTGGATTATAACGAATCAGCAATCGAGACGGTACGTAAAATGGCGGACGAAACCGGGCTCAGACTGATCCTTGCCGAGGACGGCCAGGAAGGTTTGGATTTGGCAAAGGCCGAGTTGCCGGATCTGATTATTATACGCAAGGATGTTCCCATGCTTGATGCACTGTCAGTGAGCGTGCTTCTCAAGCAGTCCCATGAGACAGATAATATACCGGTGGTGCTTATAAGTGAGGTAACCTCTTCTTCAGAGAAGGAACGCCTCCACGACGCCGGCTGCAGCGGTTTTATTGAGGAGCCGTTTACCGCAGACGATTTACGCCGAAGACTGGAGGATTGGTTGTCATGATGTATCCTGAATATCGTCCTCGCAGATTGCGCCGTACTGAATCTTTACGTGCCCTGATCCGTGAGACCAGCTTGAGTCCGAAACACCTTATATATCCACTTTTCGTTATACATGGAAAAGATATTAAGCAACCTATTGAAGCCATGCCCGGATGCTTTCAGTTTTCTGTGGACAGGGTAATAAAAGAGGCCAGGGAAGTCTTTGATCTGGGAATTAATGCAGTACTTCTCTTCGGCCTTCCCGAAAAGAAGGACTTAGCTGGTTCTCATGCCTGGATAAAAAACGGTGTGGTGCAAAATGCCGTATCCGCCATAAAGAAGTCAGTGCCTGACCTACTTGTTGTAACTGATGTGTGTCTTTGCGAATACACTTCACACGGACACTGTGGCGTACTATCAAATGGGCGAATAGATAATGATGCAACTCTGGAGCTGCTGGTAAAGGTAGCTCTTTCCCATGCCAGGGCAGGGGCGGATATTGTGGCGCCCTCCGACATGATGGACGGCCGAGTTGGGGCAATACGGGAGGCCCTTGATGAGCAAGGCTTCGACCAGGTCCCTATTCTCTCCTATGCTGTTAAGTATGCCTCATCATTCTATGGACCTTTTCGTGAAGCTGCGGAGTGTGCCCCCAAATCAGGAGATCGCCGCTCATACCAGATGGATTGTGCAAATGCCAGGGAAGCTATGCGGGAGGCCATGCTGGACCTTGAGGAAGGGGCTGATATCCTTATGGTAAAGCCTGCTATGCCATATCTTGATATAATCCGTTTACTGCGGCAGGAGTTTACCCTTCCCATTGCCGCCTATCAGGTGAGCGGTGAATATTCTATGATAAAGGCTGCATCTTTGAAGGGCTGGCTGGATGAGGCCAGGGTCGTAGAAGAGTCTCTTCTCGGCATCCGTCGGGCAGGGGCCGATGTCATAATTACTTATTTTGCAAAGGATGTGGCCAGGAACCTATAATTATCGCCTTATTATTAAATTTGCGTTTTATAGCAGACTCTTTTGAACTTGGTCGCCTTTTAAACGGTTGCTAGAGTGAGCCAGCCTGAGATTTGGCCAAGTACAGATAGAGGTATCTGTGCCAGCAGATACAACCGTTCCTTAAGGGTCCATTAATTGGTTATGTCGATACCCCAAACTGCATGTGGCCTCTTAACACTCATTGATCAAAAGTGCGGATTTTCTGCAGGCGCTGAATATTCGCATTACATTCCTTCTATTTTTTTCTGCAGGAGTAACACCCTCTGTTGCTCAAACGTTCAAATGTTCTCATGCTGTCGAGTATTTTTAGAGGAATCAATAAGTAGAAAAAAATGACTGGATCAGGCACTCAGGGGCTTCAAAATCATGTCTGTCATGAATGGATAGACAAACTTCTGAATATGACCAAGGCAATAAGGAGTCGTGACTTTACTCTTTATCTTGGGTCAGGGCACACAAGAAATGATACGCTTATTCCCATGGAATTAGCGGATGTTGATAAAATAAAACACGCCTTTGGTACGGTTGGATTTGCCGGGCGGGTTTATTACCAGGCAGTTGATTATTTTATACGGTTAAAGGTTGAGCCTTTTCAGGCCGTGCTGAGCACATGGATGCGTGGAGCCAGGGCCAAGGTGGATTCCCGGCATATCCCATTTACTGAAATAATCACATGGTGCCAGGAAACCAGCGATAATCAGACAAGAAATACACTTGCGGAAGAAACGCGTTCTATTTGTGCTTTATTGATTCCTTTCAGTTATGCCTCTTGGAGGGCACTTTTAAATGTATTAGAGCACGACCTTGGTTATCCTGAATATATAGCATTTTGCGAAGAGAAAAGGGGTGTTTCGCTGGCAGAATCCGGTTCTCGTGCCCAAGACTTTCTCGATCAAACCAGAGAGACGTACATACATCTTATTGAGCCTTGGCTGAACATGGTTACTGGGATGTCGCTGAAGCATGCTTCCCGTTTTGATGCTATCTATCTTTTAGGGCTCCGTTATCTGGACCACCTTTTTCCCCAAGGTATCACCATAGAGAAAATTGCAGGCTTTTTTCGTACATGGGGAATTGACTTTACTGGTAATTCAGCACTCCATATCCATTCAAAGGGGATTCCCGGCTGTCAGTCTTACTGTATACCGGTGGATATACCGGGAGAGATACACATCATTACAGGGCCTCTCAAGGGGTGGCTGGATATGGAATCACTCTTCCATGAGTTGGGTCACGCCCTGAGTTTTACTTATACAGATCCGGCGCTTTCCACTGAAGAAAAGGACTTCTTTCAAACATGGGCCTTATCAGAGGCCTTTGCCTTTCTTTTTCAGAGAATGTGTATGTCCAGAGAATTTCTTTGTGAAGTTCTGGGGCTGTCTTCTGAAAATGCTCAGACCGTCTCACGTGCCCATGCCCTGAAATGGCTCACTTTGACTCGCCGTTACGCCACGAAACTGGTTATTGAAGTGGAGAATTTCCGTCTAGGTCGGCTAAAAAGGGGACAGCTCCTTTACTCGGAATTGATGAGAAGGGAATCCGGCTTTTACTACGACCCGGAAACCTATCTTTTTGATCTCATGCCTGACTTTTATTCCCTGGATTACTTTCAGGGCTTTATGGGCTCCGCCTGTCTATCGGAATATCTGTCTGAAGCCGCTGGACCTGAATGGGTGCTGAATCCTGAGACGGGCAATATCCTCCGCTGCTGGTGGCACAATGGCAACCGGGTTGATCTTACCTCTTTTATTAATGAAACTCTGGATCGTTTTTTGGAATCCAGTTCTTTTATAAAGGTTAATCAATATGACCTCCGAAGTTGATTTGCTGGACCTCGACCGTAAATACCTGTGGCATCCTTATACCCAGATGAAGGATTTTGAGAAGAATAATCTCCTATTTGTGGATCGAGCTGATGGCATGTTTTTATTTGATTCACTGGGACGACGCTATTATGACACCATATCCTCATGGTGGTGTATACTTCACGGTCACAATCATTCCAGGATCAAATCCGCCATCAAATCTCAGCTGGATAGACTGGAACACGTTCATTTTGCGGGTACTACCCACGAGGGGGCTATCTGTCTGGGAGAAAGACTTGTGGACTTGACTCCCGATGGACTAGCCAGGGTTTTTTATTCTGATAACGGTTCCACCGCATGTGAAGTGGCAATAAAGATGTCCTTTCAGTACTGGAAGCACATGGGTGAGACCGGAAGGAAAGGTTTTATTTCACTTGAAAGAGGTTATCACGGTGACACTATCGGTGCCATGAGCCTGGGAGGAGTTCCGGCATTCAAGGACCCATTTGATGCCCTCACCTTTGACTCCTACCGAATACCATCTCCGTATTGTTACCGCTGTCCATATGAAGCCAAACCACCTGGTGAATCGTCAAATCTTCAGAGTACCACATTACGAGACTGCTCACTTGGCTGCCTGGGTCCTCTTGAGAAATTGCTTGCCGATAAAGGGCATGAGATAGCAGCAATCATACTTGAGCCTTTACTCCAGGCAGCGGGCGGGATGATAGTATATCCCGTGGAATATCTGAAAAGGTTGGCCGAGCTTGTCTCTCACTATGGGATTCACCTGATTTTAGACGAAGTTGCCACTGGCTTCGGTCGGACCGGGCGGATGTTCGCCCTTGAACACGCTGGGTTAACTCCTGATTTTCTATGTCTTTCAAAGGGACTGACCGCCGGATTTATCCCTATGGCAGCCACTATAACCACTGACGAGGTATATAATGCCTTTTATGCCGACTACAGAGAGGGAAAGACATTCTTCCATGGCCATACTTTTACGGGTAATCCCCTGGCATCTGCAGCTGCCTTGGCCTCTTTGGAGATATTTGAGCAGGAGAATGTGCTTCATGGGTTGCAGGATAAGATCGGTGCTCTCCAGTCAGGCATTAAAAGGTTTAAAAAGCTGCCCTGGGTGGGAGATGTCAGAGGGATCGGCATGGTGGCTGCTCTCGAACTGGTCATGGACCGCAAGACCGGTATAAGATTTCCACCTGAAAAAAGAGTAGGGCACATGATTTACAAAGACGGATTAAAAAAAGGACTGATACTTAGGCCATTAGACAATATAGTTTATCTTTTTCTTCCACTTTCGGTAACAGCAGATCAGATAGAAGATATCCTCGATCGGAGTTTTGAGGTTATCTCGGGATTGAGTCTGTAGTTTAAAATTAATGTACAGCATTGATAAAATCCGTGATTTGTTGAAAATGCCGCTGTCTGAGCTGATGCCGCTGGCCCTTGATGCAAAGTTGAGGGGCAGGGGTGATCGTTTTTCTCTGTGTACAATAATGAATGTAAAGTCCGGAAGGTGTTCGGAGGACTGCGCATTTTGTGCCCAGTCCACCAGATACAGGACAAGCTGCCCTGTTTTTTCCATAAAATCGACAGATGAAATTTTGAAAGCGGCAACAAAGGCCAGAGATGCAGGCGCGGCCAGATTCAGTCTTGTAACCAGCGGCCGGAGTCTTTCCGGGTCTGAAGTAGATGAGCTGGCATTGCAGATAGAGCAAATAAGGACCCGTGTGGGAATAAGTGTGTGCGCATCTTTCGGCATTTTGGATTCGACTGCGCTTGGAACCCTGAAGTCAGCCGGTCTTAGTCGTTATCACCACAATATTGAGACGTCAGAGTCATTTTTCCCCAAGGTAATCTCCACCCATAGCTTTAAAGATCGTATCTCCACTATTCAAAAAGCAAAGAATATGGGGCTTGATGTCTGCGCAGGAGGGATTATAGGCATTGGAGAGTCTGCCGAGGACAGGGTCTCAATGGCCCTCACCCTTTCCAGCTTGGAGGTAGATTCCATCCCCTTGAATATTTTGATCCCGATTAAAGGTACCCCTCTGGCTTCTCAGGCCCCAATGACGGTAGAGGAGATACTGCGCTCTATAGCAATATTCAGACTGATTTTTCCGGACAAGGCTATTAGAATTGCAGGAGGGAGGGAATCAGCATTGATGGATTTCCAGGGTCTTGCCTTTTGGGCGGGGGCGGATGCAATGCTTATATGCGGGTATCTTACAGTATCGGGTCGGCCTGTTGATGTTGATCTGAGATTGGTTGGAGAAGTAAAAAGACTTTGGCGGAGATAACCCGTTACGACCAGGCGATGCGGATTGCACTGGGTTACCAGCTTAGACGTTGCCCATTGGTTTTTTCTATCGGATTGAGGACCAACCTGTCGGATTATACACCAGAGGAGAGGAAGCTCATCCAAAATGCCTCCAAGATCTATTTCCCGACTATATTTTTTGCTGATGCCCTGGATGCAATGGGGAAAAAGACCTTTCCAAGTGTGCAGTGTTATCGACATCTGGGTGACAAGATAAAGCAAACTCTTCTTTTTAATCTACTGGATATCACCACACCCGAGACCCGCCTGTTTTACGGTAAACAGAGAAAGATCAAAATCCTTAATTCTTTTGACTTTCCCTGTATAGGGAAAATGCCCATCGGGTCCTCAAAGGGAGACGGGGTTTTTATGATTAGGAATGAGGGTGAGCTGGATGCATATCTTGGCAAAACCAGAATAGCCTATATTCAACAATATATCCCTTTGGAAAAGGATATTCGAGTAGTAATTTTGGGCAAAAGCGTTGTCCATGCCTATTGGAAGGAATCTGCCCCGGGAGAATTCCGCACCAATGTGGCCAAGGGAGGGAGAATACTGCTTGATCCTGTTCATGAAGATATCCTGAACCTGGCACTGGATGTTGCCGTCCGTTGCGGTTTCGATTTTGTGGGGCTCGATATATGTGAGCATCAGGGAAAGATTCTTATCCTTGAAGCAAACATGAATTTTGGTACTCAAGGATTCAGGGAGGCCGGCATAAACTACAGGGAGTTACTCTGCAATATGGTGAGATTGGGTGAGATATAGGATTACGTGATTCGTTTTATGATTTTATTGATGATTTCAGTAAATTCAGTCAGTTTTAACACATAGGCCAATACCCCGTATGAGACAATGCCCAATGCCATTGATGCAAATACCTTGACCGTTGAAAGCCAGATACCAGGGTCGCCTGCGATGTGAATCTCAACCCACCATACCAACAGGCCCATTATGCCGGATGCCAGAAAAATCTTTCCCAGGGACAAGAAAAGCCTTCTTGAAGGATATCCGCCTATTTTTTTGTAAAGCACCGCAGCCAGGAGCATGAAGTTGAATATCATGGTGGCAGAGGTGGATAGCGCTATGGCCCTGTGCTGTAATTTGTCCAATGTAGTGAGTATAATGCATATATTAAGCGCTACTGCCAAAAAACTTCCTATTACCGGCCATCGTGTGTCATTAAGGGCATAAAATACCGGCACCACTATTTTCACTGCTGCATAGGCCAGGAGCCCGATTGAATAAAACCTCAAGGCCTGAGCGGTCATAAAGGTATCTGATTGAGTAAATCGGCCGTGTTCGAAGATAAGCCCTACTATTGGTTCTGCCAGGACCCATAGCCCTACGGCAGCTGGAATCGTAAGGGCAGATGCCAGGGTGAGAGACGAAACCAGCGTATCACCCAGCACTTTATAGTCGCCCCTTGTTGCCAGTCTTGCCACGACAGGAAGTGTAGCTATGGAAACAGCTACGCCAAAGAGCCCTATAGGAAATTGTACCAGCCTGAACGAATAATTCAGCCAGGCAACACTCCCTTCCGCGCAGCGGGAGGCGAAGTTTGTATTTATAAAGATGTTAATCTGGGTGGCGGAAAGGCCTATTATGGCAGGCACAATCAACCGGCCTATGTGTCTTAGTCCCGGATCAGCCAGATCCATCACAGGCTTTATTTTAAACCCCTGGCGCAGAACAGCAGGCACCTGTATCCCCATTTGAGAAAGGCCGCCCAGCAGGCTCCCTACAGCCATACCCATTATGGCCGGTTGCCCGAACAACGGCAATAATAGAGCAAGCCCTACGCCCACAATTATGGAAGTCATGTTAAAACAACTGGATGCAAGGGACGGTATAAAGAAATAACCCCTTGTGTTCAATATCCCCATAAGTACGGACGAAAGAGAGACCAGCAACAAGAAGGGAAACATTATGATCGTCAGCCGCTGGGTAAGTTCCACCTTGCCGGCGACTTTGGCAAAATCCGGGGCGAGCAGCGTTACCAGTTCATGGGAAAAGATCATTCCGAGAATAACGGTCAAAGAAACAACTACAGTGACTACCGCCAGGACGTTGTTTACAAGACGCCAGATCTCTTCTTTTGAGCGTTTTTGATCGTATTCGGTAAAGACCGTAACAAACGCCGCGCTTAATGCACCCTCTGCAAAGAGGTCCCTCAGGAGATTGGGTATTCGAAAGGCCACAACAAAGGCGTCCATTGCAGTACCTGCACCAAAAAGGCCTGCAAGCACCTGCTCTCTTACGAGGCCCAATATGCGGGAAAAGAGTACGGCAATACTCACCGATCCCGCGGAACGGGCAAGATGGGCCGCTTTTCCATTATGGCCGGGCGTGCGTTGCGTACTCAAGGTTACCTGCTAAGTTCAAAGTATAGGACTTTCTTGGCCACGGATTATGTAGACGACTACGGATTGGGCGATGTAATCCGTGGAATCCGAGTCGAAGATTTTTAAATTCGCCTGAAGGACTCCAGATTCAGGAACTGTAAGCAAGGACCAGATCGCCCTTTTTTACCCCGAGGTGCCTTGCCACCACATCACATTTGGCCTTCAGGAAGAAAAATATAGGTACGCCCGATTCTGACAGGGTCTCGTAATTCCCCTGACCTTTACTGATGATGACAGGTGCCTTTTTTAACAGCTCAAGGAATTTCTGGGTACACTGGCTCAAAACAGTACCAGGTGTCGCACAGCCGGATGAAATGATGGTTGCTATTTTATCAAGGCCTGCCTCTAAAGCATCTTCCATGGTGGCGTCGTTAATAATCGGTTTTTCTCTGACCACATAAGTGACCTTATGCCCCATGGTCTCTATCAGAAGGCGGTCAAAGACGGTCTCTCCCGCATTGTCCCCCAGATAGAGGATCCAGTCCGCCTGACTAATCGCCTTTTTAAATTCCTGCTCATCCCATCGGCCGAAAGGCTGGTGTATTATTTTTTGAATCTCCGATTCCAGGTCATAACTTGATGACACGCCGAAATCAATCACATTTCCTGCCGTGGCAAGCCTCATGGCAAGTCCCAAAGGGTCTGCAGCCTCTGTGACCTCTTTTTTCAATTCGGGATACAGGGCAAGGGCCCTATCAGTCGCTTGCCTTTTTACTCTTTTGAAGGCGTCCGGTTCGCCTGTGTA
>Ga0180433_10011638_pt1 | contig 10417 bp, 6 predicted proteins | sample SS_ome_8_FD_132980 | JGI IMG/M metagenome (GOLD analysis project Ga0180433, IMG submission 132980) | Hypersaline lake sediment archaeal communities from the Salton Sea, California, USA - SS_1_D_1 metaG | ecosystem: Environmental > Aquatic > Non-marine Saline and Alkaline > Hypersaline > Sediment...
CCGACTCTATCGTCAACAATACAACAGCGTCCCGCCCGGCCAACCACAACGTCCCCGGAGACGGCAAGTTCGACCAGACCTATATCCCCTCGCATATGGAACTGCAGGTAGGGCGTGTGGATCTGAGCCGCATGCCGGCCTTCGCTGAGGATGAGGTAGAGCTTCTGCGCCGCTATCTTGACAAAGATCACGCTTTCAGGACCGGCGAGTTTGATGTCCGCCTGCGCGGCAGGATCGACGACAACGTTGGAGAGATATACGGGGCGGCATACGCCTGTGCTGGCTGGCGAAATTTCACCGCCATGTTCGGGCAGGGTCACATAAGAAAGGGGGACTGGCTGCCCACGCTCGAAACAGAGGACTATCTCTGCGCCTATGGTTGCGGGGGCAGCGGCTATACATACTGCGGAGGAGTGGCCTCAACCAATGACTTCGCGACCAGGAACATCTATGCCGTTTTCACAATGATGATGGGAAGCTACTTCGGCGATTGGGACAATAGTGATAACGTGCTTCGCGCTCCCCTGGGTGCGGAGGGCTATCCTCTTTCCTGCTGCTGGGTTGGCCGCCCCACCTGGCATTTCCATCACATGGCCCTTGGGTATCCCATCGGATTCAGTACGCGCGTCACCCAGAACAACCATACGTGCTACATGATCGGCTACGGGGGAAGCCAGATCCACATTGCCCTTATGGGAGATCCGACACTCAGGATGTTTCCGGTCCGGCCGCCCACCGGCCTCGGCCTCGAATGCTATCCGGCTGATGCGGTAACGCTTCCCTGGGAGGCGTCCGTGGACTCGGTGATCGGGTATCATATTTATCGTTCCGACAGCGTCCGGGGTACCTTCGAACGCCTGAACGCCGACATGGTCGAGGATACCACCTATGTGGATGGATCCCCCATGAACGGCTGGGGGGTCTATATGGTCCGGGCGGTGAAGCTCGAGACAACCGGTAGCGGTACATTTCTAAACTTAAGCCCTGGAGCCATAGACTCGATCGAGGTACTGGCCGGGATCGGCAAGGGATCGCAAGATATCGAGCCGAAAACCATATGGATCGAAAACTCCCCCAACCCATTCACCTCGTCAACCCACATAAACTTCCAGTTGTCCTCCCCCGGACACGTGGTCGTCAAGATACATAGTGTGGAGGGGCGCTTGGTTCGTGAGATCGACGCTGGAAGAAGGGATGCGGGGCAGCATAAGGTCAGGTGGGACGGTAAGGACACCGGGGGGCATCCGGTCGCTGCCGGTGTGTATTTCATTTCGCTCGGAACCGATCGTGCGGATATCCCGGCCAAGGTTGTCCGGATTGAGTAGAACGGCCTTCCCGGTTTGTGGGGATTGAGTTGAACGGGTGAGTTCAAGTATCAAGATCTGCACCCCGATCCACGCTTTCCAACTGGTATGTATATGCACCGGAGAGAGCCCTATCGGCATGGAGGTGCCTTAGCACGAACTGGCCGCAATTCGAGCCTATCAGGTTCTCCTCGGGCTCGCCGATACTGACTATGACCTCATAGCCTGACCGCCTGAGTGCGCGGACAATGCCGCGCCGATCATTCCCCTCTGAGAGTCCGAGATAGCTGGTAAGTCTATTCCCGGCGGCCCGGTATGTCGGGTTGAGCGGCGTCATCTTTACAATGAATTTGTCTGGATCGAAGTACCGGAGCAGCACCTCCGCATCCAGCGGCATACCGTCCGGCAGGGCTGAGTTCAGGGTGACCTTCCTGTCACCTTCCGCGTAGAAAGCATCCCCGTACCGGCCGATCCTCTCGAGTGGCCAGGTCCGCGCGGGAATAAGCCTTTCACGAAGCGCATCGTCGGTGGTATGGATGGAGAACTGGAGCTGGAATCTGCCCCCGCCGTAGAGCCTTCGCTTGACATCCATTAGCTCCGAGAAGAAGGCTTCGCGCCCGGCCGGGGCCACTGTGGAGATTGAAGGAATGAGTCCCGGCGCTTCGTATCGGTCCGGGAGGTCATCTAGTACGTCAAGCACTGCCATATTGAGCGCCGGCTCGCCCATCCTCGCAAACTGGATCTTGAATTTCCTGCTCTCCACAAGGCCGTCCGGAAATCGTTCCCCGACCAGAAAGTCTATCTGCTCCAGTATCTCCCCGGCGGTGAGGTTCCCCGCGAAGTGACCGCCGGCATCACACATGAGGCAGCCTATGGGACACCCGAACATGGTGGAGACTATTAGCACCCACTTCTCCGATCTCGGAAGCGGGGGCTGGACCGATTCAACGAACTCGACATATCTTCCGTCCCTCACCTCCCCAACGTATGCGGTGGCTACGTTCCCGTTGCCGGTTGAAGCGACAGGTCTCATCTGCCCATTTCCCTCAGCTTGTCACATATCCGCACCGCGGCCTGGACACCGTCGCCCACCGCGATGGCGGTCTGCCGTCTTTTTCCCCCCTTAACATCTCCGGCGAGATACAGCAAGCCCGCTTCAAGAAACCGGTCCCATGCCTCGAGGACCTGGTCCGACAAAACACCAAGGTCCGGATCCCTGCCTGTGGCAAAGATGAGGTAATGGGCTTTGAGTTCCCGCGCCAGCCCGCCTGAGCGGCACTTAATGGATACCATGTCTTCGGAGATTCGCCTGACTTCAAGGACCCGGGTATCCGAAGCATAGTCGATCGATGGTAGGGCCCAAGCCCGATCTTTGAGTATCCCCAGACACCGAATCCTGTCAGTGCGATTGAGGATGGTAACGCGGTTTCCCCTGCCGAGATTCAATGCGTAGTCGAATGCCGCGTCACCCGCGCCGACAACGACGATCTCTTTCCCGCGAATGCCCAGAATCGAGACTACTTCGTTCAACACCATCCCTTGTGCGGCCCGATCGATCTCCACCGCGGCAGGCATTCTGGGCTGCGTACCCGTAGCCAACACCAGAATCTTCGACCTGAAAATCTCGTCTCCTGCTTTTACTTCAAAACCCGTTCCGGAGTGGCTGAGGCTCGATACATTCCGGGTTATAACCTCGATCGACCAGGCATCAAGATGCTGCTTCATGAGGCTAACCAGTTCGACCCCGGAAATACCGGCGGGGAAGCCGGGGTAATTCTCAACAAGGTGGGCGTTGGCAAGAAGGCCCCCGACCCTCTTTCTCTCAAATACCAGGCACCTTATATTCGATCGCCTGAGCTGCAAAGCTGCCGCGATGCCCGCGGGGCCACAACCGACTACGGCGACATCGGTACTCTGTCCTTCCTTCACCCAATCTCACCCTCAGGAACCCGCCCGCCCGGCCACGACTGAGGCGGCAACCCGGCTGTCTCCACGATCTTCATCAGGTCCCCGGCGATGAAGGGAGCCCTCACCGCCCCATCTCGCTACTCAACTCCGGCGGAGCCGTGGGACAAATCAAACCACAGCCCGGCGGGATTATACCCAGAAAACACCGCGAAGTGTACACGGCTCCTGTGGAGTACGCAACATCAAAGCGTAACCGGGAGGGATATCCCGGCGTGACCGATCTTACAATGATATCCAGGTCCCACCGGCGTAACTTGCGCTTGTTTAGATGACTGTGCCCCCCGATGTTGCTTCACCGGAGCCGGCGGCAACCAGCTGTCCGCCACCACTCTGAGGGATCGCGCTGGCAACGTCTCTTACCATCTCAGCAAGAATCGGATCCAGTTCAATCCCCGCCTTCTCCCTGATAACCTCAAGAGCCTCGTCCCTGGAAAAAGCTTTCATCTTGTAGCAACGGACCGAAGTCAGGGCATCGAATATGTCTACGATCCTGACGATTCTGCTCAAGACATCGGGCTTCACATTTCTCGCGGTCTGAGGATATCCCGACCTGTCCATGTTCATGTGGTGACAGAAAGCCACAACCATCGCCCTGACAATTGCACGATCCAGCTTTTTCAGCCCCGTGAGGACCCGCACTCCGTATTTCGTGTGTCTCTGCATGCACTGCCACTCCTCACGCGTGAGATCGGCGGGTTTGTTCAGAATCGATATGGGGATCTTGGTCTTGCCTATGTCATGGAAGAGAGCGCCGATCCCTATCTCGCAGAGTACAGGCTTGGGGAGTCCCAGCCTGCTGCCGATGGCAATCGATAGCACGCAGACATTTATCGAGTGCTGGTAGGTATACTCATCATAGTCCCGGATATGCGTGAGCGCGAACATCGACTCTTCATCATGGAGCACACTATCCACAACCGTCTCCATGACCCTCTTAATCTTTCTGGGGTTCACCGTACCTTTGGAGATCCCGCCCTTCATTGTCTGCTTGACGATGTGAAAAGCCGAGAAGAAAGCGCGTTTCGCGGCTTCCCTCCTGACCTTGGAGCTTGATTCGGCCTCCTCCGGCTGATCCGGCTCCTCTTCAAGGCGCAGCACATGTATGCCCGCAACACCCTCCATCTCAAGCAATCGCTTGATCTCCTTATAGGGATCGATGCAGGCCTGGTTGAAGCGGGTAAAGGCCACAGCAAACCCGAGTACGTCCTCGATCTCAGCGGCATCGTCGAAGATGAGAGCCCGAATCCCTCTTCTTTTGATCTCGCGTATTATGTACTTGAAGATACCGAAGGTCGTCACGTCGGCTCTCATTTTGATATTGTTATAGAAGACGCAGTCGTTGACTATATCGAACCTGACCGTATCCGAGGTTCCCAGCAATGTATCGAGCAGATCGTGAGCTGCACGAGCCGCACCGAGCATTGCTTCGTTGTGTCGCTCATAGTTCCGCGCATTCCTCGTGAGAACGTACAGCCTGGCCAGGAGGTCCCTGGCACACTGTGTTTCCTCAATCAGCTTATCGTCGATGCCGACTTGTTTGTCTTCAGGTTTCATCCGGCTGCTTCCAGTCTTGGCCCTCGGACCTGATCGAGATAGTCTCCACGACGGCGGCCTTGACCCCGCCCTCAACTTCATCCTTGAGCACATTCAAGAGGTCGGAAGCCTGCTTGCCGCCCGCCTCCGCGATCCCGTAAACGGCGGCCGCTCTCGTTTTCTCGCTGAATTTGAAGACGGCGCCCCTGACAATCGATTCCAGGAGATCCAGGCTTGCCTTGCCGGTCGATCCATAGATCTTGAATATCTCCATCTTCTCCTCCGGGGATCGTTTTTCGAAGGACTTGTCCTTGATGAGGTCTTCAATGAATCCCATGGCTTGGGCACAGCCGACCTTCCGTATAGCCTGCACAGCTTCCAACCTGACCTCCTCCCTGTCGTCATTTGCCAGGTCGGCCAGGACCGTAAGGCCGGCCGGGTCTCCGATTCGCCCAAGCGCCCGCGCGACTTCTCTGCGTACGCGAGCTTCAGGATGCCGGGCGGTCAGTCCCAGGCTGGGGATCGCATCCGCACTTCCGATCAATCCCATTATGGTCACTGCGTTCCTGACGACATACCACCTCTTATCCAGAAGATAGAGACGCAGCCTGTCCGGTTCATGGCGTGCCACTATGGAGAGCGCCCTGCAAAGCATGTAGCGAACGTCTCGGATCTCGGAATCCGCCAGGATATCGAACAGCGGTCTTACCGCGACGGGTTCCATCATAACGAGATAGGCGAAGGCCTCATCAAGCCTAGTCTTATCCGGGTTTTCAATATAGGATGTTACCCGTTCGATCTTCTTACTCTCGCCCAGCCGCGCTATGGTGTCCAGGACGGTTGCCCTGCGGGGCGAGGCCTCGTCATCCTTTTCGACGCTTGTCCGAAGCTCTGAAAGAATGGTTGAGGCCGATATGAGATCTCCCCAGTCGACAAGCCAGTCGCAGATTCTACCCAAGAAGCCAACCACGCTGTCGAAAACCTCATCGCTGTCCGACGACCGGATCATCTCCAGGCATATTTCCCCACATCGCTTCATCAGGCTGTGATCATCCTCCTGAAATATCTCCTGTACGAGGCTTGCGCTCTCGGCTTCGGTAACCGGCCTTCCGGCCGGGGATGAAGCGCCTGAACCCCGTCGGGGTGACAGCCCCAGCTCATTTATGAAGAAGGCCGCCCCGAGGACCTGATCGCCGTGGTCGGGCTCAATCGGCTCATCAGGGCAGTTCTCGGCCATCTCCCTGATTTTTTTCTCCTCCTCATCCTCAAGGTAGGCCTCGACAGCTTTATAACGAAGCCCTGATATCTCCTTCTCCCACATGATGGTGACAAGGTCCGCTTCATAAGGGTCCGCCGACCTGGCCTCATCAAGCGCGATCACAAAGTCCGAGAGGTCTTCCGGTGTGAGACTGTCAAGGAAACTGATAAGTCTTATGCCGTCCCGGTAAAACGCGAAAGCCAGACTGTCCAGCTTATTGTCCGATTGGTAGACAACCGAATTGCCGTAGACAAGAGCATCCTCACGGACAAGAAGTGTAAGGGACTCATTCTCTTTCAGGAAACGGAGCAGTCCGCTTTGGAGCGAATTGAATGATTTCTCAAGAACCGGATTGTTCCGATCATAGGTTCTCAGGTTCTTCAGGGCGGCGGCCATCTGACCGAGAATGGATTCAACCTGCTTCTCTTTTTGAGACCGGTCCAAAGGCGTGCGTATACCGGGTACGGTCTGGTCCATGGCATCCCTCCAGAACTAGCAGACACAGCTGATATCGGATACCCGCGCCCGGTACTTTACCTGCTTTTCACCTATTTAGCGAAGCGGTCTAGGCCTAAGTCGCGATAGACACGACAACCGATCAGGCTCACAGACCCTGTTGTTTTCGGTTGGCCTGGTATCATCGAAAGCGGTCGAGCCCCTGCCCCGCCCCAAAGTGACGGGCAGTCCGCTAACCACGGGTTCAAGCGATGTCCCGTTCGGACGCGTACGCTCAAATCGGCTGCCTCCCTATAGTCAAGGTTGGAACACCGGCCGCTCCGCAATGTTGTATAGTATAGTGGTGTAGAGGGCCCGACGCCCCTGACGGAGTACTGAGCATGACCGAGAACGATAGGACATCGATTGGGCGTAACCGTAGACCCATCCGGTTCGTTCTGCTTGGTGCTACGCTCGCTTGCCTGACACTTCCGGCCCCTCTCGTTCTGGCCGATGCGGGTGAGGCGGAAGAAGCGATCCCGATTCCGGTTTCTGTCGACATATGCCCGGGCCTTTGCCCTAATCACCTGAGGATCGAAAGCCCGCTCACCATACCTATCGCCATAACGGCGACTCTCGATTTCGAGATCCAAAGGATCGATCCTTTGTCAGTCCGCCTCGCGCGGGAAGGCTCCGGGAGGGAGATCAAACCCGTGAAGTGGGCTTACGCCGATGTAGGAACACCCATAGTGGGCGGCCTTTGCGCCTGCCACAAGCTCCGCGGCGACGGGATAGACGATCTGGAGTTCCATTTCTCGATCGAAGAAATTGTCAGGGCTTTTGGACTTGCGGAAAGCTCCGGAGCTGCGATAGACCTCTCCCTCGAAGGAAAACTCCTGACCGGTGAGGCCATCAAGGGTTCGGACTGCGCCGTCATACTCAGCGGTGCCTTTGAAGAGGAGAATTCGGGTGATGAGCTCTACATTCTTACGCGTGAAATGGATGATCCGCCCTGCGGACCTTTCAAGTTCGCTTACTACTGCGCCGTCAGCGACCGGGTCACCTTTGCGATCTACGATCTCAAAGGCCGGACTATTGCCGTACTGAACGACATGGATATGTCGCCGGGGATCTACGCTGCAACCTGGGATGGTCTGAACCTGGACAAGGAACCGGCCCCAACCGGCACCTACTTCGCGCGTGTCAGTAACAGCTTTTCGAGTGACCTCACCAGGATCACTCTGACCCGCTGACGCCGCTTCAGTCCGCCCTCAAGCCTGTACCCACCCAACTGTCCCGATAACGGCTGTCTGGGCCGGCTTTATGCAACATGTTTCCCACTGTCGACCGACTTTGGCCGACATGTCTTGACAATCTCATGGGATTGCTATAATTCGAGCATACGGTCCGCCGGGCGGAGCGCCGACCCGCAAAGAGGTTTGCCTGCTGCCGGCGTGTCCGGCCGTGCTTTGTGGTTTTCGATGATAAAGGAGGCAGATCGTGTCTGATATCTCTCCGAAAAAGATCCGCGGCTTCTTCTACGCGATAGAGGTCAACCTCTTGCTCTGGATTGCGGTTGTCATCCTGGTATGGAGGTCGGACGCAGGCCTGTTGACGAAACAGGTGACCACCCTTGGATTCATCATCGCCGCCGTCATACAGCACGTGGCCTACTATGACCTGTACAAGAAGACCAGGGGAGACGCGTGAACCGGACGTCTCCCGGGCTGTGGAGCCGGGGAAGCATATGGGGCTTCATGACACAGGGTTTGAGAGCTCTGTCAACAACCCGGTTAGAACTCTACTCCGCCCGGATATCCACTCAATCTATGTACCTGCCGGATGGAACCCGCAGACAATACCTCTCCGGCAAGGATACTAATCACAGCCACCCATGCCGGTACTGATTGCGCATACTCCGAGTGGAGCTTTGAGCATATAAGCAGTCCGTAGTGCCGGGGTCACGACTACCATCTTTTTCTACAAAGGAAAGGGGTCGGAAGACTTCAACTAGTCGGCCGACCCCGCTGTTGTTTACGATCTCTATGATCGGGAGTTCAGATGCTGTTCTATATGTTCTCCCTAGGCTCAGATGCTCTTGAATCTATCTCCATATCACGGTCTTGCTGGTTACCGTATCTTTTCCGAGTTGCAGCCTTATTAGATATACACCGTTTGCGACGGACCCATCGGTTTTCCACTCCACTGTGTGATAGCCGGCTGCGTAGTCCCGCTGGGCCAGGCTGGTGACCAAGCGGCCAGAGATGTCGAAGACGTCTATCTCTACACGACCGCCCCTGGGCAGACCGAACCCTATGATTGCGTTATCTCCTACCGGATTCGGGCTGGCTCCGTTGACCACAAGCTGTGTTGGCGCATTGAGCTTGCTGCGCGGGGGCGTGAATACCTCTACGGTATCGGAGCCATAGAACTCGATCGGCTCGGTCAACCAGCCTTGGACAACCATCTCGATATAGCCTGTCACGTCATCCAGGCCGGCGAGTACGTCGCGGCGCTCAAACTCCAGAAGAAGCTCAGGCAGGGCGTCGGATCCATGTCTTCCTATTGTCGCGGGCGACAGCTTGGCCGGGAACGAATTGCCGTCCACGGTCAAGATCACCGTCGAAACATCTATCATGTTGACATCGTACTCCGGCGGAAACCCTATCCTTGCCTTCATGGCCTTCGCCATACTCTTGGTGTTCAACGGCTCCGGAGTGATCTCTACGGTGGCGTCTATCTTTATGGAAAAGGTGGCCGATACCGTCGTGGTATTGCCCGCATAATCCTCAGCCGTAACCGTCACGGTATGGAAACCGGCCATCTGGGTAAGGTCGTCGAACACCTGGCCGTCGGTTACAGGCTCACCATCCATGTCTGCCACCAGGCTCCATACACCGGAGGGAACGTCGGTAGCCTCGTAATCGATGGTGAGCGAACCCGATGTCAGGTAGAACCCGTCCGGCTCAGGTGAGAGGATAGTGACCTCAGGGGGGGTCTTATCTATCTTGAATGTGGCCACCTTCCCGATCTCCATATTGGCATAGCGGTCCATGGCCCGGTATCCAAGTTTGGTTATGCCCTCCTCGGTGATTGGTGCGATAGCGACATATCCGGGAACGGTGTGCCATTCTTCGGCGTCCCTTCTCCACTGCACCTGGTGGACACCAGAGTCGTAGAGCGAAGACCCGTTCGAGTTGTCATCGGCGATCAGCCCGACGTAGACGTCCCCGGGTCTCCAGCCCTCATGAACCTCGTCAGGCCCGTTTATGTCCATTTCGGTATGTGGCTTCTTGGGGTCCCAGTAGTCCCGCCACAGCTTGTACCAGGCGGCCGTCGCACACATGGCACGCGTGTAGCAATAGCTGGCTATAGTCGACAGATGGCCGTGGGCATCGTTGTCAGGGTCATCATCGTTATCGTCAAGGTCGTCGTCATCCGTGGGTGCCGATGGGAAACCTGCGAAACTTACCAATCCCAGCCTGTCATCCGTGTCCCCGTCGTAACTGTCGGAGGCGAAGTAGTCGCTGATCTGGTTGGTAGTATAGGCCAAGTAGTAGTAACTCGCCTGGAGCCGCCACGGTTGCCAGCAGTCATCTCCGAGGTAGTTTCTGATCATCATGGCCTCGTCGATACCTACCTCCATTTCCCCCCAACGGCTCAGCGCGTCGTCATAGTGCCAGTCGAGACATATCGCCGGGCAACTCTCGCAGTCGTGCTGGCCGAACCAGTCCTCGTAGCAGTCGTCATCGAGAGGATCGTTCGGATGATAGTCAATGTGGACATGTGCCGGTACCCCCATATCGCCTATGAGGTGGCACACGTGTCCAAAGTAGTGGTATGCGGAATCCAGATCGGCGTATGAGCCATTCTGGACATACGACCAGAAGAGCTTGTCTGCCCGGTCCACCAGTCTGCG
>Ga0180433_10011642_pt1 | contig 10414 bp, 6 predicted proteins | sample SS_ome_8_FD_132980 | JGI IMG/M metagenome (GOLD analysis project Ga0180433, IMG submission 132980) | Hypersaline lake sediment archaeal communities from the Salton Sea, California, USA - SS_1_D_1 metaG | ecosystem: Environmental > Aquatic > Non-marine Saline and Alkaline > Hypersaline > Sediment...
AAGACTTCAAACTATACAGGAGAAGTTTGTCTGATGTAGCACCACTGCAGTATCATACTGATTTTAAAAACAAATTGGCCGTATAATTTTCTGCTTGACAGGAGGACTATAGGATGTCCCCTTTAAAACAAGCAATGCCATTCTTCCCTTCTTTTGAGAGTTTCTGAATCTCAAAGGGATACTGGATAAACACTTTCTTGAAGGGTTTTGGGATAGGCTTAGAAGCGGCAGAAAATGTAGATGGAGGCGGCCCCTGGAGTCGAACCAGGAAAAACGGAGTTGCAATCCGTTCCCTTGCCACTTGGGTAGGCCGCCTGTTACCGATTCTGTTCGTTCAGGTATATCGAGTCGAATCGACGATCGTCGCGAGCCGTTATGAATAATTCACGACACGAGATGCGACGCCAATCCATTTATGGACACAGATTTGAATAAATTGCCCCTCTCTGGGATAAGGAGTGGCATATAATTTTGTGTTTATCCAGAAGTATTTGAAAGATATATTATTGTCGACAATGCTGATTTCGTAACCTCTTCTAGGTACGTCATGTTGATATATTCTAATGTGTCTTTTGTCGTGTCATAAAAAGGGTTCCTGTAATAGGACGTGACGTAAATTGCATCGTATCCTTCCTCCCAGAAAGACCCTTCGTCCCCTCAAGCGCAATCATCACTCACAACGTCGTTGATCCGGAGATTCGAATATTGCCGCGACAACAGCGAGGTCGTCTTGACGAGAGCCCTGTTTGGATGGCGTCCAGCGACTGTGACGATGCCGTGAGGATAGAGAAGCTTGAATAAATGATTCCTTATGGCCTTCAATTTAAGTCTGACAGCGCCCACCAGCCCCTTCCTTTTGGTCAAGCTGCCGATGGGATCATTATAGCCTATAAGATCAAGATTTATGACTCCCTTTATGTCCAAAACCCTCCGACGTGCCATCTTGGCGAAATGTATGCTTCCGCGGTGTCCCTGTTCTTCATTGGAAAATAGTGCGAACACGACCGTGTATTTCGCACGAAGGGCCTGCAAGGCCCTCGCGATCTCAAGGAGTGCTGCGGTGCCGCTTGCATTATCGTCTGCGCCAGGCGCACATTCTTCGGGTTGTTCGGAAGTAGAATCGTAATGGGCTATGACCATATAGACTCCGTCCAGATTCTCTTTTCCTTCTATGGTTCCAATAACGTTTTTCCACTTCTTGCCCTTCCAATGGTATTCGTCGAAGACAACGTGAAGGCCGAGCGTTCTAAGATGATCAAAAAGGTAATGTGCAACGTCTTCCTGTTTTTGCCATGTGTAGCGTGTTTTGAAGGCCTGAAGATCTGAGATGGTATTAGATAGACGTTGTGAAGACACCCGTTGTATGGCCTCCAGTATGAGACCGTTTATCTCGGGGGGCACCTTCATATCTTCTGAAAAACAGCTTATGACGAAACAGACGAAAATAGTCAACCCCGCCAATCGAATTCCTTTGGAAAATAGAATCATAAATGAGTTGGGACCTGAGAGCTCTTAAAAACCTGTTTCAAAGGTTAGAATGAGCTGTTTGAGGCGCCTACCCGGGCGGTATAAACCTGCCTATCTCAGCAGTCAAGTTCCGAACTTATCACGTTTCATCCGACAGTTAGTTTCCTTCCAGTGCTCTTTTGTAGATCTCGATGGTGTTATCGGCAACCATTTCCCAGCTTTGATTTTCCTCTGCCTTCTTTCGTCCGATTGTCCCAAGCCGTCTTCTTAGCCGGTCGTCATGCAGAATCATCTTTATCCCATCCGCAAGCTGTATAGGCGAACCGGGCTCCACCATCAGTCCGGCGTCTCCCACGTATTCTGAATGCCCTAAAACATCTGTTGCAACGATCGGCGTTCCTGCCGCTAAGGCGTACGATGCAGGGAAATAACCTGCATAGCCCGTGTAAGGTATTAGACACAAGATGCTTTTCTGGTAGTGAGAAATGAGTTCCAGTTCAGAACCAACATTCATCCATTCGAACAATTCTTCGACGCCGTTATTCTCAGCCAGCTTCTTTGCGTAAGCTATTTCATTCGGCATATAGAAACCGTGGATTTTTGTTTTCAAGGTAATGTTTTGCTCCTTTAGGAGACGGAGAGCGACAACAACATGTTCAAAGCCTTTCACCCCCGGGATGGGTGAACCGCAAAACATAATGGCCTCTTTTCCCTTGGTCCCTCGTTGAGGACTCAGAGGTACTCCGTGAAGGACAACAAAGACCTTACTCGGTTGAACGCCACTATCAATTAGAGCACTTCTCATGAATTCACTAAAGGTAATAACCGCATCAGCTTTGTTGTAGATAGCATTAAGGCCGGGTTTTTCTTTCTGAACGGGGTCAAACTTGTGAATGGTGACGACCTTTTTTGAGCGCGATGGGCTGGAGAGAAAGGCCTTGAGGCTGGGATAGCCAAAGGCGTAAGACGACTGTTGAAAATGGGCGATATCAAAATCTGTCGTCGTTCTTGAGAAAAGCCAACCCCGAACTGGCTCCAGGATATTGTGAAACTGCAGTCTGGCTAAAAACTTTAGTCTTGTTTTGGACGGACGGATTGTCACGTAGGGCAAGCCAACAAAATGCACATTGCGATCAACTGGATCATTTTTATCATAACACATACAGTTGGTCGTTACAACATTAACTGCTTTTCCAAGGGCCTTGTCAAGACTCGTTCGTAAGTGCGCAGAATAGATTGGGTATATCCTCATATTTGACCAGCAACAGATAATCGCAACTTTCATTCTAAGATCTCCTCACACGAATATTAACAGTGAGAGTCAGTAGTCATCATCATGTTACGCATCATAGGAATAGGGAGTTTTGTCAGGTCCTGGGAATTGCTCTACCTTCCATACTTTTTCCAGTGCGCTCCAAAGATTTGTTCTTCGTCAGGTATGACCGGTTCAATGGGTCTTGACACCCAGGTATAGTTCAGAAAATGCTTCCAGGTGATGTTTTCACACGTTATACCTCTGCCCCACGTACCACAACCCAGACTCAATGAGAACGGCATGCCGTTGAAATAGTCTCCACTGTTTCCGTAAGACTGGGGCTGTCTTACCATCATCCGGCTCACATGAGCTTTCAGCCCAAGTTCATTGATGCGGTCCTCGTCAAAGGAGTGTATGCCACACGAGTGACCATAACCGCAGAACTTGGTTATGTTCTCCACGTACTCAATAGCCTCACTAAACGGCCCGAATTTCCACAATGTAAGCACCGGGGAAATCTTTTCCCCTGAAAACGGATCATCAGGGCCGATCTTTTCCCCCAAAACCATGAAAAACGTACTGTTATCTGGGATACTCAAGCCAGCCATCTCGGCGATTGCCGGAGCTGATCTAGCAACCACCTTCGGGTTCAGACAGCCTTCGTTCGGCCACATGACCGCTCTCAGTTTGGCTCTCTCCTCGCCATTACAAAGATATCCTCCGCGAGAGGTCAATGCGTTTATCATGTCAGTCCAGATACTTTGCTGAATAATGACTGAGTTTTCCGCAGAACACGAAGATCCGCTGTCGAAGGTCTTGCCGAGAAAGATCTTCTCGGCTGCGTCTGCGATGTCAGCTGTTTCATCAACAACCACTGTTGCATTTCCCTGGCCGACACCGTAGGCGGGGGTTCCGTTGGAATAAGCAGCCTTGACCATTTTTGATCCACCCGTGGCAAGCACCAAGTCGACTTTTCTCATGAGCTCTCGAGCGAGTTCTGGGGATGGCTCCTTCAAACATTGCAGCAGGTCTGCAGGGGCGCCAACCTTGTCAAGTCCTTTTCTCAAAAGCTCAATGGCAAACCCTGATGCCTTCTTGGACCTCGGATGAGGCGCAAAAATAGCTGCGTTTCTGGTCTTAAGTATGGAAAGCCCGTTCATTGCCGGCGTAGACGTGCAGTTGGTTACGGGCGCCAGAACTCCAATCAGGCCAACAGGCTTGGCTGCCTTCATGATTCCCCGGTTTTCGTCAACCTCAACAAACCCAACCGTCTTAACGCCCTGCAGTTCTCTCAAGCTTCCCAAAGTCTTTTTCCTGTGTTTTAGAAGCTTGTTCTCAAACACCCCCATTTCAGTTTCTTCCACGGCTAGCTTCGCACAAGCTCGGGCATTTTCTTCTCTGTACACTTCCCACCCCGCCGCGGCAACCATTTCGTCCACCTTATCTTGTGTCCACCATTCCACAAGCTTGTGCGCCTTTCTTGCATTCTGAACTAGTTTTTCGATGTCATCAGCCATAGAGAATCCTTTTCGGGTACGTAGCGTGGTGTATCTTTGACCGTCCCTCGCAGAAGGACTATTGTAGGAGAACGATGCAACACAGGCCGAACAGCCTACTCGGGTATAGGATACCCACCAGAGGGATGGATGTCATTTTTTACCGTTTGGCGCCCGCATGATCTTACCCAATGCGTTTGCCCAGTCGAGGCCTTGGTCCAAAAGGACCAAACGTTGTTCTGTATCCTTATCGGAATATTACAAGAAAGCTTTAGGCTCTTAAGGGGGAACAGATGCCCCAGTGAGTATGAATGTTACACGGGACTTAGTGGCACGACATCCCGATCATAACCGCATTTATCCACGGCTGAAGCTTTGGCTTTCTGCGGTTGGGGCAAAAATGGCTGAAAAGGCGGGGGTTGAGAGGCGTGGTAGTAAGTAGGTCTTTGCATAACCCATTAGACCATATTCACCTCCCGACGCCACAAAGCGTCGAAGGTTCTCATCTTGCGCAGACTTCCGCGGAGACGCCAAGGACGCAAAGGAATTCATTTCTGTTTGCCATAGGCGATAGCTTTTTGTGTTTTCCGGCGTCTCAGCGGAAGACATAAAGAAGAATGAACTCTGCGCTCTTTGCGCCTTTGCGGTGGATATTTGCTTCCAAATTAAGAAACTATATGTAAATACTTTTTGCCTTAGTAAGATGGATTATTGTCTGCGAAATGGGGATTAGCGAATAAGGCATCACACCAACCGGCAATGTTGTTAATGTAATTGAATCGATAAAAGGAGACCAATTTAAAACGATTTGCGACCAAGAATCGATAGATAGTGTCCAACGAAGGCGCATCCTTGTAAATCTCGAGAAATCCTATTTCAATGAAAATGAGGTGAATACGGTTGTCTGAGAGCAATTGTGAACCGCCTTTGATCACCTCTAAATCATACCCTTGAGTGTCGGTCTTTAGTATGTCGATTTTAGATATTCCTTTTCTTTTGCAGTATGCATCCAAGGTATCTACCCGGACCAGAGTTTCACCAGTCACACGTCCCCAGCAGTCCTTACCAGGCTCCAAGAAAGAACTCATCTGGCTTTCTTTGTGTTCGATGAGTTTATTTGTTCCACGCTTTTTGCCCAATGCGATATTGTTGAGATAAACGTCTCGCAAATGCCTTGTATTTTGTTTTAGGATGGAAAAAGTGGAATCGCCAGGCTCAAATGAATGGAAAATGGAATTTCCAAACCATTTTCTGAATATGCGAATGGACTGACCAATGTTAGCTCCCACATCAAGTATCATCGGCTTATCTGATATGACCAGCTGCTTCATATCCCTAAAGGGATCATGTCCAAGACTCCCTAGTTTGTAAATATCATATCCCAAGCATTCAAATGTTTTTTTAATCTTACTTCGAATAACAGATTGTGTCTTTATAAATTCAATAAAAGGTCTTCCCAGGCTCATGAATTTATCCTTCATCACTCTCCTGCCCATAGTAAGTTGTCCGAATTGCCGAAGGATTACTCTGCCCTTACAAATCCTGGCGAAAGATGCTTGTTTTCCCAAGGCGTGCAACAAACCCAAGTCAATTGCTATTCGTTTTAAAACGGGCGAAAATGCATTTTGGCAATGGGTCTTCAGCATGGGGCGCCGCCCCCCTCAATCCTCCTATGATTAGCGTCAGCAATTGAAACTCAGAAGAATTTGAATCCTTCAAACACCCTACACAATCTCTCTGCATCCTTATCCCAGTTATATATCTCTCTGACTGCCACCTCGCCCTGTTTTCCCATTTGGGCCTTGTCAGCGCCCTCCGCTAACTTAATGAGTTTCCGAGCAAAATCATCAACATCCCCAGACCTAAAAATAACTCCACAGTGCAGATTTTGTACAATTCTCTTGAGTGGTTTTGCATCGGATACAATGATTGGTTTCGCAAACGCCATATAATCGAATAGTTTATTAGGGATGGTTGAGTCAGTGTGATCATTTGAATAGTGGGGTATGACACCGATATCACATTTTGAGATAATGAAGGGAACGTATTTGAAGTCCAACCAACCCGTGAAGTCAACATAGTCCTGGAGATTCATTTCTACTGCTAACTTCTTCAACTTCCGTAGGTGAAAACCATCTCCGACAATGGTCAGATTGACGTTGTGTATGTGCCTTACGAGCGTTGGGATGGCCTTGACAACAACATCCAAGCCTCTTAGGTCCGTAATGTATCCGACGTACAAAAGATTGACGCGATCGTTCTTCAGTACATGTTTTTGGTGCATGAGCATATTATTTTTGAGAAGATCCAATTGCGGGGTGTTGCTGACCACAGATACTTTGCTGGGTGTGACTCCCTTTTGGATGATACGGTCCATTGATTCTTCGATCACTACAATGACGTGATCTGCGATTCTAATGGCGATGGTTTCAAGAATCGATGCCAGGAAAGGGCTTTTTAGTAAAGACGCAAAATTTTGCAACATGGCCGGAAAATTTTCTGCCATATCATACACAAGGGGTGTTTTAAATTGCTTACTGACAAGCCAAGTCGGAAGGACAAGTGGGAGATCTCTGACAAGAAAGGCGTCAAAGCGGTGCCTTTTTGTGATTTTCAATATATGGACAATCCAATATATATTGAAAAATGCCGGAAACGTAATGAGCTGGTTCAGCTTTTTCGACTTCAAACTTGGGAGGCGGTGGATGTATATTCCATCCGAAAACTCTTCTTTAGGCTCTTGCTTAGAATTATTGCAGATCAGGTGAATCTCATTTCCGTTGTTGATTAATGATCTGGAAATCTTTTCCACTCGCACGTCCCATGGATAGTCACGATGAAATACTTGGCAAATTTTCATTGTGGTTAGCCTTGGCGATGATTCTTCAAGAGTTTGAAAAATAGTCCAGTATAGCCCGAGCTATTCGAATGCTTGAACGTCCATCTCCATAAGGATTTGAAGCCTGAGACATTTTCTGATAGTGGCTGTCGTCTGAAATAAGCACCTCCACGCTTTCGACAATCTTTCTGGCCTCTGTACCGACAAGCCTAACCGTTCCTGCCTCTATGCCTTCTGGTCTTTCGGTTTCATTTCTCAAGACCAAGACAGGTTTGCCCAGAGAAGGCGCTTCCTCTTGGATGCCTCCCGAATCGGTCAGGATGAGATAACTTCGATTCATCAGGTGAACAAAGGATAGGTAATCAACTGGATCTATTAGATATATTCGATCTATTTCCCCTAATACTCTCTTTACGACCTTCTGAACATTTGGATTGGGGTGTACGGGGTAAACAATCTGAATCTCAGGATGCCTTTCGAGCAAGAATACAAAAGCTCTGCAAATGTTTTCCAAAGGCCGTCCAAAATTTTCCCTTCGGTGAGCAGTCACCAGGATGGTCTTGCCCCTATTCAAGTCGACCCCGAAATCTCTTTCGCATTCTTTAGTGAGAATATAGAACAGCGCGTCTATAACAGTGTTTCCCGTAACAAGAATTCTTTCTTTAGGGACACCTTCGGCTATCAGATTGCTACAAGCTCGCTCGGTAGGGGCGAAGTGTATATCTGCCAGGGAGCTGACCAAAGTCCTGTTTATTTCTTCGGGAAAAGGATAATATTTGTTATTAGTTCTCAATCCGGCCTCAACGTGACCAATCCTTACTTTTAGATAGAACGCGGCCAAGCTCGCAGCAAAGGTAGTGGTTGTATCGCCTTGAACTAAAACCATTGACGGCTTTTCCCGTTTGAGGATTCTGTCCATCCCATGAAGTACCTTGGACGTCACTGAGACCAGTGACTGATTCTCGGTCATAACCTGTAGATCATAATCTGGAGTGAGACTAAATAGATCCAGAACTTGATCCAGCATTTCTCTATGCTGTCCAGTTATCAGGACCACTGTCTCTATTGCATGGGAATGCTTTTTTAATTCCCTAATTACTGGCGACATCTTAATCGCCTCAGGACGAGTGCCAATAACTACTATAATCTTAATCACCGCTGCCACCTATGAAGCACTGTAGTCGCAGAATTCAATTGTTACTGATGGGAGCATGGGATAGTTCACGTCGTTATAGGGGTATGGTTCGAAAAGTCATATACACGGGTTGCAGATGAAGTCTTGATTGTCTATGCCGCTGCTGGTCGGGGTTACTGTCACTGAATTCGGTAGGTTTTGACACGCGACCATGCGAGAGGTGAAGTTGTGTAGCACAAAAAAGACCGCCCGGAAGTAATCACCCTGGGGGTCCCTACTGCAAAGCATCCGCACTAAGATCGCAATGTCCGAAGCGCAATCACTCGACACCGGCTATAAACCTGATGTCATGTCAATTGTTCCCACAGATTCGGGGCATGTTGTTCTAAGAATAATAAATGACAGTGAAAAAAGGTCTAGGGGTTCGTCATGGTGAATTTGAAAAGTTGAACCCGGCGGGTCTCACCGGGTTCGAAACTCATAACCTCCAATACTGGTCTTTGCCGGTTAAGGAGCCCCAATGATTGTTAACTCCTTCGGCGGTTCTGGTGCTCCGCCGGTACCGGAGCCAAATGTGTAAGTTATGACCAGGTTAGGCGTTTCATTTGGATCTGCATATTCTGTAGGCCTGAATAAACGGTTGCTGTCGCTTGAGGCATTTGCATCCGAATTCAGGATCAATCCATAATTTGAGGACGGATTAGAAACCCAATTTTGCACCATATTCGTAATGGTCCAGGACTTGTAGCCGAGTGTCTTGTCAACAGACGTTGTTCCCTCCGCTGGTGCCATGTCCTGCGCACCGCCGTTAGCTCCGCCCGTCCAGGCATTTACCCCATCATAAGTATTCCAAGTGCAAGCTGAAATCACCGGGTTATGATTTATGATCTTGTGGGCAGAAATGTCATACTGGTCATCGCCACCGGTGCCGTAGAAACCGTGCATATAAAGACTTAGCGTCGCACCTTGCACCACGGCACCTGTTGGTATCGCCGAAAGGTCCCACTTCATGACAATACGATTCGCCACGGTGTTCACTGGCCAGGTATACGTATTCAGTATTTCACTATTGGCTGAATAGGACACTGTCGGGCTTCCGCTATCTACAAACGTGTCTGCACATGTTCCTGGATATTCAGAACCTGGCGCATTCCCAAAAACGCCTACATACTGTCCTGGTCCAAGAGAGACTGAGATAGAAACGGTGTCAGTTGCCGTGGCACTACCATCATCGGTCACCGTCAATGTGGCCATGTAGGTGCCTGTACTGTTGTATATGTGAGACGGATTCTGCTCACTTGATGAGGAACCATCTCCAAAGTCCCAGGAGTAAGAGACTATGCTGCCGTCAGTGTCTGTTCCTGAACCCGTAAAGCTGACGGTAAGTGGCGAATTCCCACTGGTCGGAGAGGCTGAAACCGCTGCCGTTGGTGGATCATTCACACCTGCTGATACAGGAATATCCAAAGACGTGCTTCCAGTGGCTCCATTATCATCGGTCACCATCAATGTCGCTGTGTAATTGGCAGCACTACTGTAAGTGTGGTTTGGATTCTGCTCGCTTGAAGTGGTTCCATCTCCAAAATTCCAAGAATACGAGATGACGGCACCGTCCGCATCTGTGCCAGCGCCATTAAAACCAACCTGCAAAGGAAACAAGCCAGCACTGGGGCTGGCAGAAGCATAAGCGGTAGGAGGTTTATTACCACCGGATGTCTGAGTTACGGTAACATTGATAGTAGACTGACCTATTGCGCCATCTTCATCAGTCACTGTTAAAGTAGTTGTATAGGCACCTGGGTTGCTGAAAGTGTGACTGAGGTTTTGTTGATTTGAAGTGGTGCCATCCCCGAAATTCCAAGAATACGAGATGACAAAACCATCGGAATCTGCCCCTAAACCCTCAAAGTTAACAGTCAAAGGTGCGTCGCCGTTCATTGGGTCTGCCGAAATGGTGGCCGTCGGTTGCATATTACCCTTTAAATCTTGGTACCATGTTGAAGGAAGATCGATTTGATATACGTCGTAAGACTGGTTTGTGCTTATGAATTCCGGATCGTTTTTGGATACCCCCCAACCAGATCCAAACCAGATTTTTGTTCCCTTCTTGTTTAATTTAGCAAAGGGCGCATCCCCATATGCAACCATGTCAGTATGCGTATGCGCAATTCTCCAGACTCTTGGGGGTGGATCTTGCCTTCTTGTGAGCTCGACCATATAGA
>Ga0180433_10011644_pt1 | contig 10413 bp, 14 predicted proteins | sample SS_ome_8_FD_132980 | JGI IMG/M metagenome (GOLD analysis project Ga0180433, IMG submission 132980) | Hypersaline lake sediment archaeal communities from the Salton Sea, California, USA - SS_1_D_1 metaG | ecosystem: Environmental > Aquatic > Non-marine Saline and Alkaline > Hypersaline >...
CCAAGACGTTCGATCCATCCATGCCGAACATACTTGGTAGCCAGTTGACGGTAGATGCCCAGCACATTAAGTCGTGCCCGAGTGGTGACAGTCCCCGCAGGCCATTTCATTAGAAGCTTGTTTATTTTTCGACTGCGTTGACCACCCATAGTTTACCTCTAACAAGAAAGTCAAACCATCAACTGATTCTAGTTCATTTCTGTGAATAATTGTCTACTAAAAGTCTACATCTGTCAATAAAAATAAACTATCTGGAAGCATCTCCAGCCGCAACCCTATAGCCCAATTCCCACTCCCCATGAATAGTGTTTTAGAGTTTTAGAGGGACGCCCTTTAGTTTTACAGTTTATGAAAGGGAATTCATATGCTAAGGGCCTATGAAACCACGAGAACGGATTATACAAGACAGAGGCTACAGACTCATTGATCTTTAGACCAAAACTGTAAAACTAAAGGGCGTCCCACTTTGTGACCTTGGTGGGATTGTTTCCGGCCGATTTTAGCTTTTTCCAAATACGTCCTTGTGACCTCTTCCATCATCATCACACCCCTTTTTGGTATTTTATATCTATTATACCGAAGAGGTGTGACAGATCCGGTCACGGTTTGAAAAAAACGTCAACCTTTCACCAGCGTTCCGTATCGTCCTCTTTCCAATTTTTCCTTCGCTTTTGCTCCGGCCCTCATTATCATTGAAAATCATCACTTGACATTATGATTTTCAATGATAATATATCCCTATGATTCCCCGTCCCCATGCATTGGAACGCATTAACAAGGCCTTTCGCGTCCATCCCATCGTGGCCCTTCTTGGCCCGCGCCAATGTGGAAAGACCACCCTGGCAGGAATGATCGCGGACCACGAACCATGCACCTATTTCGACCTTGAAGACCCCGTTCATATTCGCCGCCTGTCTGCGCCCATGAGGACGCTGGAAGAGCTCACGGGACTGGTGGTTATTGACGAAGTTCAACGACGGCCTGACTTGTTTGAATTGCTGAGGGTCCTGGTGGATCGGCCTCGTAAGCCGGCCAGGTTTCTCCTTCTCGGATCTGCGTCTCCCGGCTTGGTGAAAGGCGTATCAGAATCTCTTGCCGGACGTATAGGATTTGTTGATCTCTCGGGGTTTGACCTACGTGAAGTGGGTGTAGAGAACCGTCAGCCCCTTTGGGTGCGGGGAGGGTTTCCTAGGTCTTTTCTGGCCCAGGACGATAGCGCCAGCATGGCATGGCGGGAAGATTTCATCCGCACGTTCCTGGAACGGGACATCCCTCAACTAGGTATCACCGTTGCCGCTGAGACCCTGAGGCGATTCTGGACGATGGTCGCACACTACCATGGCCGCGTTTGGAATGCTGCACAGTTTGGAAGGTCGCTCAGCACCTCAGAGAACACAGCCCGCCGCTATCTGGAAATCCTCGCTGGCGCCTACATGGTCAGAATCCTTCCTCCCTGGTTCGAAAACATCCGAAAACGGCAGGTCAAGGCCCCCAAAATCTACATCCGCGACAGCGGCATATTCCATAGCCTGCTTCAATTGCCCACCCTGGCAGATCTCCAGGGGCATCCCAATCTGGGGGCCTCTTGGGAGGGGTTTGCCTTGGAACATGTCATCGGAGCCGTTGAAAGTCGCGATGCCTATTTCTGGGCAACCCATGCCGGGGCCGAGTTGGATCTGCTCATAACAGTCAGAGGGAAACGCTACGGTTTTGAGTTCAAATACGCCGATGCTCCCGGCCGCAGCCGCTCCATGCACAGCGCCATTGAGGATCTGCATCTGCAGCACCTGTGGGTGATCTACCCCGGCCACGAGCAATACGCCCTCGACGACAGTATCTCCGTGATTCCCGTGGAGACCATCCCACGCCTTCCAGACATCCTGCCCTAGGCTGGCGTCATCGTCCTCGAGCACGTAGCTCACGGTATCCAACGTCTTATCGCGTCTTGTCATATGTCGAGCCCTTACCCGTGAGCTGCATCCGGGGACACGCATAAAATCATAGACCTCCCCCGGATGACCTTCTTCTGATCCTTTAGCCGTTTGAATTGTAAAGGTTAAAGATTTGACCCGCTGCTTCTGGCCCCCTGCTTCTCATTTACGCGGGCTTGGCGGTGGTTGAATCTCTACGGGCGCTGAAACTCGGTCAGCTATGTAAACCCGTAACCCCTTCAGGGTCGATGTGGGCGTTTCAGCACCTGAATAGTCGATACCCACAAAGCGTTCGAAGGCTGGCACAATGGCCCTACCCAAGGAGGTCTTTATCATACCCGCCTACTCTTGGCAGACTTTCCAAAAAAAACGACCGCATCCACTATGCCATGCCTCCTTCTTCCTCGTATATTGGACGTCCTCAAACCCCACCCGCTTTTCCCATAAAAAGAAACTGCAAAACTAAAGGGCGTCCCTCAGTCCGATACAGCTTCCGGCTTTGGTCGGCATCCCATACGGCAAAATCAATACGCTCCAAAAGGGCTTCTCTTTGCTTCATCAACTGCGGTTCAAGGGTGTCTCCAATGGTGATCTTCCCGCCAAATTGTTCGTTCATTTTTCATCCTATCCGCCACCCTTTCGATTTCTCCTTTTCGCCGCATGGTTATACTTCTGTTACCCTCGCCTGCTTAATCTTGAAATAGCTCCCCCTGGGGCTTCTTCAGGGCTCGGGCAAGCTTCGCTTTCTGCTCTTCATCTAGGTTGTACCGCCCCGAACATGCCAACGAGATATACATTGGCGGCAGTTTCGCATCTGCTGCCAGTTGGATTAGTGTGCGGCCATCTTCGAAAATGGCTGCTTTCAACTTCGCATCTCTCATAGCGTCACCCCCTTGTAGCCAAAAACAGTTTTTGGTCTTTTATATCGTTTAAAAAAAGCTGTTAGGCCCTTTCGGCAACCTCGGTTAATTCGTCAATGTTAATGAAAAGGGCCGAAGTGTGTTGCTTCAACTCCTGAAGGGTCACAGCATCGGAAATCAGCGTCCAATTTACACTCATTACGTCCTTTTTCTTCTTATCCCTCTTATGTCTAACAACCAGCCAATGGCTCCCAGGCTCCCGCATAGAGCCCTTGTCGAGCCAATAGTTAAAATCCGTTATAACCTTCTTGATCTTCCCCACGGTAAGCCCGTAGATATTACATTCCCGCACTACCAAGAACTCAAGCAGGTTGTGGCGGCTGTATTCCCTCCGCTTGCCGATCCCTGGCTGGGCGCTCTTACCGTTCGGCACCACCACGGGGCTCTTAGCGGGGGTTTCCGAATAGAAAGCAACTTGCCGTGCCGTGAGGGCCGTGATCTCCCGAATCTCACCCCTCTTGAATGTTCGCTCCTTGCCCATAACCTGTTTTTGTTTATACCACCCTATTTTGTGCTTTGTAAACTAAATTTTAAAAAAAAGTTATGGTGGTTTATTATGCTGAAATGAGTACACTTTTGGCAACCAGGGCGGTCCTGGTGGTAAATTTTTGGTTGGTAGAACGATTCATCACCCCCATTTTTGGGAGTGGCTTTTTGGATGGGAAGCCCTGGGGGCAGGTTCCCAGACTAGCCGGTGCACACTCGTCTTGTTGGCCGGTGGCTATGGCCCAGGGTTAGGCTCAGGCTTGATCCTGGGTGACTTTTTTGAGGCCAGGGGTATTGTTTCATTCGAGACCACTCGTTTTGGATCAAGTTGACAGGCTGACTGTCTTGTGGGAAAGGTGCTATTAATGAGCACAGCGAAATGGAAGAAATTCGAAAAGCTTGTCTTGAAGGTACAGAAGGATCTCGCCCCTAACGCCACCGTTACACGAAACGACTATATTGAAGGCAAGATTACCGGAAGAAAAAGACAAGTTGATATTTCTGTGAAGCAGAAGATAGGCCATTATGACATTCTGATAGCAATAGATTGCAAAGACTTATCTCGCCCCGTTAACGTTAAGAGTGTCGAAGCTGCTATTGGATTGTTTCAGGATATCGTGGCCCACAAAGGCGTAGTTGTTTCTGCAAGTGGTTTTACGTCAAATGCCTTAACCAGAGGGAAAAAGGCAGGATTAAGTCTTTACCGGCTAGTTGATACTGGAGACCATGATTGGAGAGCGGAAGTAGCTATTCCGGCGTTATGTGAGTATCGGAGCATGAGAACCTTCAGTCTACAACTCACCGGCAAAGGTCGCCTGGTGATACCTGGAGGGCATCCCAAAGACCTAGATGTTTACGACCAAGAAAACAAATATCTGGGAAAGATAGGCCCACTGCTAATGAAACGCTGGAACGATAGTGATCTACCTTACGAGGCAGGGAGACATAAAGATGTGGATTTCATAGGACCAGCTACAAGAATCAGATATAGGGAGAGCTTCTTCGACGTGAAGATCAGCGCTGATATAACCGTAGAGAGAAAGCTGTATTTTGGATATTTACCGTTGGTAAAAGTATCAGGCTTCAAAGATGAGGTCCAAGGCAGTCTTGTAACCAAGGGATTTACAACGGATGTCATAAACCTGGTTAATATACAGAAGAGTTGGGAAAAAATAGAGTCACAGGATGAACTTGCTGTGAAGCCTGTCATGGGTATTGTGTTGTGTGACCACTTCGACTTGGAGGAAAGACTTCTGGAAGATAAGACCTAGAACTGAGATGGGCCCAGCCTGAAGAGCTGGGCCTGTTAATGACCAAAAACCAGAAAAACCTACCTACTAGCCTCCGTTCTGATCGAAAAAGCGAGGTCATATCCAGTTTCCCAGGAGCTTCAATTTTGGTATGGTATCGCAACATCGGCCAAGTCATAGATCATGGCAAGAAGTCTATGATACCGCGTGACTGAGCTGACACACCACATCTTGTGGCTTAGGTTTCCTTCCGTTAGCCTCGAGCTAGGCATCACTCCTGTCTGTTGCGCTTCTGTTGGTCTAAATGCTATAAAATTGTCGGAAAACTTTACAGTTTTAAGTCATGACCAAAAATAGGGGCTAACCCTTTGTTAATATAATCTTTACTCCTCCACAAAGACTGCTTTTCTCTGAAAAGTGTCGGGATTCTTTACAAAAAGCTGCCATTGCAAAATGGAGAAACACGCTGTTCGCACACTCATTTTTCTCAAAGCCATGAGAAATAAATCTTAGGAAAACAGTAGGTTGCTGAAAGGCTGAGAAAATTCGGCAGATGCCCTCCCAAGCTGGCACGTTGTTTGCCAAAATGTTTGCCAAAATAAGAGCGTACTGTGGTTTTTCTCGTAAGGGGAGGTATGGCAGCACCAAGAGATTCATCAAAACCTTAAAAGAAAGAGAGGAAAAATGAAAAGGTCATGTGTGTTTCTATGCATGATTTCGGTTGTTGTTCTTGCTCCGATTACCGCCAGTGGTTTGTCAATTGACTTTGAGGCAACCCCTACGGTTGGCCCTGCACCATTGGCAGTATTATTCACTCTAGAAGATCCAGAAGGTGATGCAGAGGAGTACCTGATCGATTTTGAAAATGATGGAGTCTTCGACGTTGAAGAAGAATCTCCCATCATCACACCAATCGACCACATTTATGCCGACGTTGGCACTTACACTGCTGTGGGACGGGTGATCGGGGCGGACGGTCCTTACTTAGATGCTATGATAGAAATAGAAGTGCTAGGCTCTCAGCCAATCCCCGACCCCTCCATGGTGTTCTTGCTCGGCTCAGCTTGTCTGGTCGGTTTTGCAGGAGCGAGGAAGAAGTTTAAGATGTAACTCTCGCAGGCTCATCACGCCTGTAGAAAGAAGGAAGCGACTATGAGACATCTATTGATGAGAGCAGGTTTGAGTATGATGCTAACGGTCTCGGTTTTGCTTTTCAGTAACACCCCATCCTCTGCAGTGAAGCTTGTTTGGACACCAGACGGCGGAGATGATATTCAAGCCTCCTTTGACATCACCCGCCCGGACATGTTGACGTCCCTTCCAGAGAACGTTTCTTTCACGTTGTCGTACGATGAGTACGACTTTGATTTCTCATTACCAGATTATTACGATTCGTCCATATGGCATTCCAGCTCGGAGCTGTTGTCCAACATAAGCGAAGAGTTGGAACTTTCCATAACGACTGGGCCCGGAGGCCAAGTTGACGACCTCACATACGAACTCTTTTTTTACGACTACGCCGCCCCTCAGCATGGCTGGCACGATTTTCGGATTGGTTATGATTTTATCTGGGAAGGCGAAGACACCGAGTTTTATGATAGCGCAAGAGTTCGTCTAGCACAGTTCTACTTGTCGGGCGGGTCGTGGGAAGTAGTTCCAAGTGCAATACCCGACGCCTCAGTTATGTACTTGCTGGGCTCTGCTTGCTTAATCGGTTTTGGAGTGAGTAGAAAGAAGTATAAGAAGTAACTCCACACTCAATCGTCAAAGAATAAGGGCAGGTGTGAAAACCTGCCTTTCTTGCTTCAATGCCCACATATAGTAGCTGCAGCTAATCGGCGTGAAGCCACGATCTCTGCTGAGCCACTTCATATGAGCTTTTGTCCAATGCTTTGTTGCAGAATAACGATGGCCATTTCGCAATAAGAAAGCCAATAGACGCTGTCGGGCTTTTCGCTGGAGTCGTTTTATATCGTCCCGGCAGCGTAGCAGGTCACGCATAGCTTCATCTTCCTCGGTGGGAATATAGATACTGGTGAGTTCGCCAGCGCGAAACAGACGCACCAGGTTGATGGCATCGCGCCTGTCGGTCTTTATGCGATCCCCCGAGCGCTTGGGAATCAGCGAGGGAGCCACAACTGAGCAGTGATAACCTTTTGCGGTAAGATGGCGATAGATTTGATAGCCACAAGGACCAGCCTCATAGACAAATCGCAGCCCTGATTCCTTTGACTCAAGCTTGCCTATAACGCGATCCAGAATCCCAAGCCTGTTGTCTATTTGGCCATACGATCGCACTGGGCTATTTGCCTCGCTTCCCGCAATGGCCATATCAATGCTGCACTTGTGGACATCCAGGCCAACATAGCGTATCTTCTTTGTCATGGTCTGCCTCCTTGGTTATGGCTCTGAGCCGTTTTGACCTCAAAGGATCGCACGGCTTAACCCACGTCGCAAGGGGCAGGCCTCTCAAATTTCAAACATTATGTCTATCACAGACAACTCTTTGAGATTGCGTATTTTTTCGGTTCCCAAAAGGTATCTTTGAAAACTGCATCGTTTCCGTTCCAAGATTGACATTTTCTTTGATTTCCATTAGAGAGCTGTCAGGTAAGCCACTGATTTGAATATTAAAGAACGTGGCAAGGAAGCTGCACCAGTATTCTTCCCTAAAATTACTCTAGATATTGCAGGTATATCGAAAATCAATCTGACGGCAAGACAGACCAAGTCTTTTTCCGCATCCAGCCGCATATAATCCTAAGCATAAGAAGTCGTTAAGAAAATAGAAGATTTGCCGATAAGTTATACAGCGGTTCAGGACTTTTTTGTCCAAAGGATCTGCAAAGAGCCATGACGGCCTTTAATACGGGGATTTCATGCACGCTGAATAACCGCAGTAGGTAAAAGAAGAGAAGCAATCAGGAGCAGACTCACAGAGCTATAACTATACAGTAGCTGTAGAGATGTGACATGAAGATTAAGTACTACCTGCGCTTTTTTATAGTTTCTTTTGTTTTATTTGCGGCTCCTTCAAGTGTGATGGCAATGCCTGGCGGCCTGTACATGGGCAATGAACTCCGCGCCGACGTTGGTCCGGGATTGTGTTCTCCAGCTCATGTTGGCGACCCAATCTCTGTTTACAACGGCAATAACACCCAGACACAGCAAGACCTGGTATTGCCCACCCCTCACCATCGAGGACTTTTTTTTGAACGCTCTTACAACAGCCGATCACATGAGATGGGACCCCTTGGCTACGGCTGGACTCACACGTATGAGGTTTGCCTTGAGCCTTCATACACATTTGCAAGACGTGCGTATCTGAGAATCATCGATGAGACGGGTCGAGGTGTCTATTTCGAGCAAGCAGGCGACGGTTATTACGCAGGAGCCTTCAAGGAAAAGAGCACCGTGAAACTGGAAGATGGACATTATGTCTGGCATCGGCTCGACGGCAGTCGATTCGTTTTTGACAAAAGGCATCTTTTGATCCGAATCGATGACGGAGTGGGAAACCGCCAGTATCTGACATACGACGAGGGCAATCGCCTGGCGGCTGTCGCGGATAGCGCGACGAATTATGTTTTAGACTTCCATTACAACTCACAAAGGAGGCTTCATTACATATCTGGACAGGGGGGTGGCGGCCTGCCCAACCTAGTATGGGTTATTTACGATTACGACGAGAATCAGAACCTCGTCTCTGTTACCTATCCTGACGCTTCCGGATTCAATTACGTCTATGCCGATCCTAACGATGTGCACAACTTGACAGAAAAGAGGAACAAAACGGGTAGATTCCTGTCCTCCTGGTCCTACGACAATCAGGACAGGGCTATTAAGAATGTTACCCATGATGGTAAGGGTGTCAGTATTGAATACGTGGACGAACATGAAGTCACGGTAACCGATGCCGAAGGTGTTACACGCATATACAGGATCTGGGATATTGGCGGACGAAAAGTTGTCACACATATTGACGCAGCCCCAGGTCATCAGCGGTCTCCTGATGAAATCAGAGGCATATCATGGGACCGCAAACGGAGGATCATCGAGGTGCGCCGCGTAGGTGGGTTGGTCACGCAATACGATGATTTTGACAGTCGCGGAAATGCTCAAACAGTCAAATACCTCAAAGAGACTCAGATACAGAGAATTGTGAAATACGTTTACCATCCTAAGATCGACGCCAAACTCAGTGAGACTGAACTCACCGAAGATAGCGAGCCCAAGAGGGTCATTGTCTGGGATTATGATGAAGACGGAAACGAAACCCCCAATGAGAACCCGATGGGGAAACCAACGAGGAGAATTGAATGGGGTTTGCACGAAGACGATACTGGCAACATGGTCCCGTACGAACAGATAACAAGATTCACATATGACGAATATGGACGCCTTATGTCTGTTGACCCATTTGGATCGTCAGATTCGGATCCCGAGATTCTCCGCTATGACTATTTCACATTTGATATCCTGTCCGGGGAGCTTTCAACAGGCATATAGGACCGCCTGCGTTGCATGCCTAAAATCTTTCTTGAGGCGGATTCACAAAGAGATCACTAGAACTGTCCTGGTCCAGGATGGCCGAGCTTGAGCGTCGCGGTCATCGCTTCGTTCGCTATGCCGATGACTTTGTCATTTTGGTGAGAAGTCAAAGAGCAGGCGAGCGGGTAATGACAAGCGTCAAGCGCTTTATCGAGCGTAAACTCAAGCTCAAGGTCAATGAGGCCAAAAGTCGAGTGACCAAGACCGACCAAACCAACTTTCTTGGGTTTACCTTCAAAGGAACCAAGATCCGCTGGTCAGATAAGGCCTTTGCTGAGTTCAAACGCAGGGTCAAGAAACTGACCGGCAGAAGCTGGTTTGTCACCATGGAGTACCGATTGTGCTAACTTACCCGGAGACTGGGCCTTGTATGCCGTTTCTGTTCGTCGGCTCATAGCTTTGCGCTCGGGCTTCCTTCGGACGGGTCCTCGCGGCTCCGCCCTTGCCTTCGGCTAGTATTTCTGTCATGTCTCACGACATTACAGGGTTCACATACAGGGGACTTTCACCCCATAAGTTCACGCCCATGCCGGGCGTACACCATTCACTGGTGCGGACGCAAAATGATGCGCCGCACACTTCAAACGTTACAGATTTCCTTCAAATATCGACACAGGGAAGTACCATCCAACGATCATCGCTATCTGCTATTCACCTGTGACGCAGGCCAACTCAAATCCGTTCTGATCTCCTTTTGATATCCTCAGGCCAAAAACCACACGCATAATTTTTCCGGTTAATGCTAAACCCCGGCATAGGCCGGAACCCCCCCAGGGGGGCCAGCCATCAGCCTGCGGCTGAAATGCATGGATGTGCCCCTAATAGGCCGCAGAATCGACGATCTCAAGGCAGGTACTATCGGAGGTCACTACACGGGTGCCCCTCCTAAGGAAAGCCAGGCCGCCTCCCCGTGTGGTGACGAGCCTTTTTTGCTCGGAGGTCACGCCTGGGGCCTTCCCAGTCAGCTTCGCTATGGTCCTTCGGACCAGACGCGCCGCTCGGGCTCCCTCCCAGGAGTGACGCTGTTTATTAACCCCCGCCCACCATCCCGGCTTTCAGATGTCAGACCTGTCATGCAAGCTGCATTTAGACCCTTCTTACATAAATGCGACACGATTATCAGGACATTGCCTTTGGCAACATCCGATAATCTGATACTAAACTGCGTTCTACTGAGTAAGATTTGACAAGTATGGGAAGTTCGTCAAGGTGCTGAGGCTATGCGGGTTTTGGGCCAGTTGGTTCAGGCCATCGCAGAGTCTAGCTTCAACGTCG
>Ga0180433_10011645_pt1 | contig 10411 bp, 6 predicted proteins | sample SS_ome_8_FD_132980 | JGI IMG/M metagenome (GOLD analysis project Ga0180433, IMG submission 132980) | Hypersaline lake sediment archaeal communities from the Salton Sea, California, USA - SS_1_D_1 metaG | ecosystem: Environmental > Aquatic > Non-marine Saline and Alkaline > Hypersaline > Sediment...
TGCAAGCAATATTTCATCATTTTCTTGAGTCTTGGTGATTTGCTCTTTTTCCAATTCTGCAAGCTCTACCTGTATTTGCTGATTATACTTGGAAATATCATCTCGAGTGACCATCTGGTTTTCAACATCTGCAACAGCAGAAAATTTTGTTAATGCAAATTTCATGCTGTTTAGATCTATAAAATCAGATTCTATGCTTTCAAGACGAATATCATAAAGAGCATCATCTAGACTTGAAATCACGAAAGACTTTCCTTTTTCTAATCTTTCTTGAATGAAGCTCATTCTTTATACCCTAAAAATGTTGGTAAGCTGATAGTCAAGTTTTGATACCATATTTTTTGATTATCTTCTGTTTCTAACGGGTCTAAGAAATTTAAAATAGGCTGATTTCTTTCATCGTCAAAGATTCTTTTTCCGTCATAAGATGCTGCGCAAGCCAATGTATCGCTTGTTTCTGTTTCGATAGTATATGTTCCTTTGCCGTCCTGATCAATGAAACGCTGCATTTCATACGCTAGTTTTTTTGCGTTTTCGGTATAAATTACGCTAAGGTCATTTCTCATAAATTCAACAACTTGTTTTACGGTTTTTCCTGCCAGTTTTGCATACTCATGTTCTTCTTGAACAAGCCATTGCAAAGTTGACTTATTTGTACCTAGTCCTAATTCAATAAGCACCGGTCTTTTTTGCAATTCTTCTTTTGTTATTCCCATTTTATTTGCCTCCATTTAGTTTTGTTTCTAATTTACATAATTTATACTTATTTTCAGCGTTATATTTTGGATCTTGTGTTAAAAGGAATTCAAGGAATTTAGGTACTGCCTCGTCTGCCGTGCTTAATTTTCTTGATTCAAGCTGTTCAATCAAGCGATATAAAGCACCAGACGGATCAATTTTGAATTTTCTTTTTAACACAGAAAAATTATCTAGATACTGTTCTTTAGGAATATCTATTTTTTCAAAAACCTGGTCAATCTCTCCAGGTTCTTCATAAGTTTCTTGAACTTTTTCTGGTTTTGCCTGTTCTGTTTCTTGTTTATCTTTTGTATATGCTGGTTTACTTTGAGCAGAAGGGGGTTTATCTGTTTGTTCTGAATCACTTTTTTCAAGAACTTGGTCTTTATCAGGAACATAATCTGATTTTTCTTGAACATAGTCTTTTTTAACACGTTCCTGCTCAAGATTTTTTGCTTGTTCAGTATCAGAATCAGGAATATCTTTTTGTTCATCAGATACCACGTCATCTAATGAAGTTTCTTTAGAGATGTCAGTCGCAGGCCCGGATTCTTTTGTTGTTTGCTTTTCCTTTGGTTCGGGGCGGGTTTCTGGATGTTCAACTATTTCTTGCTTGTGCTCTTCAATAATTGGATCTTTATCAATATCTACTTTAGAAGTTGCCGGTTTTGTTTTTTCAATAGGTGCAGGCCATGCTTTATCTTGCACACTTGCCTGGTCTACTTGAGCTGTTTTTTGCGGTGCTGCAGGCATATCTTCAGAATCTATCTGCTTTGTTTGTATTTTGTCAGGTTCTATAGGCAGTTCAGGTTCTTGAATATCTTCTTCAACTGAATCTTCTATTGTTTTTTCAGGCATGATATCCTCTGTTGATGTTTCAATTGTATCAACGTTATCAATAACAGGTTCTGCAGAACTTTCTGTTTCATAACTAGATTTTTGCGGAGCAAATTCATCTGGAGAATCCTGTTCTTGCTGAGCAAGAGTATATTCATCAAACTGTTCTCCATACTTTCTTTTCAAAGCAGCCTGAAAATTAACTTTAAGTTTAGGAGAGCTTTTGCTTTCGGATTCTTTTGAAGGACTCTCTTTTGATTTATGTTTGGATGATTGATTTTTTTTCTTCAATGCAGCATCAAAATTAATTTTAGGAGGCTCTTTATTCAACTTTTTCTGTATCTCACTTAAATTAATACGAATTTTCTTTTTTGAATTATTTTTTTTAGCCATTTTTATTTTTTTCTGATTGTTCTATTCTTTTAGCAAGACCCTGGAGGTATGCTTTCATGTGTTCCTGCGCTTTATTTAATTCGCCCGTCTTAAAATACGCAAATGCCAGAAAATTATTTAATTCCGGCAAAGGCCTTATGTTAATTGCAGTTTCAAATTGTTCTATGGCAGCAGCATAATCTTGATTTTCAATGCTGACAACACCTAAGTTATATTTAACTTCAAAATTAGTTTCATCCTGATTAATAGCAGACATCAAGGATTTTGATATTAAATCAAACTTCTTGCCGGATTCTGCAGCAATTATTGCTGCGTTATTGATTAATGCAGTTGATTCAGGCATTTTAGATGATTTTAATATTCTTCCTGCCAGGCGATACTGCTTTAATGCTTCGCTTGTTTGGTTTCCTATATGATAAAAACAACCTAAATTGTATTCAATTTTTGCATCCGGCACTGGGCTGTGTTGTTTTGCTTTTTCCAGATACGCAATAGCTTCAGTTAGCTTGCCTTGTTTTGCAGAATCCAATCCTAATGAAAAATAAGCAGATTTAAGGTTCTTTGCATCTGCTCTTTCTAGTTGTGTTTCGATGTTTTTCAGTATTTCATCTAAATTTTCACATAGTTTGTCATCTGTTGCACGTATTAATTTGTTATTTTCAGTAAGTAATTCTTTTAATTCAATGCATTTTTTAGCATCTTTAGGAATAATTTGCTTGCTTTGTAATTCTTTAAGATAATTTTTTATCCTACTATTAATGATAGATGCTTCAGAAGTATCGGCATCATCCAGTATAAAAGTTTGTATTTCTAATCTGTTTGTCAATTCCATCAATGATTGATACGTATTAGTGGCATTCTGACGAGACTCTTCTTTTTTAAGTTCCGGGCTTTTCAATAAAATATTTATTAACGGATCTTTAATTTCGCATAAGCTGTATAATCTGTTAAGGCAATTTGCTAATTCTAAAACATGCTGCTTTACAAGCTTATCCATGCCTGCAATTTTAGTATGTATCTGGCTAGCATAACTTGCTTCTTGAAAAGAATCTGCTGATTCTGCATTTTTTGTTCCAAGAAGCTGATTCAAATACTTTTGAGCTTCGTCTTTGACTGGTTTTACTTTTTCTTTGATTTTGTTTTGAATATATATAACAATCTTTGATTTTTTAGGATCGATGCCTGAATCAATCAAATCACTAAACCATTCTTTTTTAAGCTGGCTGGCTTTTTCTGCATTATCTAAATCAAATGTAGAACCGTTCTTGACTTTTTCTGAAACAGTTCCAACATGCTTAAATGCTTCTATTATTTTTCTTATTCTTTTTTCCTGAAGAATTATTTCAAGATCCTGCTGCATATCGATTGCAGTTTGATACCGGTCTTCGGGATTTGGTCTTGTTGCATTCTTGAAAACTTCTATCAAGAATTCTTCTTCAGCTGAAACAGCGGGTATAGTTTCCCAATATCTTTTAATGTTTGCTTTGCCAGATTCAACTTCTTTTTGTTCTGAATTAAGACTTTTATCTTTTTCGATTTTTTCATGTTCTGCAATTAATTTTTTATCTAATCTTTTAAGCTTTCCAATCTGTTCTGGAATTGTTTCTTTTTCAGTGCTAAGAAGTTCGGCACCGCAGATTCCCAGCGCATAAATATCTGACTCCACAGATTCTGCATTTTTTCTTATTAATTCCGGAGCTTTGTAACCTGCTGTTCCCCTGACAGTAAGACTGGCATCTCTTTGGCATGCGAGTTCGAAATCGATTATTTTAGAAATAATCTCCTTATTTTTTCCTTCTATATCAAAACGAAGATTTTCAGGTTTAATATCCCGGTGTATAACATTTGCAATATTATGAATGTAGTCTAAACCATTACAGTATCCTATGAATATGTTTTTGACTTTTTCTGTGTTAATTTCTTTATTCATGAACATTGTTTTTAATTCATTGAATTGGTGAGCAACATATTCTGTTGCAATAAATATAAAATCTGTTTTAGTGTTTAATCTGCGTTTTCTAGGAATATTAACGCAGTCATGTTCTCTAGAATATAATACTGCGTAGCTTATTCGGGATACATCTTTAGGTATTTTTTTAATAACTATTATTTCTCCATCTTCTTTATTTATTGCAGAAAATACTTTACTTATTTCATCAGAAGATGTATTATCTCTTGGCAATCCCTGAACTCCATGATAGCCAACATGATAATCATTCCAGCCAATTGCAGACAACAGTTTTTGCTGATCTTCTTGCGACGGAGTCTGTTCAACATTCAAATATTTTTCTAATTGGCTTAGTTTTTTCATTTTTTGTACCTTACTTGAACTGTTTTATTAATGTATTTGTCATTTAAAGAAACGTCAATATTTCTGGTTTCTTTGTTTAAAAAAGAGCGAATTCTGTTGTTTGATATAAGATAAATCTCATTGCCGTCAGCCTGTAAATCCTTGACATCGGGATAGCAGGAAATACTTGTTTCATGCTCTGATAGCTGGTTTTTGTCAGGTTGAATCTTGGTGTAGTTCAAGCGTCCATTTTCGCCTGCATGATATACGCAAATGTATTCTGAATATCCATCATTTTCGACTTGAGAATCAAAACAAGGATTATTAGATTTTATTTCTGCTTTTAATTCTGAAGTTTCAGAATCCCACATGCAAACTGTACCTTCAGCATTCATAGCGAAAACGTAATTTTTACTGTTAAAATTTAGATTTTTAACTTTAATCATCTTTGAATCATTCTTGAAAAGCTTGTATGATTTTATTTCCTCAAGATTATTATCCAGTTCTTTAACTTCTCCCCCAGAACAAGCGCAAAATAAACCATTTGAATCTGCAAAAATGCCCCAGATATCTTTTTTGAATTCTTTTCTTTTGCTTGTTTGCTGCTGAAAATCAGAAATGGAATATTTTTGAACACTTCTTGACGTTGCAAAAAATACTCGATCATTATCAACTGCTGCAAGCCTTACTGCTTGATCTATTGTTCCTAATTTTGTTGCATGGCAATTACCTGTGTCAGAAGTATTTTCTAATTTGTTTTTTGGAAATTCATTCAAAATAACTTCGCCGTCTGATTGAACTGTTATCAGCTTATTATCGCAAGCAGCAATAGTCTTAATTTCAGGAGAAGTAACAATCAATTCAGATTTCTTTTTTGGATACATCAAGCTGGCATCATTTAAAAGAGCATCTTTTTTAGTTTCAAATAAGTCCATCTGACTGTTTAATAGTGTATGAATAACCAATAAACTGTTTTCAACAGGAAGCATGGCGTGCTTGCGGCCTTTTTTGGAATATTTTTTTGCAGTTAAAGTATCTTTTAAATTTCTTTCAATAACATTAAAGAACTGGGTTTGTTCATCGTAATTAATTTCTTTTGGAGCAGTACTTAATGCATCTATATCAAAATCGCAACCAGTGCCAAAGTTTTCTGCAATTTCTGACCTGTAAACACCATTCTGTTTTGTATATCTTACAGGAACTCCTGTTTTTATGAATTCAGAGTATTCTCCTGTTAATTTTTCAAGCCTGTCTAGCTTTTTTCTTGCATTTTTCGGAAGCGCATCAATATTTATTGAGTGAGACATCTGAAAAACTCCTTTTCCTGAAAAGATTCCTTCTACTACTTTTAGAAGCGGCGGTGCGCAATTCGCGTTAGAGTGCTCCATAGTATGAAAAATCTCAAAACCTTTTCTGTGAACAGTTTTGATGATTTGTTTGATTGTTTTATCCACTAAATCTGGATTATTATTACAGTATTCCATCAGCTGAGCATAAATTTCTGGAGTAAAATGTGCAAATGAATTAGGGCCGTGGTCTCCTATCATGAATGCATTAGAAAAATCTATCTGCAGCTCTTTTTGATTCTGCAACCGGTATGAATCTGCGTGGTTAAATCCGTTAGCTTGATTTTTTTCCCATCCAAAGATTTCAGTGCTGAAATAAGCAAGATTATCAGAAGGATTTGTGCAGAATATTCCAAGGCCTTTTGCGCCTGTAAAAGCATCCAGCATTTCTTTGGAATACAGTGCTAATACATTTGCATTGAATAATTTTTTCCTAAGTTCTTTATCCATCCCATGATACTTTTTTTGACATCCGCCAGGCGCAGCATAAGTAAAAACATAAACATCTGCCTGCTCTGCTATTTCTGCAAGACTTGCATTTTTAACTGTTAATTCCGAATCTAGATGATCGTTGATTATAGAATCAACTCTTTCTTTTCTGATGTCATTGATTAAAATTTTAGAAATCAAACCCTGTTCAATCAATTTTTTGTTTGATGTAATTTTATCAATTAAATGAAATCCAAGTGAAGTGGCCGCCCCTACACCAACTACGCTGAGAATTCCGCCTTGACTTGAAGTATCCTTTGTCATTTGTTTTATTCTCCCAAACTCCCACTAATATATAGTGTAGTATGCTTTGATTGTTTATAAAGATATTGTTTCTATTCAGTAACTACTTTCTAACATATATAAACTTGTTGTGGTGGTTACCACTACAATAATTGGAAAGTTTTAAATACTTCTTTAACTTATTAAAAGGCATGATAAACAAAGAAGAGACACTTCAAGACTTGGGATTGAGTAAAAATGAATCAAAAGTGTACCTGGCTCTTCTTTCTTTAGGGCGCTGCTCTGCTGGAAAAATAGCAGAAAAATGCAAGCTTCACAGAACAAATGTTTACGATGCATTAGACAGATTAGTCACAAAAGGACTGGTTTCTCATGTCATCAATGAAAACAATGTTAAAACATTTGAAGCAACAGACCCAAATAAATTATTAATGTTAATCAAAGAAAAAGAAAAATCTGTGCAAAACATACTGCCTTCTCTTTTGCTAGAAAAACAATTATCCCAGAAAAAAGCATCTGCACAAATATTTGAAGGAATTAAGGCTTTCAAGCTGGCAGAATACAACCTATTAAATTATAATGAACCAATACTTGCATTTGGAATACCTGCATCAGTACCAGATATTGTTAAAACATTTATTTATGCATTTCACAAAGAAAGAATAGCAAAAAAAATAATATTCAAGCACATATATAATGAAGATGCAAAAGACAGAATAAACTTGCTGAACGATATGGAATATACTGAAGCAAAATATCTTCCAGAACAATTCAATTCTCCAGTAACCACTATGGTGTGCGGGCCAGAAATTCTTTTGATAAACTGGCAAAAACCAATAACATTCATCAGAATAGAAAATGAGCAGTTATCCAATGCATATAAGTCTTATTTTGATGTTCTATATAAAGCTGCAAAAAAATAAAAATTTAATTGGTGGGATTTTATGATAAAAAAAACAAGGGACATGGCAACAGTATTTACTGATGTTTATTCCTGCGTAGCGCCTAAAATGCTAAAAGAACAGCATGAATTTTTATTAAATTCTTTAGAAAATCATTTCAAGGATATTTCAAACGGTTCTTTAGTTGTTCTAGGTCCGGGAGGACTTGTTCTGCCATACTCTATGCAATATGACGGACAAAATCTTGGAAAAACAAATCGAAAAAAAATAAAAAAAATCCTGAAGAAGGGCAGAGCAGTATTTGTGGATTATGTTTTATCTGCAAAACACGGAGGCCTTGAAAAACAATTAGACACGCTAAAAAAAATGGGCTTTTTTGAAGAAAATTATTTTTTAAAAGGCGCTTTTAATCCTGGGAAAATATCCAATATTGGGCCTGGCCCAGAAACTTTATCTTTTCTTTTAAACAATGCAAGAGATCCACTAAAAATAGATGATGATTTTGCTGATGCTGTGGACGCAAACCTTTCATTACACCATACTTACGTCAACAGAGCAGAACTTGATAGATTATGCAAAGAATTGTATCGAGTGATAAAACCTGGTGGAATGCTTCATCTAGGAGAAGGAAATGTTGATATGAACTACAGTGAAGATAAAACAATCCAGCTAGCGACTGATTTAAGCAGAATATTGAACAAATCAATTGTTGTAACAGATGATAGAGAAAAAGACAGCGGCTATATTGTCCAGTCTTATTTTGCTCAAAAGAAAAAATACACAAACCTGCCAATCAAACTTAAACTTCCTAAAAATAATCATGCAAACATAACAATAACAGAAGACGGCCTGGTTGTGTTAAAACCAAGCAAGCCCAGCGATATATTCCAGAATGATGTGCACACGCCTGAAAAAATAGCAGAAAAGTTACTGGCAAAAGGATACAAACAAATGATTGTTTCAGATGACAGCATAACCCTGCCTTTGATAGACCCGAAAATAGAAAAAGACAGAAAAAATATGATAGAACCAATAGATAATTATTATGATGCAGTGCAGGAAGTTGTCAGACAGAATTATGAAAAAACACATCCAGAATTATACAAATCAATGAGCGAAGCAATATTATTTGAAAGAGGCCATGCAAAACGCGGTGTTGTAGAGTATTTTATGGGCAAAGACAAAATAATAAATGCGCTAAAAAAAGCAGGATTCACCGATGTTGAAGCAGTTCACAACAAAAAAGGCCCTCTTTACAATATTCTAGCATACAAAAAATAATATTTTATGTGCCGTATTTTTGAACTACAGCTTGATTAAAATTAATCACAGGCAAAGATTTGTCTGAATTATTTTCCTGGACCTTGCTTGGTGTTCCTGCAGAATACTTTCGTTCAAGCGCTTTCTGAAAATTAACCTTAATTTTTTTAGGAGATTCTTTTTTTGCAATTCTTGGTTTTTGAATTTCTTTTTTAGGTCTTGCGATCTTCTTTGTTTTTGCTAGTGAGGATATTGCGGGGCTGCTTTTTTCTAATTGTTCTTGCTGTGATTTATTTTTAAAAAATTTATTAATCAGATTTTGAAGAATTGATATTTGTTCATTGGGTTGATCGGTCTTGTCTAATTTTTTATTAATCTGTGCAAACATATTATTTAACTGCGCAGCAGATAAATTCATCTTTTGTTCAACAGAATCTTTTAAATGTGAATAAGTTGCAGTAAGATTTGAAGAAACTGCCTGCAGGCTTTCTGAAAAAGCAGCATTAGTTTCTTTGCTTTTTGCTTCTTGTTGAGCAATATATTCTCCTATTTTTTTCAATTCAGATGAAACATAACTTCTTACTTCATTTGTGATTCTAGTTTGAGTATCTGATACACTTTTTTTAATATCTTTTATGTCTGTTTCAAGAGCCTGTTTTTTACTTCTTTCTTCTTTTAATTTTTGCTCTAGTTCTTTCTTTTCTTTTTGAAGCTCAATTATTGTTTTTTGTGCTTTTGATTGATTTGTTTGATAACTTTTCTCTTTTTTCTGCAATACTCCTTGTACTTGGTTCAACTGTTTATTTAATGCATCGATATCTTTCTTTGTTTGCGTTTTCTTTGAACTTTCTGTTTTAATCTCCTGGATTCTTTCATCCAGTAATCCGAGGGCTTGAACATATTCATCTTTGATTGAATTTGAAGGATTAATTGTATCAATTAATTCTATTTTATCTTTAAAATCCCTCTGTAAAATCCTTTTTTGGTGTTCTAATTCTGAAATTTGAGTATTACTAAGTATTTCTATCAAACTATGAAACCGAATGTCAGATTTCAGTGTTTCCTGGCAATCTTCTGCAGTGTCTTTAATCGTTCTTTTCAATTCACTTACAGTATCAAAGAATTGTTTAGGAAGACCGCTGAAATAAATTGTGTTTTGCATGCTTGCATAATCTATTTTAAATTGTTCGTTCATGCATGCTTCTAAGATTTCATACACATCTGTTTCATCTGCTTTTTTCAAAAGCGCTATCAAGTCCTGGGCAACACTAATTCTTTGTTTAGCGTGCTGTTTCTTTCCTGCAAAATTTTCTTTTTCAAATCTTGAAATCTCTTTAGTTAATCTTTCTAAATCTTTATTTTCGTAATCATATGCTTTATGAATTCCTCTTAAAAACTTTTTAGGCGCTTTTTTTCGGGTTTCTTTTATTGCATCCTGATATTTTTTAATTTGAGTGTTTATGCCAGATATTTCTGCACTGTTTTGAACATTCTTATAATCAGATATTACGCGTTTAACTGCACTTTCAATACTGCTTATGCTTAAACTGAAATCATAATACTGCATTATAGCTGCATCGGTTTCTTTCAAAACTTGTTTGTAAAAAGAATAATCCTTGCTTATGGAAATAAGCTCAGCAATATCCGGCGTTTTTGAATTGTAATTATCATGAAATCTTTTTCTTTTTGAATTTTCATTTGATCTTATGTTATGTTCATCTTTTGCTTTAATACCGCAATATTGTGCAACAAGTACTTCTATTTGCGCGTCTGCCTGAGGCAAAGGAATCTGACTGCTTCTGTCCTTTAAAATTCCTGGCGCATATTTTTTTATTTCCCAATGTGCTTCAACAATCTTTTTTGCAGAGCCAGAAGCATAGGCATCATCAACTAATTTGTTAAGATTTGCATAA
>Ga0180433_10011650_pt1 | contig 10408 bp, 9 predicted proteins | sample SS_ome_8_FD_132980 | JGI IMG/M metagenome (GOLD analysis project Ga0180433, IMG submission 132980) | Hypersaline lake sediment archaeal communities from the Salton Sea, California, USA - SS_1_D_1 metaG | ecosystem: Environmental > Aquatic > Non-marine Saline and Alkaline > Hypersaline > Sediment...
GTCTGGCCAGTATCTCATACCAATTATCAATATTAATCTCCTGGGCATATTTGCTCTGAGAAGTATAAGCCAGACCTAATGAATTGGAAGCAAATTGAAGGTACCAATTAGCATAATATTTATTGCTTTCCGGAATCAAGGTTTGATACATCAATTTAGGAATCAAGGAATAGTCTGCTACCGCTACAGTATCGGCAATTGGTTCCCCTGAAAAAGCAGGCAGTTCAATGACATGCCTGATTACCTGAATACTGCCATGTCCTTCGATTAATACATCAAGATCAGGATTTTCCGCTTCGAATGCTTCTTCTATTGCCCTGAATGGAACTAACAAACTGCCGGCAGCTTGTATCTTAACAGTTGTTTTGTTTTGGCTATAACCAGTTAAAAAAAGAGTAGGTATTAATATAATTATCAAAATATTGAGAATAGTTATTCTAAATAATTTCCCCATTATCATTCTCCTTTTGTTGATTATTACATCATTTCTTTGATTCATATTATGGGAAAATGGCCTCTATTTCTGTAATTTGACCTACCTGCTCTTTTCCACCCAAACCTTCGCCCACTAGTTTCAATGGCCAATAATTTTCAGGCAAGAATTGTCCATTTAATTTATAAGCTACAATAATATTGTTTCTGCGGGCGATGGAAGATACAGGTAATGTAGCACTATATCCGTCACTGGCAATGATTTTTACTTCATATCCCTCCTGAACCAATGCATCATTAAAGGCCTTGTCTTCGTGTTTATTTTCATCATCTACTCTACCTACCAATAACCAAAGGGGGATACCTTCCCATTCTCTATCTTTTTCATCAACCCACTTAACGCCATGACAGCCTTCAGAAGCTCCGGATTCAAAAGTACCCCTGTCAATACTTTCTTCCAGTGCACCTTTTAATTGTAAAATCCAGTCTTTGGGTGCTGGTACTATTTCGATCTGTTCTACCCATTTGCTCCACCAATGACCATCGGTTACCTGATTTTTTGCACTAAGAATGGCAAGTCTTAATGGTCCTCCCAGTTGGAAGGTCATTTCTTCACCATTTGTCTGATATGCCAGAATCATATGTAATTCATCATGAGGGACTTCATTTTTGGAAACAGGGTCATATGTAATAAAATCATTCTCCATAACCTGCTTATAACTAAAGGTCATAGCATATCCGTCACGTGAAATAATCTTAACAGCTGTATCAGGATTAATTCCTCCTACCAAATCACACAAATCAATAACAGAAACACCTTTTAATTCAAAAGGACCTTCTATATCACCGGTGCTTCTCATTCTGCCACCCCATCCTTCTAAAGTTGGCATTTCTTTGATTTCTTCCATAGTCAGCGTTTTGACTGTTTCGCCAGATGTTATTTTGAGTGTAACTTCCTCTTGTAATGCCAAAACACTGTTTGTCATGATCAACAGACCAATCACTACAAAAATAATTGTTGTTTTAAATTGATTAATTTTCAATTTACTCCTCCTTATTTTTTATTTTACTTTTACAAAATTGAAAACCATTTATTTTCTGAAACTTTCTAAACTATAGCCTTCACCTCCTTATTCCTTTTTAGTTAAAATCAATTCACTTGCCACCCATTTTGAATGAAATTACTGAATTAGAATATTTCATAACTACTTCTGTAAATTATGCATTTTCATTTCTGATTACTAAAATTCTTAAGAAAATAAAAATAGTTAATGATATCAATATTCCTAAAGCAGCAATGGGACGTGCATATGATAAGCCAAAATTAAAACGGTCAGAAACTAAAACGGGCAATGTTTTTCCAGTAATTCCTAAAAATGAAGTATTATAAGCTATAATCATCACTGCCCCAAATTCACTTACCCCGCGGCCCCACATGAGAATCGAACCGGAATAAATGCTTTTCATTGCTAAAGGAAGAGATATGTACCGGAATACTTGACAGGGAGATGCTCCATAGGTATAAGCAGTTTCTTCCAACTCAATATCAATCGCTTTAAATCCTTCCTTGGCAGAATCAATTAAAAAAGGGATGCTGACAAACATCATAGCCAGGATAACCCCATAAAATGTCTGAAAAAAATCTATACCTATCACATGAAAAACCTTGCCAAAAAAATAATTCCGGCCAAAAACAAACAAAAGGGCTATCCCTGCAGCGGAATGAGGAATTACAATAGGTATATCTATCACTGCTTCCAACACCTTTTTCCCATAAAAATTGTGCCTTGCCAGTAAATAAGCTAAAGGAATACCCAGCAAAAGTCCAATAATAGTTGCAATTAATGCAGCAATAATAGTTAAATAAATAGAATGATTAACCTCCGGATCTAAAACTGTATTCCACAATATTGATGCTGGAGTATAAAAGATTGTTTTCAATGGGGGCAACAGAATAAATACCATTACCAATAAGCCCAATAAAAAAAATAATAAATAAAATCTATCAATCTTTGTCTTCATCTTTAGATATAGTCCTTTGTGTCTACAAATAATCATTTGCTTTTTCTTTTATTTTTATACAAATAAAAAAGCAGTATTTCTTAGATATCGCTCAAAATGAGAGATATCTAAGAAATACTGCAAAATAAATTAACTTCATAATTCTCTCCTTTCCAAACACGGGAGGCATAAACATTTCTATTTATGCCCTTAAGACTACTAGTCTTGCGTTTACCAGTCTTAGAATACTCCTTAGACCAGGTAAATCGAAGAGATCTTCTCTTAAATTTTTAAATATTTTATTTCTCTATATTAATTTGTCTCTTTGTAAAATTATAAAGGGAAATTGCATTTTGTCAATGCAGCGAATAAAAAAACTCTTTTTTAATCTTCTGTTGCTATCATAACATTACTAGCTTTAATTACAGCATAAACCTCTTTTCCTTCTTCCAAGGCTAAATTCTGGACAGAGGATTTGGTAATAACAGAGGTAATTTCCATACCATTTGGTAATTTAATGATAACCTCATCATTAACAGCCCCTTCTTTAATTTCCTTAATAATACCTTTAAGCATATTTCTGGCACTTATTTTCATTTTTAGAACCCTCCCTTCCGGTTTATTTTATGGATTTATTATATAACATTTTTATAAATCTCTGCTACTTCTTCCTATAGATAATCAAACCTAATCTTAACCCTAAAGTAGCAAACCAGGATATTGCAAGGTTAGAAAAAAAAGAGTGCCCTCCGGGGAACAGATATGCGGGTATAAAGATAAATAATTTACTTTTCTTTCTTGTTGAAAGCATAATTTGTGGCAATGGGGTATGTATTTTTAAAAAATAATTTTTTCGTACCTATTAGAAATATTTTTGATCAAAACATGTATTGAAATGGTTTCTTATTGTTATATAATATTAAAAATCATCTAATTTGGCATATTGAGAAAAAGTTTACAAAATAAACTAACAATGATCTAAAAAAGGAAGGTATTTCTGATGTTTAAAAATTTTTTTATTTCACGTAAATCAATTGTTTTTACCGGAGCATTTATTGGAATAGCTGCGGCTATCCTTCAAAAGCTAGGAAATCCGGCAAATATGGGTATATGTGTAGCCTGTATGGAGAGGGATATTGCCGGAGCATTAGGCTTTCACCGGGCAACTGTGGTGCAGTATATCAGACCTGAAATTATTGGTTTTGTCCTGGGGTCATTAATAGCTGCTTTAATCTTTAAGGAATTCAAACCTAGAGCTGGTTCTGCTCCGTTAATACGATTTTTTTTGGGGATTTTAGCCATGATTGGATCTCTGGTATTTTTAGGTTGTCCCTGGAGAGCGCTTCTTCGTTTGGCCGGGGGGGATGGAAATGCTCTTTTTGGTATAGCAGGATTAGTAGCCGGTATTTTAATTGGAATATTCTTTATCAGATCTGGTTATAATTTGGGTCGCAATCAAAGGACTTACCCCTTCACGGGTTGGATCTTGCCACTGGTAATGGTGGGGCTCTTTCTTTTACTTATTTTTAAACCCCAGTTACCAACTGGTGCAGTCTTTTTCAGTAGCGAGGGTCCCGGGTCTCAATATGCTCCTGTTTTGATTGCTTTTATTATTGCTCTGGCCATTGGATTTTTAGCCCAAAGGACTAGGTTCTGCACCGTTGCTGCTGCCAGGGATGTTATTCTTATTAAAGATACCTACCTATTTACCGGAGTTGTTAGCCTGTTAATAGCAGCCTGGCTGGGCAATGTAGTTTTAGGTCAGTTTAATCCCGGATTTCAAGGCCAGCCTATTGCCCATACCAGCCAAATATGGAATTTTGGAGGAATGGTTTTGGCAGGACTTGCCTTTACTCTTGCCGGTGGATGTCCAGGACGTCAGCTCTTTCTGTCCGGAGAAGGAGATGCAGATGCTGCAGTATTCGTTTTGGGAATGATTTTCGGTGCAGGATTTGCCCATAATTTTGCCACTGCCAGCTCCGGCAGCGGACCCGGTGCTTGGGGGCCTGCTGCAGTTATCGTAGGATTAATAATCTGTCTGATAATCGGATTTAGTATGAGTAATATAGGAAAAAAGGAGGTATCAGTTTAATGAGTGAACAATTTGATGTGAGAGGACTTTCCTGCCCTCTTCCGGTAGTTAAAGTTAAGAATAAATTAATGGAACTCAAAGAAGGAGTTTTAGAGGTATTGGTAGATATCGGAACAGCTAAAGACAATGTAACACGTATGGCTAACAATAATGGCTGGAAGGTGGAAGTAAAAGAACAGGGAGAAGATTATTTGCTAATTATCTCCAGATAAAATCTAAAAACAGGGAAGGAAAGTAATGATCTATCTTGATAATGCTGCTACCTCTTATCCTAAACCGAAAGAGGTATTAGAAGCTGTAATGGACTTTATGAATAATATTGGAGCCAGCCCCGGGCGCTCTGGCCATCGGCTATCAATTGAGGCAGGAAGAATACTTTATCAATGCCGAGAAAATTTGGCAGAGCTGTTTCATGCTTCAGATCCTTTAAGAATTATTTTTACTTCCAATGCCACTGAATCAATCAATCTGGCGCTAAAAGGACTGCTTTATGCCGGCGATCATGTAATTACCAGCAGTATGGAGCATAATTCGGTAATGCGTCCTCTACGGGAATTAGAAAAAAGCGGAGTTAAGGTACAAGTAATTCCCTGCTCACCGGACGGTTTTCTTAATCCTAAAGATGTTGAGAATGCAACAAAAGATAATACTGTCCTTATTGTCTTAAATCATGCCTCTAATGTTACCGGCACATTATTGCCTGTTGCCCAAATAGGTAAAATTGCCCGAAAAAAGAATATCCTCTTTCTGGTAGATGCAGCCCAGACAGCAGGCTCATATCCTGTGAATATTGAAAAAGATAATATCGATCTTCTAGCTTTTACCGGGCATAAGTCACTTTTTGGGCTGACAGGAACCGGAGGATTAGTATTGGGAGAAAGAGTAGATATTCATAGAATTGCTCCTTTAAAAACAGGAGGAACGGGCAGCCGTTCAGAATCCGAAGTTCATCCTGGTTTCCTGCCTGATAAATATGAAAGCGGAACTCCAAATATTGCAGGATTAGCCGGACTAAATGCGGGAACTGCTTATATTCTTAAAAAAGGAATCCATCAGATACAACAATATGAAATAAATCTAACCGATAAACTGATTTCAGGTTTAAAAGAAATTCGCGGTGTGGCAGTATACAGAAACAATCAGAATGAGGAGCGGACACCTGTTATTTCGTTTACTATTGAAAACCAATCTCCCTCTGATATTGGTTTAAGACTTGATGAAGAATATAGCATTATGTGCCGTGTTGGCCTGCATTGCTCTCCGGCTGCCCATAACACAATAGGTACTTTCCCTGTAGGTACAGTCCGTTTTAGCATGAGCATATTTAACAATACTAATGATGTAGAAGAAGCAATTAAGGCTGTAAAAGAAATCGCGAAAAGAAAATAAGAAAAAAGGTTTTATGAAATGACTGAATCAGAAAAAAGAAGTGTTGTAATTTTCTATTCCACAAGCAGTGCAATCAGGACTGAAAGTGTAGCTAAAAAGCAGGGGCTTCAAATCAAGCTCATACCCGTACCTCGCCATCTCAGCTCTGATTGTGGCATATGTTTACGTTTTTGCTATGATGATTTGGAAAAAATAAAAAAGATATTGGTCGGGAATAAAATAGAGTTTGATACAATACATGATATCTAAAGAAATTAAAAACAATACACCTATTAAAATTTCCTGGGAAACATTTTTTCTTTTTGTTTTTTCTCTTATAAAAGCATAATTTAGGCAAGTGTATGAATTTTTCTTTTCCTGGAGCATTTCTTTTTTCAAATTAGGGCAATTTTCTGTTTTGGAAAAAGTAATGCCTTCTTCTTCAGGTAATTCTCCCACCAGCCAAGGTATTTTTTTTGATCTGGTGAAATATTGCCTCTTCTTTCTCTTTTGCTCTTATTTTACCCTTGTATTTCTTGAAACTGCCTACATAAATATACTTCTTTATACGGTTGTTTTTCAGTAGATACAGGGTTTCTTCTCTCCGTCAATGAGAATAAGGTTATATCCATTTTTGAGGTATTCGTCAATTATACTGCATATATGCTTCAAAACTTTGCCGGGGCCGGCAAAAAGCAATGATTGATGGGCAGAAAATATAATACTTAACTATTTTATTATTTTCCTTTTCTGTCTAAGGCTGTCCTTTTTAGGGTATAATATATAAGAAGATATAAAAAATTAAATAATACTTAATTAAAATTGATAAAGGCAAACTGTCCGAAAGGACAGGACGCAAAGTTATGGGCCTAGGTAATTAGCTTACTATGGCTGCCAGACTACCGATTTATTTTTTATATTTTAAAACTGTTGAATAAACAATCTTAAGAAATGGGGTGATGAAATGTTTATTGTATTTGATCAAAAAAGAAGGATCCAGACAAGTGAAAAGAATGAGTTGTTGGAAAAATACCAATACCTGGTAGCAAAAATCGCTAATAATTTTGACAATACAAGTCAAACCCTGGAAAATTTAGAAGAAGTTGGCTATATCGGACTATTAAATGCGGTAAATCTTTATGACCAGGATAGTAATAAAATTAATTTTAGAGATTATGCCCAGATCCTGATCACTAAAGAAATGCACCAATATTTAACAAACCGGGATCACAAAATTAATCGGCCTGATTGGCTTAGTAAATTAAATGACAAAATCGACCAATTTGTAAGTACCTACCGACAGAAACAGCAAAGATTTCCCCAAGTAGCTGAAATTGCCGATCATATTAACATAAATAGTAGCGGTTTGCAGGAAATACTCAAAAGCAGGAATTCTGTAAAAGAAACATATTCTGCTCATCATTTAAGCGATGATATGGGTAAGATTCAGCCAGAGATAGAAAAGATTAGAAGCCAATCTTATCAATCATTTAAAATACCTATTGAGGATGTGATTGCTCTCAAAAAAGCCTTAAAAAAAATAAAACAATTACAGGAAAGTGTTGTCTATTATCTCTTTGTAATGGATTTAAGTCAGACCAAAGTTGCTAAAATGCTGGGCATTTCAGGGCAAGAAGTTGATCAGATAAAAAAAGAAGCTTTTCAGAATTTACAGTAGGAATAGTATACTATAACAAAATAAGGGCAAAAGCAATGTCATCAGCTATCTCTTTATTGTCTTTTCGTTTCAGGATAAATTCATCCAGACCGACAGTAAAGCCCTGTTTGTTTCTCGCAAGTGCATGTTGGGCTTTGGGGATCTCATTGAAAGGTAAAATATTCAATTGGAAGAAGTTTTTTCAACTAATTCTTTTTTTCTGATAACCGGCAATGGTCTCGGCAGCCTTGTTGCCATCAATGAAAGTGTCTTCCAGATCAGGGATGTAATAAGGATCCGGAGCATACTCAAATTATTTAATTAGATACCCCTCTTCTTCTATCTTAAGGTCTTTATCCTATTTCATCAAATTAAATGCTTTTCTTTCCAGACAGTTTAGAAATCATCTTTTTGCTGTTTTTTCTTTCTTATTTTCTCTTCATACATTCTCTGGTCAGCAATACTGATTAGATCATCACTGTTTTTTGGTTTATCGGCAAGGTATTCAGAAAATCCTATGCTCAAACTTATAGTGTAATCCCTATCAACATGTTTATTCAGTTGAATTAATTTCTTTTGCAGTCTTTCTCTGATTAAAGGTACTTCCTGTAAAGAGCTATCCGGGAATGCCAGGAGAAATTCGTCTCCACCCATTCGGCAGATAATATCTACCTCTCTTAAGGAAGATTTAAATAACTCGACGACTTCTTTCAGGACCTGGTCTCCCTCTTCATGTCCAAAAGTGTCATTGATGGTCTTAAAATTATCGATATCCAGAAAAGCCAGCAATAGAGGGGATTTGTTGCGCTGAGAAAGTTTCATATGTCTATATAATAATTCAAGGCCATATCTGCGGTTATAACATCCGGTCAGGGTATCAATACGAGCTAGTTTTTCTATTTTTTCTTCCATTTCTTTTCTTTTGCTGATATCCTGATATATCACTATCGCTCCCTGATATTTGCCCTCTATATATAAAGGTGAAGCTGAAAGGTAAACTGGAAACAGGGTGCCGTCTTTCTTCTTTCTGATAGTCTCAATACTGATATAATCCCCCTTAAAAGCTTTCTGGGTTAATTCTTTGGATTCTTTCATTTTATCCGGGGGGCTGGATCAAGCCGGAATCTATTTTTCTTCCTTTTATTTCCTCAAGAGTATAACCGAAAAGTTCGGTAAATCGCAAATTAATATTCTGGATATTACCTTTTTTATCCAGATAAAGATTTGCCTCAGGATTGCTCTGAAAGAGGCTGATAAATTCTTGCTGGCTTTTTCGTAAAGCGTCCTCTACTTTTTTACGTTCGGTAATATCCTTGATAATACAGACAATACCGGCTATAAATCCTTCATTAACGATGGTAGAGCTGGAAAAAAGTACGGGAACATTCTCTCCTGTTTTCTTTTTAAAACTGAGCTCGTAATTCCTGATGATTACTTTTCTGTTAACTTTTTCCAATAAGGTATTTTTAAAATCTTTATCCAGGAAAAAAATCTCAACTGATTTACCTGTTAACTCATCCTTGCGGTACCCGGATAAATTCAACAGGGCTTCATTGACAGTGTCTACGTTCCCTTCCCTGTCCAGTAATAATAAGGAATCCGCCATAGTAGAGATAATGTTTTCAGCTGCTGTAGCTGGTGTAATAATCATAAATCTATATTTGGCTATGACATAAACTAATCCGGCTGCCCAGATAAAGCCAGCTATATTACCCAAAGAGGATACCGTAAAAATATTCAACAGTGGTAATACTACTTCTATTAAGGTACCAAGTATAAGAGAAACCAGGGCAACATTGAATATTAACATCGCCTGTTTTTTCTTAAATGGGTTTTTTGTTTTTCTTCCGAAAATGTAAATAAGATAAAGGGCTATTGTTATAAAGGAAAGATAATAGAGATAAAAAAGATAAGACCAGATTGAATCTGACCAAATTCCTTTCCATCCCCAGGAGTGTTTAATATAATCGCTAATTAATAAACCGGTCCATTGTTTATAGATAAACAGCAAGGGTAGAATAAATATTAGAAAGTAAAATATTCTTGTTTTTAATATTTTCCTTTTTGCTGTAAAAATAATTGCAAACCATAAAAAGAAACTGGCTAAATAAATCCAACCGATGGAAGCAATCCTATAAAATAGTATAGCAGTTTCTTTTAAGATATCTGGAATATATAGAAAAATCGAACCAAAACTCCACAGGGCAAAGCAGGCAAGAAAGGCAGCACAAACCCTGTTGAACAAAGAGTTTACATTTATTAATAGTAGAAAAACCAACAGGGAAACATAAACCAGAAAGGCAAAAAAATGTAGAAACGGAAAAAAATTCATCATTTATTCCCTTTAAATTTTTTCTTTTAACTTATTCAAATTTAAACCCTTTCTCTTTAAACAGCTTTAAACATATATCACATATTTGTGGATCATAAAGAATGACTTTGTTTTTAATCATTTCATCAAGAGCTACATCAATACCCAAGGAGGTCTATATGGCCAATGAGAAGACATGGCCTCTACAACATCTACTACTGAGATAACCTTTGCTACCAAAAGAATTTCAATACTTTTCAGCCAATTAGGATTAAAATGTATGTTCAATTAATTTCTTCCTTATTATATTTTTTCACATTTATAATGTTTGTCTATCTTAATCTTAATAAAATTCTTCTAGAACTAGTCCACTCCTTTATAATCCCCCTCTTCCTTTCATTCAAAGTAGCTTGTAATATCTTTAATAATTTCCCTTCTTTTTTCTTTCAGGATGGCTTTGAAAATTTCAGCAGTAATTTTAAACATATTTAAATTAAAGAAATGGCTTTAACAAATTAGTTAAAAAATATGGGGATATCTTAAGATA
>Ga0180433_10011651_pt1 | contig 10408 bp, 27 predicted proteins | sample SS_ome_8_FD_132980 | JGI IMG/M metagenome (GOLD analysis project Ga0180433, IMG submission 132980) | Hypersaline lake sediment archaeal communities from the Salton Sea, California, USA - SS_1_D_1 metaG | ecosystem: Environmental > Aquatic > Non-marine Saline and Alkaline > Hypersaline >...
CTTGCTGAGTCTCTTCCTGGTTATCTTCTGAAGATCGTTCAGAGTTCCTCAAAGAGTAAGAAAGATAAAGAAAGTCGATCCTGATATCGTCTCCGTTCTTTATCATCACTATTCCATTCACGCAGTCCTCTGCTGCCTGATGCTGGGATACCCTCTCCCACATGTTCTTTATTACACGCTTCAGGTCTGCTATTGAAGGCGTTTTGCCTCCCCAATAGGATTTTATGCTCTTATTTGACCTGATAATGTGCTTTACATGAGAATAATCTATTGCTTCAATGAAAGCTTGTGCTATATTTGTATCCATAAATCTTATTTTATGACTGCAATACTACAAAAAAAATTCCTTGACATTGCCCCTGGAACCGTATTTAATTTAAAGGAACACCCAGAAAAAGAAGGGCTTTTAATTTTTGAATCAGACCACTTTGATCTAGCTAGTGGAGAAAAGTTTTGGCTTACCAAAGATTTTGTCCTTGGTTTATTTGACGATAACTACACGCCTCTTTGCTGGGATAAAGAATTATTCTTGGTCTTTTAACTCCTTGGGCTTGTGAACCCAATATACAGCGTTAGGCTCTTTTTTAGGTGTTCCTGGTGTCTTTCTATACACGAAATTGTCGGAACCTAAAAAACCGTCAAAATAGTTTTCGCCATCACTCCAGACGCAAGTTTTATGAACATCTGGGCGATTAAAAAACACAATATTCCACTTACCGTTTTTCATTGATTTGTTTTATAACCACTAAGTTACTGAAAATTAAGCAATTACAAAAGACTCTGCTTCAGTAGCTCAATAATTCTCTCGTTGGCAGGGTAAATATTCATAGATTTTTTATCTCCGAACTCCCACTTCTGATGGCACTCCAAGCATAAAATGTTGATGTTGTCCTTATTGTGTCTAAGTTTTGGTTGAGAACCCTTTGATAAAATGTGTGAGAACATATATCGTTCCCAGTTTTTACCTAAATCCTTGTCGCACTCCTCGCAATAGTGGGGTCTTTCTGACCATATCTCCTCGTAGAACTTGGTATCAAGGTCGATTTTATCCTTAGCCTTCTTAGACGGACCCAGATTCTTGTATGATTTGGACGCACAGGGTTTACATCTTCCTTTGCTCCAGATGTAGTCCTCGTTGCCACACTCCTTACATATTTTCTTCTTTCTCTTAATCATAGCTATTAAAAAAAGCCCCAGCGAGTTACGCCAGGGCCTAAACAAATGAAACGAAAATCAACAAGAACAAACTAATGATCAATTCAAAAATACAAAATAAAGTTTGATCAACCTACTTAATTCTTCTATTCCTGCTTCTGTTGTTGCTGTGAACTGCATATTATCATCGTAAATCTTTACGAAACCAAAATCATACAGCATCATTATTTCGTTGTAATGCTCGTGGTCCCATACGTCCTTACCGAACATTAGCTCTTTTAAAAGACTCATCTTTAATTCATCACTCATCACCTAGGTCATAGTTTTTATACCGTATATCGTACTGTCTTGTCTGCATCTTTTCTATGAACTTCTTTCTTGCCTCGGCAGGATCAGCGTCTTTCTTCACATAAATGGTCGTGTTCCTGTCGATTACTACACGCTGTAAATCGTTTAGATTCGGAGAAGTTCTTTCTGCCAATTCAATTGCTTGACTTCTTAACTCTCTTAGTTCTGACTCTCTTACCGCTCCGTCTTTTTTCATCTTATTAAAGTTAGTGGTTTTAAAATGATTTTCAAATTTGTTGGCGCAATGTAAAAACTATTTCTAAATTAGCGCAACTAAAATCAAAAAAAAATGGAGATAAGGAAAGCAAAAAAGACCGAAGGGTATGAAATAGAATCCCTTGTAAAGCTTTGTGCCGATGAGTCAGGAATGATGATGATAGACGCTGTAGATGCAGATGGAGCCATATCTAAAGTGGTATTAAGTCCGAGCTGTTTTGTGTACGTGGCTATAGTGAGAGATTCAATAGCTGGTGTGATAATTGGCATTCAAGGCTCTTTATTTAGCAACCTGCATAACGTGGAGGTTTCTATGTGTATTCATCCAGAACACAGGAGATGTGGGATTGGAGAGGAGCTTATGAAGTATTTCTTAGTTGAACACGGATGGCTGAATGTGTATGCTGAGGTTGTAAGTGACAACGAGCCTATCATAAAATTATTAACCAACTGCAACTATAGGCTAATATGTTCGCTACCTAAGTTTGTGAACACAAGGAGAGGGTTTAGAGATAAAATGATTTTCGTATACAATGGATAAACCAAAAAACTTCAAGGAGCTAAAAGCTAGGCTAAAAAGATTCTCTAATTACGAAAACCCTATTCAGTTAAATCAAGAAACAACAGTTACAAACGTTTCTAAGATGATAGAAACACATATATCAATGCTTGAGGCTAACTCTGGGAACAGAACGTTTTTACCGTACTATGACAGGCTAGTTGTCTTGCTGGCTATACTTGAGAGTGGCTGGGAATAGCAAACCTATCGGGGTCTATTTTCTTGCACCTTTCAAGAATTAACACTGAAAGCTTCTTAAAGGCCATCCTTTCTGCTGGAGTAGTCTCTGTTCCGATTTCTGTATTAAGCCCTGCGTCAATCTCTAGTAAGATGTCTACTGCTTGCTTGTGTGGTGATGATGACGTTCCTGGCGTATCTAAAGCCCTTCTAAGATACTTAGCCGTATCAAGCACCTCTTCATAAGCGTGTCTTAACCAATCCTCGTGGCTGTAATCTTCTCGGTCTACGGTTACTCCAACCCCTTTCTGTCTGAGGCTACAAGGTCCTCATGTATCCTTCTAGTAGTTTCACTCTCCATTCTCCAAATATACCGTATCTTTGTTATATGGCAAAGCGGGATTATAAAAAAGAGTACAAAAAGTTCCAATCCTCTGAGGAGCAAAAGAAAAAACGTGTTGCACGTAACAAGGTAAGACGTAATGCCATAAAGAAGGGTACTGTTAAGAAGGGTGATGGCTATGATATGTCACACACAAAGAATGGGGTAATAAAAAAGAAGCGTTCCGTCAACAGGGGGTCTTCATCCGACATGCCTGGAGACCGTAGAGCTAGGGGGAAAGGTCAGAAGAAACGTCAACCTAAGAGGAGGAAGTAGCTTTACTCAACCATTCAAACTCCTTTGTTCTCATTCCCGCATACATCACTGCTATCGAATCTGCCATATGCTCCTGTTTCATTAAGGGGGAACCGTTCCTGATAAGCCAGGGGGCCTCTGGGTGCTTTTCATAAGCCCATTCTATCATCTCCTTCTTACTGGCGTTCTTCTTTCCTACACTTGCAAGTTTTACCTCCTGTGGTGTAACCTCCAAACATCGGTCAGGTAATGACGCAAGTAGAAAGCAGCTTACACCGTAGTTCTTCATTCCGCTTGCACTTTGACTTCCACTTGGTGTCTCTGCGAATATTACGTCAGGCTCGTAACGCTTTACAAATTGATAAGAACCCCTATACAGGTCCACACACCTCTCAATAAGGTCTGAGGATGCACGTATCTTCTTGTTGGGGTTCTTTTCGGTTGTTATGGTAACGGAGTCAATGACAATGAGCCTGTCACCAGAAACATCAAAAGCCGTAAGACACGTATTACTCAGGCTTGGGTCTATTGCTACTGCTTTCATTCTTCTACGTTTAAATTATCAAGTTCTTCGTCTAATCTTCTTAGGAAATTCTCTTCTCCATCATCTCCACTCAAGTACCAGTCTACACGTTGAGCATATACCTTGGCTATCTTCAAAGCTCTTATAGCGTGTCTCATGCATTCCTGTACTTCTTCTGACTCAATCGGATAGGTTCTTTCTTCAGGATATTTGGAGTAGTATTCTATCCATGCAGGGTCATTTACATCTTCCCTCTCTTTACCCATTGATTCGAGATATTCTTCAATGCCCTCTATTATCCAGTCTATCTGATACTGTTTGTAATCAAAATGTCCTCCGCTCATTCTTCTACATCTTTATTTCGTTCAACTTCTTCTTTTGGTTTACCACACACCTGACACTTCTTACCACCGTTGAGATAGTCCTTGCGCCATACGTGGTTCTTGCAGCGTCTTTGCATCATGAGTCTTACGTTCTCGTCTGCCTTTCGGATAAACTCCTCCGCTTCGTCTCCTTCAAGTGTTGGAATATAGTTGTTCATTTTTGTTTTAACATTTTACTTAAACGAATGCAATTATTCTCAAATTCTTCATCACTTAATTTTCCTATTTGCTTTGCTAATTCATTGTCATATTTTTCATCAGACAAGGACACCGTCGCCTTCAGATTTGGGCGGCTAAGTTTGTGACAACCTTCCTTGCCACATATTTTACATTTACTCATCTTTGTTTTGGTTTAATTTGTTAACACAACCTGTACTAACATTAAAACAGTTGTTTAGTAAGCCGTTGTGCAACATTACTCAATCATCTGCTTCCATCGGCTAATGATAGTTCTTATTCCACCTGAACTAATTACAGGGTTATCATCTTGGTCAGTGTAACAATATTGTTTTACTTGCTCCTGTATCTTTAAGCATTGTTCGGCATCGGGTAACGATTGACCAACATGGGGTATAGAGCAGTTTTTTACTACGCCTATGCTGTTAAGATATTCAAGTTCGTCATTCATTGTGATGCAATCATCGTTGAATCCATTTCTTTCAATGTGGTCTAATATTGCAATGACTTGATTTTCTGTATATGTTCTCATAATTTTTCGTTTTAAATCCGTAAAAAACCGACTCCATACCCAAACCGTTGTGTAAAAAGAGCGAGTGGGTATATGTTACCACCATTATCAAGAGTTTCGCTCTATTATCTTTTGACATTTCTCGTAGTCCTCTATCGATTCGTAATACTCAAGAACTACCTGTGGGTTTTCGTGATTCTCAGGCAGGTAGAACACCTCCTGCTCCGCAAGCTTGTCGTAGTCTGTAGCACCTATCAATAACTGGTAGGCGTTGTAGTAGCACTCTTCAGTCTCGGTCATCTTATTTGTTTAGTGTGCTTTACCGCACTATTTGACTTCAATTCGTTAATCTCGTATTGCGATTCACGATAAAGTGCGTTATTCCGCACTATCTAATATCTTCAAGGTTCCGTCAGCCTTCACTATGTACACACAGTTCGGATTCTCAATGATCCTGACGATCTTACTCGCTATGTTCTCAGGAATACTACCCTGCTTTACAAGGTTCTTGAAAAACTTGCGATGCTCCTTACCACTTGGTGGGTAAACTTCAAAGCATCTTGTCAATACTCTCTCTACGTGTTCTTGCGGTGCTATCATTGCTTAGTTCATTTCATACAGTAATATCGTGTCCTTAGCCATCTTGGCTATGAACTGCTCGTACTCCTCGTACTCCTCATCTTCAGCCTGGGGAAAGGCTATGTGCAACAACTCATGCACTATAGACTCCTCATCCAAAGGTACATCGTGGTATATGACAGCACTCCTGCCATCAAAGTCCCTCTCTATCCCTATAAAGTAATCCTCCCCATTGTACTCTACCTGCTCAGGATTAATACGCTCTGTACGTATATCCCAATCGTCTACACCGAGCCTCTTAGCCCATGATTCTATAACTGGCTTCATTCTACTAACTCTACTTCGTTGTCTATTACCGACTCTATTGAACGCTGACATTCCTCTATCAACTCTATCAATCCATGCTGAGTGTCGGATGTTGTATATGAAGAGTCCAGAAACTTGTCTACCTCCCTAACAAAGGCTCTGCCCCTGTTCTTTATCTGCTGCTTGAAAATACTACTGCCCTCAAACTCGTCCATGCACTCTACAAATGCCTGAGCAAAGACCATACACTTGATTGCTCTTACGTGTTCCTCTTTCATGACCGCTAAGTAAGTAATTATTTTTCTAACGACAATGAGCCTGAGAAAAAAGTCCCCCAGGGGAAATGGGTGGGGTATGAGTTGTGTATATGAGTTGTGTACATGGGGGTGACATATACATAGTAAATCAGATTCCAAATCGTGTCAAAACTACCCCCCGTGTCGTGTGGGGTGGGGGTCAAATTCCAAACTAAACCCGAACCGAACCACCTACTTACATTTACATATTTTTATACGTAGCTACCTGATGCACTACCTTGTACTAAGTTCGGTTGCCATAGCATAAACGTTCGTTCGTGCCGTTGCTACTGTTAATGAACCCACAAATATCAAGGAAGGAAGGAAGGAAGGAAGGAAGGAAGCCAATTAAAAAACCTTAATCGATTACACATAAAAGGTTAATACTATGCATTACAAGGTACTTTCCCATCCTCTCTACCAATGCCTAAGTATCTTATGTTTATGCCTTGCGTTACCGCTTTCGCCCTATATCCTTTTAAACACCAATAACATTGTATCTAAAGGGTTTTCTCTTCTCTTTGGTATGTAGTTATCAAAACTTTTTTTTCTTTGAAATTAAGTTCGGGGCAATGTGTACACTACTACTGATTATATGTGTTTGTCTTCTATATGACATTTAGTATTTTCATTACACGTCAGGAACGTTATCTTACGCACGTGATACCTTATTACTATAATAGGCAACAACGTACACACTTAGCAATTTAGATTGGTCTATTTCTAACGTGTTGATAATCAGCAACTTACAAGGCTATTTTCACTTTTGTCATCTGGCTGACATTTTACGTCAAACCCCCTATATACTTTTACCCTCAGAAACAAACGAACGGGATAACCCACTAAAACAAAAGAACAATGAAAGCATTTATTTTAGAAAACGAAGAAGAACTTATTGCAGTAATAAAACTAACTGATTTGAAAAATCAAAAAACAAAAACAAAGGATACATTAGACGAAGCACTGAAAGAAGCACGAGAAACTGTAGCTGCATTGAAGCGAGTAGATAACGATAGAGACTTCTACCTATTAACCAAAGCAATAGCGAAGGACAGCATATCGATAAGGTGGAAACGTGAGGCGATATTGGAAACGGTAGAGGACGTATTACTTTCAAGAGCATAAACAAGTAGCGATTTTAAAAATGAGAATATTATGATGTATTATAGCAAAATAGCAGTGGATAAAAACCCTAAAACTGTAAGCAAAACGATTGAAAAATCATTAGGTTATGATGGTTCTTTAACTATAGGTTTTTTAAAAGACTTAGGTATTGGTGAAAACGATGAGTTTTGCGTATATGAAGACGAAAACAGCAAAGAGGTGTTTCTTAGTTACACTTTAAGTAGATTAGAAACTGAGAAAGAAGTAGCTGAAAGAGTAGCTAAAGAGGAAGCATACAATAAAAGGTACGAAGAGTACCACGCAAGTAAGAAGTAGCCTTGTTGCTAACTAACTATTAAACACAAACATCATGAACTTAAGAACACTTAACACGGAATTGATTGAGAACGGTGGCTTCTCTTATATGGCTCAGAAAACTATTCTGTAGCTTTCCACAAGGCAACGGAGAACGTATTCGACAAGCTACCAACAGAAAGCGATTATTTAGAGTACGTGAATAAACACATTACTCTACTGGCTCGTGAGGACTTCATCTTGGGCGGTTGGGAACACGAAGGAAAGTATTACTTAGATGTTGCTCAGTTGCTCCCTAAAAGAGATTACTCTAAAGCTAAAGCGATTAAGATAGGTCAGGAACGTAGCCAGATTGCAATATTCGACCTACAAGAGGGAAAAGAAATTAAGTGTAAATAGTACGAACAAGGGTAGGGCTACGGCTCTACCCACAAAACCAAACGAAATGAGAACACTAACAAGACATTCAGACACGATATACGCAATACTAACGGTGGTATTGATAGCTATAGTAACACTAACGATAAAATTTTAATAGCAATTGTCATTTAAGTGACATTTTAATAGGACAGGAACACTGATATTTGAAACATCAAAAAAAACAAATCATGACAACTGAAACAATTGAAAACGGACGTAGCTTCTCGGGAGAAGTTTACCGAGAAGAGGCAACTGAAGTAGTGCTAATTGACCAACTGGAGTGTGAGCATATTAGCTTCGGTAAAGTAAGAAAGGAACTTAACAAGGAGTTCAAGTTCTGTAGCCATAGAGTGTTGGTAGAGTACCTAAGTAACTTAAGTAATGAATATTAAAAGTCAGGAACGATGAAACCTTACACCGAATATCAATTCCTAATCTTCAGTCAAATATTCTACCTTCTACTTAACGAGGTGGAAGAGGTAAAACTGAAACTTGAATACGACCTAAGCTATCCGATATTGGTGGCAAGATTGGAGGATTACATAGGCTCAGTTTATAATGACCCTGAGTACAGTGAATACGACTGCATGGCGCAGTATCTTAAAGAACATTTACAATTCATAACAGAAGAACTGACTTGCGAGCCAGTAAGAACAGACCCACCGTGGTGTTTAAAGTGGACGAACTATTACAGATGGCGGTAATTTATTACCAAACGTACAGTGAGAACTTTGGGCTACACGTAGAGAAGTATTAACGAAAAAGAAACATTAAAATGAAACCTATGAAACAAACACTAAAACTTCAGTGGACATCAAGTGAAATTCTTGAAGACCCTCACAACGTAGAATTAAACCTAACAGAAGAGATTATCGGTAAGATAAGAAAGTACAAAAATCTTGCAAAAGAAGAATTCGTTTCAGTAAATATGCCATTCTATGACTACAAGTTTTTTAACGAAGAGGGAGGGAAATTTGAGGAGTGGAGAGCCGATGTTAGCTACCTTAAAATATCAGAATTTGGAGTGGTGTTTTATGCTCAAAACAAATGGGATTCATCACATCAAATAGAAACAGAATACATTAACCTTTAAGCGTCAGGAAAAATGAAAAATTACAGCGAATACCAATTCTTAATTAACGAAATGAAACGAGCAGGGGAGAATTAACTATAAAACACAAGAAGCAATGAGAACATTCTATTTAAGCACGAGTAAAAATTGCCACGTAAACCAGTACGAGGTAGAAGGAGAAGTTTATTCAGACCTTGTAAGCTACGGTAAAAGGGTTGCGTGGTATAATCACACTGAAAATTACGTGGAGGTAATGGGTTATTTTAGCCCGACAACAACAAGGCACATTAACCTATTCTTGGACTTCTACGGTTATGACAAGATGAAAGCTATTGAACTTAAACAAATTAAAGATTATACGAAATGAAAAACTTTGAGAACACTATCATCAGAAAAAAAATCTCTTCACGAGGAGGAGGTATTGAAATTGACTGCACCGACTTCGGTTTTGCAGGGGTAAAAATGACAGCATATCAGAATTACTTGGGCGGAGGTATGCTTGGTAAGGTATGCGGAGACTGTAACGCTTCAGACTGGAAAGAACACGAAGAACTGGTAGAGTTAAACAGAGAGCTTCGTGAGTATTTCCATAACCTTACAAACCCTGATTCTGAATGGGAGGGTAGTTCATTTGAAGACAATCAGAAAAGGGCAGTAAGTGCTTATTAACGTATTTGTCAGGTAGATGACATTTTAGTGTCAGGAATAATATTACTTTAGCTAGCGTAAACAATAACAACTAAAAACAAAAATATAATGCAAACTACAGAACTTATTTCAGAACGCAAGACAGAATTGAAACACAAGGGTAAACCAGTATTCGAGGTGGTACGTAGATACTGCAAAAATGGTTGGAGCCACAAGGTAGCTACCATTACAGACCTATGTACTGTATATGAGAAGGAAGGAGTAAGGTGCTACCGTAAGGTTTACTTTTAACAGTCAGGAACATTAACAACAAAATCATCACTGGTACTAATTGCAAGAAAATACTGGAAACACATATAGGAACTGAAACCCTTTCAGCCTTAATATTGAAACCTTACAGTAATGTATTGGATAACTACCTGATGTATGCCATAAGCAGGAATAATAGTTATGGGAGTTGGCAGCAAGAGACAATAAAGAGGGTGTCGCCACCTCTATAAAAACAGGATTGTCTTGTGACCATTTATACTTACACTAAAATGCAGAAATGCCCTATAGTCAATAGGTATAAATGGTGCTAAAACTAAAATTAAATAACATGAAAACACTATTTAACAAATTGTGCATTAAGCATTTGGGGATTTCTTCAGATAAACTAAAAAGAATTTTGAAGTATTCATTCAATGAAATAAATTCTTATAAAGAGCTAACAGCTAGAGAAAAAGACATACTTGATACTGAAGATTTTTATAACCTGAAGCAAACCTTAAAATAAATAAATGAAAACTAAAATCACATTTGTAAACGTGAACAATGGTTCTTACTTCGCAAGAACAAAAGAATTTGCAACTAAATCAGAGTTGTCAGACTATACCGATGAGATGTTAAATCTATACGGAAATAAAGTAGTTAAAATCGAATCGTTAAACTAATAGAAAATGGGGTAACGGGTAATGCCGACCCCTTATAGACTAAAAACAAA
>Ga0180433_10011653_pt1 | contig 10407 bp, 8 predicted proteins | sample SS_ome_8_FD_132980 | JGI IMG/M metagenome (GOLD analysis project Ga0180433, IMG submission 132980) | Hypersaline lake sediment archaeal communities from the Salton Sea, California, USA - SS_1_D_1 metaG | ecosystem: Environmental > Aquatic > Non-marine Saline and Alkaline > Hypersaline > Sediment...
CATAGGCAGCAGTCTTACCGGTACCGGTCTGCGCGCATGCAATCAGATCATTACCGGCAAGTATTTCAGGAATAGCCTGTTCCTGAATGGGAGTCATTTTGTTAAATCCCATATATGAAATTGCATGGAGTATATCTTTATGTATTGCTAAGTTGGAAAATTTCATTTATTTAAAATTTTATAATTACTTGTAAATAATTAATTATGTGCTTGTCTATAAAGTCTGGAATCTGGTTTAGAAAGTTCGCTGACAAGGCTTGCCCTGTTAAATAAACGCTTAGCGATTTAACAGGGTGAGTGAAGCCCGAAAAATGTAAGTTTACTTTTGGCAAATGACCATTTTAAGAACAAGCATAACAAAGACTGTGCACTTTACAGACATACTAACAAGTCCAATGAACAGGTACAAAAAAAGCCATTTAAAACTTAAAAAATATGGTTTTGCAGGAAATGATAAAATTCTATTGCACTATCTCTTCGGGAATCTCTTTAACCGGCCTTATACGTAAAGACTTTACGAACATCTCTCCTCCCTCCGATTGCAATTGAATTTTGCCGGAAGTAAGAGGTACAACATTCCCATTTTCAATCTTCCCTGTATTTCTGTTCACCATAACTGTTTGGCCATTGACAACATGGACTGAAGTACGTCCGTGGCAGTAAAGATCGACAGTATTCCACTCACCCGGTGGATTTTCTGCATCAACAGCCTTTTTTATTCCCTGCCCGTTATGTTCCCTACTGAATTTTTTTTCTTGTCCCCCGGGAGTATACCGGAATCCTCCGTCTGCTTCTTTAACTTCCGTTTCGCAGTAAGTGTTATTCATAAGGTAAGTATCACCCAGCCGCCCGTGCATCAACTGGCATTCGATATTTACCATCCATGTACCTATTGCCTCTCCGAATTCACCAAAGCTATGATAAAGTAAACCGCTGTTTCGGCTGGTATAAACTTCTGTGCCCCACTTGAAAATAAGTTGCAAATGGTAATTGGCAAATGTATCGCGGGTAGCGAGCGATCCGTTTATTTCTCCTGAAATCCTGATCAGGTTTTCACCCTCCTCTTCGACAACCTTAAATACTTCATCAACTGATGCCGTTTGGGCAAGACTGTCGAACCCCTTAAGGGGAGTCCCTAGGTATTTGTCCCAGTTATCAATATTTTCGCCATTATAAAGAGACTGCCACTGTTTTCCTTTATTGCAGGAATTCAAAGAAAAAACTGTCGCTGAAATAATTAATAAAAGAAATAAATTCTTCATTTTTAAAATTTTATAATTATATGAAAATAAACTAATCTATATCTATCCATAAAGCAAAGAGTCTGGAATAGAAAGTTCGCTGACAAGGCTCGCGCAGCCCGAAAAATGTGAGTTTACTACTCGTAAATGACCATTTTGAGGGCAAGCATAACGCAGTCAGCGGACTTTATAGACGGATTAATTAAAAAAACTGCTCTATAAAGATAGAACAGTTTTTTTAATTTTTTGTGTTTATAAAAAATGAATTTCTTAACAGGCTGTATTCTGATGGATAATTTCTTTTGCCCTTTCAAGAATTGCTGTATCGTCAAGTAACACTATGCCCCCGTTTGGGCCGGGTTCCATATGAATTCCCACTGTAGATCCACTAGTATAATTTGCACCTCCGAAATAATTCCTGACGGTTTCTTCTGTCATATCAAATTCATTTGCAATTTTTTTTATAGAACCGTCAGGTAAGCTGTCTTTGATCTTACGCAATTCGTTAAAAGTTATTTTGCTTTCCATAATACATAAATTTTATTTTATCATAAAAATCTGTTTTAATACTATCCTGCCTTGTAAAATTAAAATTAATAATTTAATAACGGTAACTTTAATATCATGTAATAACCTGATTTTATACTCTTTTATTTTATACGATTTCCTGAAAAGATTTGTTATAACATACAATAAGCTGATCTTAAGTTAAAAGCCTGTTCTATAGTTCGCACCTGATTTCTTAACAATCAAATAATAATTAACTTTTTTTAAGAGTTGTATTATTATTTTTTAAGGCAATCGTAAATGCACTGATGCATAGCCGTACGAATATTTAAATCGTATAATCCGGCATTTTCCCTTTTGGGATGGACACGGTTAGACATAAATATAAAAAGAAGTCCGTTATCAGGATCTGCCCATGCAAAAGTGCCTGTATATCCCGTATGTCCGAAACTGTTTTTACCGGCATCAACGGCAGGATAAGCATCTTTAAGCTTCTTTTTATGATTATCTATATAGGGCTTATCGAATCCGAGTCCCCGACGATTATTATTTTCGGGGTATTGAATGCGGATAAATTCATTAACGGTTTCTGAGGAGATAAAACGTTTTCCTCCAAAATAACCTTTTTGAAGGTACATCTGGAAAATCTTTGCAAGATCGGTAATATTGCCAAATAATCCTGCATTACCGGAAACGCCGCCCATCATTGCCGCTCCTTCATCATGCACAAAACCCCATAACCTTTCGTTTCTGAAAAAATCATCGTTCTCGGTCGGCACAATCCTTTTCAGAGGAAAATATTTGTATGGGTTGTATGTGACAGACGCAGCCCCCATAGGAAAATAAAAATTATTTTTCAGGTAGTCCTCATAAGGCTGTCCCGAAAGAGAAGAAATTATTTCAGGGAAAATATAAAATGCCAGTCCTGAATAAACATATCTTTTACGGGGAAGTAATTTAGCGCATCTTATTGTATCATAAATCATTTCACGAAAACCGTTATTCATAAACAAATGATCTGATACCCTGATTGAAAAATTTTCCGACGGCTGTTTTTTAAACACATAGCGACTGAGCCTGCCCTTATTATTTAATGCCATTTTCCAGAAAGGAATCCACGCCGGCAACCTTGACTGATGTGCCAGAACTTCTCTGATTACAATATTCTCTTTATCGGTACCGGCAAATTCCGGCCAGTAATTACTCAGGGGCTCATCAAGATCAATTATTTTTTCATCTACAAGTTTCATTAATGCCGGTAAGGGACCCGTCACTTTCGTCAAAGAAGCCCAATCATAAATATCATCGTGCTTTACTTTTCTTTCTTTATCATAGGTGTGAAAGCCATAGCATTTATGAAAAAACACATTACCGTCTTTTGCAATAAGCACCTGGCATCCGGGATAAGCAGCGGAATCAATTCCCAGTTGTGCTATTGAATCGATTTTTCCGGTCAGCCTGCCAGAATCTATTCCGGCCTCTTCGGGAATAGTGAAAGCAAGAGTTTTGTTGCCGGGTATTTTAATTCCGTCATTCAACTTAAAACGGGTATCCACATTTACAGGAAGTCTTCCTGTAGCATCAAATGCACCAAATACAAGTTGGGCAGCAAGCTTTTGTGTCAGTGAATCATTCCTGTAAGCCAGTATCAATCCCGCTGAATGATGAATATTCTCAAAATGTTTCATACCATAAGCATTGCCAAAAAATGCGACTATCGTTTTATTTTCCCGTATAATATCAGAAACAGCCATTCTCTGTATGTTTGAAGTGCCATACTTTTCGGCAGGATAAACATTGATACCCTGTATGCCTGTAATAATTATGTCATAATTATCAAGCATATTTCTAAGAACTGCAAGTTCCGGTTCCGTGGAATTCTTGTTTATCTGAAAATGGTCGATACTGGTATATCGATCCAGCATTTTCTGAAAAGATGTTTTACTGTCAGCACCTATCATTACAGAAGCGATCTTATAATTACCGAATTCCTTTACGGGCAAGTCACCCTGTTTTAAAATTGTCAGCGAAGCTTTTATCAGCTTTCTGTTAGTAACCTCATAACAGGGAGAGTTTAATTGTTTAGTAAGATTGTCAGTATTCACAGGCTGATATATATGAAGACCTGCCCAACGTTTAATTGCCAGAACACGCCGGCATTTGGTTTCTATCTCTTCTAATGATATTTCATTACAAGTCAGGGCCTCCCTGACAGAAGCTATGGCTCCGGAAATATCTGACACACTTAAAAGCATATCATTACCGGCTTTTAAAGCTTCGACTACGGTACTGCCATTTATAGTTTTCGCACCGGACATATTCATAGCATCGGTAACAACTAATCCCCTGAATCCTATCTCATCACGAAGATATTCTTTAATGATAATTTTCGACAAAGAGGAAGGCGTACCTGAAGGATCTATCGCAGGAACACTCAGATGACCGGTCATTATGGCATTGATACCATTAACGTTCATATACCTGAAAGGAAAACTTTCCACAATATCGATCCGGTCTTTTGAATGATTCAATTGTGGTAATGCTTTGTGAGAATCGGTTTCGGTATCTCCATGTCCCGGAAAATGCTTTGCCACGGTAATCACACCCGCTTCCTGCATGCCTCCGGATATTTTTCCCGCTTTTTGTGAAACATTTATTTTATCCTCCCCAAAAGAACGGAAGTTAATCACAGGATTTAAAGGATTCGTATTAATATCGGCAACCGGAGCAAGATTCATATGAATTCCCATACGCTTCATCATATTTGCAATATCACGTCCCATTTGAATAATTACTGTCGAATCCTGAATCGCACCCAATGCCTGTGCATATGGATATGACATTAAACTGTCGATACGCATTGAAAGTCCCCATTCGCCATCAATTGCCACTAAAAGAGGTATAGTTGTTACTTCCTGCAATTCGTTAAGATATCCTGCCGTCTTTACCGGACTTCCCTGCATAACCAATATACCGCCGGGACGGTATTTTTTTATAAGGCTGACCATTTTATTTTTGGCATTTTCCCCCTCACGTGGATAAAAGGCTACTATCATCAGTTGGGCAATCTTTTCATCCATGGTCATTTGATCCATATTTTTATTTACCCACTGATCTTTCATTAACAATAAAAATGGGGGATCAACGGCATATAATTTTGAAAAAATCAGAAAAAAAACAATTAACAGCGTGGTAATTTTTAGATATTTCATTCCTGCACTCACTTATCCTGATGATTCTAAAACAAGCATAAAAATATTACTTTAACCTGAAAATCTAAAATTTTATCCGGTTATATTAATACCTGAAAATATAAAATGAAAATTCATTGTTGTGAAGGTATGCTATTAATAATTAATTTTACTTCCTAATTTTGTACCATTGGAAACCAAACAGAGTATATGGAACGTGTAGTGATAGGAATTTCAGGAGGAGTAGATTCCAGTGTTGCTGCATACCTGTTAAAGCAACAGGGTTATGATGTGGTAGCATTGTTTATGATTAACTGGCATGAACGTACCGGTTCATTGACAAGTGCATGTACATGGGAAGAAGATGCATTGATAGCCGAAATGTCTGCAAAAAAGATAGACATACCATTTCATGTTGTTGACCTGAGCGGTGAATACAGAAAGAGAGTTGTTGATTACATGTTCAATGAATACGAAGCGGGTCGCACTCCCAATCCGGATATACTCTGCAATCGTGAAATCAAGTTCAGCTCGTTTTGGGATGAAGCTTTAAAATTAAATGCCGACTATGTGGCAACGGGTCATTACTGCCGGAAAAGCACCATAAATAAAAACGGAAAAACAATTTACCGGTTACTGACCGGAAAGGACAGGAACAAAGATCAAAGTTACTTTTTATGTCAGATAAACCAGCAGCAGCTTTCAAAAGTTCTCTTCCCTGTTGGTCACCTGACAAAGCCGGAAGTAAGGGAAATCGCCCGTCAACAGAACCTGCCAACTGCCGAACGAAAAGATTCTCAGGGTATTTGTTTTGTTGGTAAAGTTGATTTACCAACTTTTCTGCAACAAAAACTTAAACCTGAAAAAGGTAATATCATTGAAATTCCCGCCAAATTCCTTGCTAATAAAAAGCAGATTGAAAAAACCGAAAGGAATTACGACAAATTATGTTTCTCATTCCCTTATAAACCGTGGAACGGGGAGATCATAGGAACACACAACGGAGCACACTTCTTCACAATTGGGCAGCGTAAAGGATTGAGAGTGGGGGGACACAAGGAACCTTTATTCGTCATTGGAACTGATGTTGACCGCAATATAGTTTATGTGGGGGAAGGACAAAATCACCCGGGACTATACCGGCCGGGTCTGTTTATACCTCTGAACGAAATTCATTGGATAAGACCGGATTTACAATTAAAATGCGGACAAAAAAAACAGTATGATATTCGTATCCGGTACCGTCAGTCACTGGAAAAAGGACTTATTCATATAAAAAATGAAGGAGCATATATTATCTTTGAAAACGAGCAGAGAGGAGTTACAGCCGGACAATTTGCCGCCTGGTATGAAAACGAAGAATTGCACGGTTCAGGCTCTATTGCCTGAAAAGTTCTTAAATTAGCATAAAAATTATTGACAATGATAAAATCAATGACAGGCTACGGTAAGGCCATATTCGAAATAAATAAAAAAAAGATCATTATTGAGATCAAATCACTTAACAGTAAGCAAATAGATATAAATACACGGATACACTCCATGTATCGTGAAAAAGAAATTACAATCAGAAAAGAAATCTCGGAAAAACTCCAGCGAGGGAAAATTGACCTGACTATTTATATTGAAGACCATGGTGAAGAATCAAATTTAAAAATAAATGAATCTGTTCTGAAAAATTACTATGATCAAATAAAAAATATCAGTGATGAGCTTAACCTGTTAACCGACCATACTACCTTACAAGCGGCTTTAAAACTTCCGGACGTGGTAAAATCCGGATGTGAAACTGTCGATGAAGAAGAATGGCAGGTGATAATGGAAAATCTCAGGAAAGCACTGCATGAAATTGATACTTTCCGCATCAGGGAAGGTGAGGCTCTCAAAGCCGATATCTCCGGTAATACTGAAACGATAAAAGAATTACTCCGCCAAACAGAGCCATATGAAAAAAATAGAATAAACACGGTTAAAAAACGCCTGTATGAAAGTCTGAGTAACATAAAAATCAATGGTAATGTCGATGAAAGTCGTTTTGAGCAGGAGCTTATTTATTATATTGACAAAATGGATATGAACGAAGAAAAAGTACGTCTTGATAATCATTGTAACTACTTTCTGGAAACCCTTGAACAACCCTCCCCTAACGGAAAGAAACTCAATTTCATAGCACAGGAAATGGGAAGGGAGATCAACACTTTCGGCGCCAAAGCATACGACAGCAATATTCAGCGTCTGGCAGTCAAAATGAAAGACCACCTGGAAAAAATAAAAGAACAATTACTTAATATCTTATGAAACGAGTCATGTACTATCGTTCACACAGGAAAGACATTATAAATGACGAGTTCTATTTCATACCTTTAAAATAAACAATTATAATGAAATGAAAGGAAAATTATTGATCTTTTCCGCTCCTTCCGGATCAGGGAAAACGACCATAGTAAAAAATCTTATCAGGAATATCCCCAACCTGAAATTTTCTGTTTCTGCTACCAGTCGTCCGCCGCGAGAAGGGGAAACGGAAGGGAAAGATTATTATTTTCTTTCCGGAAAAGAATTCCGGCAGAAAATAAGCAATGGTGAGTTCCTTGAATATGAGGAAGTCTATGATGGTATTTACTACGGAACCCTTAAAAGCGAAGTTGAGCGAATCCTCGATCAGGGGAAAAATATAATTTTAGATGTGGATGTCGAGGGGGGACTGAATATAAAAAAAATATACGGAAATGAAGCATTGGCAATATTTATAAAGACTCCCTCCCTCGGGGAACTAAAAAAAAGATTACAAAACCGTTCCACCGAAAGCAGTGAAAAAATAAAAATGCGTATAGCCAAAGCAAAAAAAGAACTTAATTATGCAAGCCGGTTCGACGTAGTTATCATTAACGATGAATTATCAAAAACACTAGAGGAAATAAAAAAAATTGCATATGACTTCATCAGGAAAAATAAAATCTGATTCTGATTCATATAACGGCAAAAAGGTTGGATTATATTTTGGATCCTTCAATCCGATTCATTTAGGACATCTGGCAATTGCCAACTATATAGTGGAATTTACAGAAATCGATCAGTTATGGTTTGTTGTCAGTCCCCATAATCCCCACAAGAAAAAAGCCAGTCTGCTCAATGATTTCGACAGGCTTGATATGGTCAGGATAGCTATCGGAGAAGATGAACGCTTCGATGTTTGTGATATTGAATTCTTCCTGCCAAAGCCAAGCTATACAGTTGATACCCTTACCTACCTGACAGAACGGAATCCTTCCTGCAGGTTTAAAATAATTATGGGCTCGGATAATCTGAATAATTTTCATAAATGGAAAAATTATGAAACCATAACAGATAACTATGGTATTATAGTATATCCCAGGCCGGGCTTCAGCCCCGAAGAATATAAATCATATCCTGATATTACCATTACAGATGCGCCAAGAATGGACATTTCTTCATCCTTTATCAGAAAAGCAATCGGCAATGGAAAAGATATCCGCCATTTTCTGCCTTACGAAATATGGAAATATATTGATAAAAAAGGATTTTACCGTTAATTATAGTCTATTCAGACTCCTGACTTTATTGACAAACATACGAGAGTCTGTCCTTTATTTCCTGCTTTTAAACCAATAGAACACAGGCACTCCCGAGAGGGCTGTCAGTATTGCTATAGTTGATTCCCATGGCCGCTCAAAATATGCCAGTACTAATATGGCTATTCCTGTAAGAATATAAATAATTTGTATAACAGGGAAACCCGGAAGTTTCAAAACACTCTCACCTTTAATTCTAAGCTTAAAAACGCCCATCACGGCAAGAAGAGGAAATATGCCCAGCGAAAATCCCATATAGGTAATTATCTGCTCAAACGTACCTGATAAAACAAGTACTATTGCAATAGAACTCTGCAATAAAAGGGCATTTTGAGGAACTTTATGACGCGGGTTAACTTTAGATACGAATTTAAAAAAATAGCCATCTCTCGCCATGGAATAATAAACCCGGGGACCAAGTATTATAAAAGCGCTCAGAGAAGAAAAAAGTGCAAATGAAATAAGTAATGAAATAATTGTTTCAGCAGTATCACCAAAAGCATATCCGGCAGCCACACCACCTATCTCGGGCTCACCAGCCATCTGTCCGGGCGGTATTGCATAAATGAAAAACAGGTTTAACCCAAGATAAAGTATAGTAACAAGAATAGTTGAGATCAAGAGAGAAAGGTAAATAACCTTACGTGGATTTTTTATTTCGGAACCAATATAGGTAGCTGAATTCCAACCACTGAAGGCAAACATTATGAACATCAGGGACAATCCCATTGATTTCAGTCCGTTAAAATCAAATATAAAAGACTGTGAGCAGGTAACATTATTGATATCTCCTTTTCCAATTGTAAACCCGGCAATGATTAATCCTGTTACCAATATTATCTTTAAAATAGTCAGGCCGTTCTGTACTCTCGCCCCTAAAATCACACCACGGGAATGAATTAATGAAAAAGCCAGGATAACCAGAATTGCCAGCAACCTGCTGAACATCTCTGTACTTAAGAACATTTCAGGTAACAGCCACTCCTGCATCCATGGAAATGCCCATATAAAATAACTGCTGAAGCCAATAGCTGCTGCTGCTATGGGAGCTGAAAAACCAACTATAAGTGAAAGCCAGCCGCTTAAAAATCCCAACAAAGGATGAAAAAGTTTTGAAATAAATGTATATTCTCCCCCCGCTTCCGGAAATGCGGCACCCAATTCTCCGAATGACAGTGCTCCGCATAGAGCAATCAATCCCCCGGTCAGCCAAAGAGAAAGCATTATTACGGGATTACCAAGGAATCCCATTAAATAACCGGTAGTGGTAAAAATTCCCGCGCCAATAATATTGGCCACAACAATGTTAATTACCGGAAAAATACCCAGTTTTCGTTCCAGATGATCGTTGTGTGAATTCAAAATTCGGAGGATTTATCAAATATTTTATAGCTTATGGAAATACCGGAATGACTATCCCTGTTTATCGTAGTTTTATAATTGTCACGACTTTTAACGTACTGAAGAAATTCAACAATACCATGTATGCGCATAGCGGTGTTGTGGGCAGTATAACATCCTCCTGTTTCAAGTTTTGGGTCCAAAGCAATGAAATAATTCTTATACCAGTATTTGTCAGCATCAGCGAAAACAAAATCATATTTCCCCGGTAACCGGGGTACCACTTCATGTGCGTCGCCGAGCCTGGCATCAATATATTTTTCCAAACCCGCCTTTCTGAAATTTGCCTTTGCCTGTAACCAACGTCTCTTATCAATCTCGATTGTTATCAATTTGCCGCCGGTTTTACTTAATGCCCATGCAATCCATATAGCCGAATGTCCGGTGGAAGTTCCTATTTCCACAGCTTTGCGGTATCCGTTTTCAACAATCAGATCATATAGTATTCTTCCGTCAGAAATGGATACATTCATA
>Ga0180433_10011654_pt1 | contig 10407 bp, 9 predicted proteins | sample SS_ome_8_FD_132980 | JGI IMG/M metagenome (GOLD analysis project Ga0180433, IMG submission 132980) | Hypersaline lake sediment archaeal communities from the Salton Sea, California, USA - SS_1_D_1 metaG | ecosystem: Environmental > Aquatic > Non-marine Saline and Alkaline > Hypersaline > Sediment...
AAATTTTCTTTTGATATATTCGAGGAAGTAAGATTGGAATAGTCATACATAATATTAGGTTTTCTAAAGGAAGAATGATAATTCGTCCCATTATTCATTTTCTTTAAAAATTGAAAATAAAGGCTTTGAAAATCAATTTGATTATTATTACAAAATTCCAGTGAAATATGAGACTTAAAATCGCCAAAGGCTTCATTTAAACTACTAATTTGAGTTTTTAACAGATTAAAATAATGAAGTACTTCTTTTTCATTAAAATAATTAAAGTATGAGAGAAATTCACTATTAAACTGTCCTAAGATAAGATCTTCTGAGAAAAAATGTTTTAATCTCATCAAGATGTCCGAAAAATTGATAATTAAATTAATGCAATCTCTACTATTTTCCAGCCTCATATATCTATTAAGGCTATTTTTAAATAAAATTTGCATTAGCGATTCACAATTGAGATATATGCTAAGAGGACGTAAACTCCAATAATTTAAGTTAAGTAAAGCAATTTCTCCAGATAAGTACAAATCAGCTAATTTCTTTGGCAGTAGATTTAAAAGTAAGTATTGTTCTGATACGTCGGAACCTAATTTTTGTAGAAAAATATCAGGATTAATGGTATTATCGTCAAACAATTTCGATACTTCAAAGGGCGGAGTTCCTAATCTTGTCAATTTATGACGTATCTCTTCTAAGCCATTTTCTAAAAGAACCGCATTTACATACTCTCTAACTAGCGGAGCGGTTAAATAATCAATATTTGTTTTTGAAAGGCGCTCTTCTACTTCAAGAGCAATTTTATTTGCCAAAAATTTCTCGACATTTCCTTCTTTAATTAGATATTCTTCCACTTTTTTTATATTGAAAGGTTCTTTTGAATATTTAGAAGTTCTAATCATAATAGTTTTGCTTTCATCATTCAAGATTTGTTCCATCGAGAGAATGCTCTTTAACATCCGTCTTCCAATATTCGTAATTAAATACCCTTCTTCCACGGGGGTAATAAAATCAATTTCTTTTAGAGATTTAAGATGAAAAGAGAAATTGACAGAACTCGGATTTGTTCCCAAAACTTCTCTAGAAAGGGCCGAAAAGGATAAAGGAACCTCACTCATATCTAGTTTCTTTAATATATCTATCCTAATCTGCTGACCTAGAGTCTTAAGTTGTTTCTCTAAAATTTTAGAAATTTTGTCGGGATCCACAGTAATTCCAAAATATAGCTCTAATTCTTAGTAACTGCTTGATAAATAATAGGATACTCTATTATTTAAATATGGGGGCACAAGGTTGAATACTGATAATATAGAGGTGATATTAAAAAGTAGAATGTGCCGACAAAATTCTTGAGGAAGTATCTACCGAGCAGATACCGCAATTCGTTCAATTTCGTCTTTTCTTCTTACAGCTCTAGAGTCTTGGCTATTTTTAGAAGCAAGAATTAGTTCCTGTGCTATATTTTCTTCAAAAGTTCTAATATTCTCGTGTGATTTTGAAGCTATAGCTTGTACTAAATACTTTATCGCAATATCTACGCGTCTTTGAGGTGCAATATCCACTGCTGACGCATAAGAGATTCCGCCCATCGCAATTCGGGTTGTTTCCTCCCTCGGTGCCGTATTGATTATCGCCGCAACTAAAACTTGAATGGGATTTTCTCCTGTAGTATACTCAATAAGTGTAAAAGCGGTCTTAATACTTCCAATTAATTTGTTTTTCTTTCCCGAATTATAAGAACTTTTATGACCTCGAATTTTACTACCAATAAACCCGGGTGCCAATAGCCGATTGATAAAACGTTCGACTATTGAAACTTTTGAAGATTTCCAAAACTTTCGATGTTCATGGCGTCCGCAACTTTGAGGAATAATTATGGGTTTTAGATTTATGTAGTTCTCCAAGGTGGGATCATATATTTCAATATCATCAAAAGACCATTTGTCAAAAAGTTTTATATTCTCGCTCTTCTTGCTCATGTTCTCTACCTCATAGGTTTCTCTCTCTTGCCTGCGATTAAGGCCTCTAAACTTACGCCATTAACCTTTACGACTTTCCATCGAACTCCAGGGAGGTCGCCTATGGCACGCCCTTTTGCACCACCGATTCCCTCAACAATAACTCTATCATGCTCCTCGATGAAGGTGAGAGCTCCATCTCCGGGGAGAAATGCAGTCACACCCTTTCCATTCTTCTTTAATTGAACTCTGACACATTTTCGAATCGCAGAGTTAGGTTGTTTGCTCTCTCGCCCTACTTTTTGTAAGACAATCCCTAATGCTTGAGGGGCACCTTCAAGGGGATCTGCTTTCTGTTTCAATTTAAGTTTTTTTCGTTTGTATTTGGTTTTACTCCAGCGAAATCTACGTCTGTTTTTCCTCAGTTGTCGTGCTGCATACAGGCCTTTGGGCTTTCCCATTTTTTTAAATACACTAATTTAAGTTTTAAAATACTAATAATTAGCTATTAAAATATTTCTTTAAACTTAAAATTTGTTATTTTCTATTTGTAAGATCTTCATTTGTCCCATAATAGTAGTTAAAAAAAGATTCTTATTTGAAAAAAGGTTTAAATATCAAATATCGAATAATTATTATTTTCATGTAGATTGAATATACAACAAAATCTATTTATTAAAAAGGTTTAAATTTCTCTAATGAAAACCATTCTAACGTATCTAATCCCAATTTTTCTTTTAATTTTTGCTGTTTTATTCATAATAGTGTATATTGAGATCTATTTTATAATGCCGACCAGTTGGATTTACTCCGAAGTAATTCGATTAGAATTAATTATTACCGTAATCTTTGGAAGTTCTGCATTACTAATGATATTGCTAATCAAATTAAAACCATACTTTATTAAATGGAAAAAGGCAAAATGTAAGGTTTGTGGAAATAGAAATAGAATTAACGCTCTACATTGCGATAGATGTGGCGAAAAGCTTTAATCTGAATATCTAATAATATATACAGCTTTGAAAGATCACTAATTAGTTCTAAAATGTAATTGTAGAATTAATATTTTTGAAAAAGATAAAAACGCTTAAACGTTTTTCGTATTGATAATCACGTTATCAACTTCAAAATGCCGGGTTACTAACATTTTAATTTTTCTTATCATTGACCCGTCTCGGCCTATAGCCTTCCCGCGGTCTTGGGGGGCAACGGAAATGACTACGGTTTTTTTATCATTTCTACCTTCTTTAACTTCTATATTTTGAACTCGAATAGAATTCTTGGTGGTTTTAAAAATGAATTTAATAAATTCAAACATATTCTCGGAAAAGGGGATGACATCTATTTTTTTTTGGATCTTATTCATCAAATCCTTCACGTTTTCTCCACCTTTTCCAATCGATTTTCCAACATCTTCCTTCTTTACAAGAAAAATAATAACTTCAGAAGAAGTATCTGGGCTTTCAAAGACAATACAATCTTTAATAATAGCACCCGAGATATTATTGAAAAGAGACATCAATTCCATTGATTCTCTGTCTAATTTTATATTCCTTCTTAACATTTTAAAATTCAGCTATGATTAGTTATTCATTGTTTTCAATGAAAGTATATCAGAATCTCCTTCATCAAATATACCTATTACTGAGATCATATATGGTTTGGCACAAGCTAAACCAAGATTCCAACTTGATCCCGGGTATTTATGAATATAAATGGGATCTTTTAGAAGAGAATTGTAATAGCTTAATTGTTCTTCTAATTCTTTGGGACAATTTTGTGCGATAAGAACCATCTTAAATCTTTTTTGGCGTAATGATTTTAAGACTTGGTTCTTCCCATATATAATATTACCCGTCTTATAGGCAACTTTGATATTCGTGTCAATATCAAACGCTTTTTTCTTCTTTCGACTTAAATCTACCGAAGTTTCTGGTTTTTTCTTTTTTCTAGCCATCTTTTCTAAGCGTGGAAGGTAATTATTCTTTATAATAATAAGCTATTAAAAAAAATACTTCATACTTTAAATTTTTAACTCTAATTTGGGAGATTTCTTATTTTTATTTATAGTTTAGCTTTTATTCTTAGACCTTATAATCTCTAAATTTCGATCTAAGTCAAACATAACTTGAGTTCGTCCTGTACCAATTGGAATTACTTGACCAATAATTACATTTTCTGGAATACCTAATAATCTCTCTTCTTCTCCATAGAGCCCTGCGTCTAACAATTGATTAACAGTTACTTCGAAGGCCGCTCTTGCAAACACACTTGACTTGGAACCGGAGATTCCATGCCGTCCAATACTCTGAATAGTGCCCGTAGTGCACATTAAATCTGAAAGAATGAGAAGATGCCGTAGATCTACATCGAGACCTTGTTGCTCCAAAACTTTTTGGGACTCCTTAATGATCATATTTCTTGCAGCTTCAATTCCATATAATTTTTCAACTTCATGGATATGATTCGAAACAGTTCTGCTCCCATCTACTCCTTCAATTTGAATTACTCCTTGTAAGTTAGTACCTTCTGTCTTAATAACCCATTCGTTATTATCTTCGGTGGGGGTTAATAATCCTCGTTTTATGCCTCTAATACCCTTTACTACCTTTTTAAGGATTTTTTCTCTCATTTTTTGAAGGCTCTGTAGATCTTCTATGCCTGGATCAATGATAACAGAATTTCCCTCTCTTCTAATTGAACCTTTTTTCTTGTAGCGTTTTAAAATATCCGGAATTTGATCAATATCTATCCCTTTTTTCTCACAAATTTCGGGGATAACATTTAGTACGATATTCCAATTTACGAAATCCAAGTCAACATCATGTGTGATTTGAGCAATTCGGATCTGTTCGATTCGATTATGAACTTGAATCGCCGTCTCTTCATTTTCCCGGTACCCTTCTTCAAGGAAAACTGTCATCTGTGGAGTACTTGGAAAACGTCTAGCATCCACTATCTCTATAAGACGTGGAAGACCTTGCGTAACGGAGAACTCTTCAACACCCGCATAGTGGAACGTTCTGAGAGTCATCTGAGTCCCGGGCTCGCCTATTGATTGAGCTGCAACCGTCCCAACAGGCTCGCTTGCTTCTACAATCGCATTATTAAAATTAATATAAATTTTATTTAAGAGGTATTCCAGTTGTTCTTCTTCTAATTCCTCGTCTTTAATTCGATTTTTTATCTTCTCAATTAGATCCTCGGGAATCCCATCATCTTCTAACTCTTGAAGTGCTTCTTCCAACATTTTGGAGGTAATTTTAGCCATTTATTCCACCTATTTTTTTTATTATTTCCCTAATTTTTCTTCTTTCCATTCTAGATATCCTTTTGTGACTTTTCCTCGCCAAATTGCATTTTTCCCGCTTTCAGCCTCAAATTCTTTCATCAATGCTTCCTCATCTTCCTCGGCAGCAGGAGCTTTTTCTTTTTTAGGCTTCTCTTTCTTTGCTGCTTTTTTGGCGGGAGTTATCTTTTTGGGAGCTTCTTCCTTTTTGGGAGGTTCTTCCTTTTTAGGTATTTCTTCTTTTATAGGAGCTTTCTTCTTTTTTGGGGTAGTCTTTTTAGGAGAGTCTTTTATTTCATCCTTAATTTTATTAACATCAAGAGCCTTCGCCTTAAGGAGTAAGACTTCTAAATTGACTGCATTTCCGTGATCGGTATGCATTGGATCAATATTGTCGTCTCCATAGGAGAATTGGATAATATTTTTATCAGAGTTACGAACAGTTCCATCATTTTCGATCACCATATCCTGGAGAGCATTCACAAGCCTGCGCTGCATATATCCGGACGTGCTCGTACGCACCGCGGTATCAACCAGTCCCTCTCGTCCTCCCATTGCATGAAAGAAGAATTCTGCTGGCTTTAAACCATTCCGATAGCTCGAAATTACGAAGCCTCGGGATTTGGGTGTTAAATCGTTAATTTTAAAATGAGGTAAGGTTCTCTGGCTGTAACCACGATTTATCCTTTCACCTCTAATTGCTTGTTGACCTACGACGGCCGACATTTGTCCTAAGTTTAGAATATTCCCTCTCGCCCCGGATTTAGTCATGATAACGGAGTGTGCTTCATCTCCAATAAACATTGCAGCGGCTTCTTCCGCTTTTTTACGGGCTTCCGCTAATACTTGCCGTATTCTTAACTCTAAGGTTTCTCTCATGGAACGTCCCGGCGCTCTTTTTAAGACTGTAGTATCATTCTCATAAAAGGCCCTAATCAAATCATTGGCCTCATCATCAGCTTCCTTTAATATTTGTTGGATAAAAGCATAAGCTTCTCCTTTTACATAAACTTCATCTAAACCCATGGTCATACCGTTTTGGCGGATTACGTAAAGAAGCATTTTGGTAGCATGATCTAAAAAGACCCTCCCTCTTGCATTTCCGTGATCTTTTATAATTCTTTGAAGAATACTATTCGACTGCATCGCTCCAAAGGAATTTTCATCGACAGTCCCCGTAATTAATTCACCATTTTTAATCATTACATAGGCGTCCCATTCACAATCTAATTCTTTACAGGTAAAATCAAATTCTTCTTTCATATAGCATTTTTTACAGAATTTGGACCGTACCCTTAAATTTAAATCATCTGGAAAGAGAGTACTAAAGATTTGTTTTCCAGAATATAACGGTTCCGGTTTTTCAACCACAGGTTTCATATCTTCAAATTTAAAGTTGGGGTTATTTTCATAAATCCCCCCAAAGTAAAGTAATTTGAGGGTGTCCTTTTTATTATATAATGATTCTTTACTCGTAAATTGGAATACACTTGAAATAAAGTCTTGAATTCCTCCTAAGATAGGTCCTCCGAATCTCGGAGATAAAATGTGTTCTTGCACTTTAAGTAATAATTCGGCTTCTGTTCGAGCTTCTTCACTTTGCGGTACATGTAAATTCATCTCATCCCCATCGAAATCTGCGTTATAAGGCGGGCAAACGGTTAAATTAAGTCTAAATGTCCTCCCTTCCATGATTTTCACTTCATGAGCCATAATGGACATACGATGGAGAGAAGGCTGTCGGTTAAAAAGAACTAAATCTCCATTATTTAAATGGCGCTCCACCGTGAATCCCGGTTTCAGCATATCCGCAATAAGTTGCCTATTTTTGACATATCGGAGGTCAATCCTTCGGCGATCCGTTCGAATAATGTAATTTGCGCCTGGATGCCGGTTAGGGCCATTAAGCACTAATTGCTTCATCTCTTCAATATTCCATTCATTTACATTCGTGGGGATGGTTAAAATTTTCGCAACTTCCTTTGGAACCCCTACTTCGTTAATACTAATGTAGGGGTTTGGAGAAATAACACTTCTTGCAGAAAAATCTACCCTCTTCCCGCTTAAGTTGCTTCTAAATCGGCCTTCTTTTCCTTTTAATCTTTGAGTGAGAGTTCTAAGGGCACGTCCCGAACGATGTCTCGCTGGAGGAATGCCAGATACTTGATTATCAAAATATGTAGTAATATGATATTGCAATAATTCCCATAAATCTTCTACTATTAAATGCGGAGCTCCCGCATCAATATTTTCTCGTAATCTTTGATTAATACGAATAACATCCACTAATTTATGAGTTAAATCGTCTTCTGAACGAATGCCACTATCTAAAGTAATGGATGGTCGTGCACATACCGGCGGAATGGGTAATACGGTGAAGATGACCCACTCGAGGCGTGCATTTTCAGGAGAAATCCCCAAAATTCTCAAATCTAAATCGCTCATTTTTTTCAGACGCTCTAAAATTTCTATAGGAGTAAGCCGTCTAGAGCCTTTATTTTCTTCTTCTTCATAAAAAGTAGTAGGTTTTTCGATAATTATCTTCTTTTTCTTCGCTCCGCAAAAGGGACAAATCTTATTTTTGCGTGCTTTCTTAAAAATAATTTTGGTTAAATCTTCATCTCCTTCAAAAAAAGTTTTTCGATGTACCTTTTGCTCATACATGAATTGTTCTTTTTCTTCTTCGCTGAGCATGAGTTTTGAGCATTCGGGACAAATACTTCTCATCACTTTCAGTACTTTTTTTGCATATCCTACATGGATGACAGGTCGGGCCAGTTCAATGTGACCGAAGTGACCCATACAATTACTTACCAAATTTCCGCATGTTTGACAGCGCTGGCCAGGTTCAATTGTTCCTAAACGCTGGTCCATTAAACCCGAAGGTATTGGTAATCCATCTTCATCATAAGTGTCCGCTGTAATAATTCTTGCAGCGGACATCTTCCTAATCTCATCTGGACTTAATAACCCAAATTTGATTTTCTCAATCATTTTTGTTCTAGAAAAAGTATAACTCATGGGAGATAACATCCTCTTGTTAAATAAAAAATCGTTTGTGAAAAATAAGTTAGCAAGCTATTCACTATTCTTTAAAAATCAAGCAAAAAATAAAAATTTTTTGGTTTTTAGCCCTAGAAACCTATTTTTGGACTAATAAAACTCTAAAAATACAATAATTTAATTTAATGTTTTATTTACTTAATTTATAATGAATAAACTTCCGCAATTGTTTAAGAGCAAAGTAATTATTTTTATTATTCAAATAGCTCTATTTAGTCTATTCATATTTATCTTCAATTACAGGGCTTCAATCACTTTTGATGCAGACATTTTGCAAGAGAGATCAGCCATCATTCAATTTTTTGCAAACTATGTTATATTTTCTATTGAGGAGAATGGTATTTTTGGAATTTTTTTCATTTTTTTCTCATGGACTCTCATTTCATTGTTCCCAATAATTATTTATAAGAATTATAAAAAAGCATGGTCCATGAATCTGACAACATTCTTCTTCCCTAATTTCTTTTTTTATGTATTTTATGCTAGATATTCTCAACGCAATTTTGATTTAGTCTTTTCTACATATTTTTTACAAACAATCCTTTTAGCTTTTTATATTATTGGTCTTTCAATTGGAGTTTCATTAATATTGAAGAATATATTCAAAGAAGACCAAGAAATTCAAGTTTCAAATCTAAAAGAAGTTGAGGCTAAAGCCGGGAGTAAATGTCCATATTGTGGAACAGAATTTGATTCGATCCCCAAATATTGCTATAAATGTTCAAAGGAAATACACCCAGATAATAATGAGGTAAAATGACGTTAAAAGTGACATTTTTAGGCGCGGGAGGAAGTACGCTTACAGAGAATAGAAGTGGTTTAGGTATCCTTGTTAATAATGATTTATTATTGGAGTGCGGTGATGGGATCACCCAAAAATTAATCAAATCAGGAGATATAGATTCTATTGAAATAATCTGTATTACACATTTACATTGCGACCATTATATTGGAATTTTTACATTACTTTGGCATATGTGGATTATGGACCGAAAAAAACCATTAAGAATTATAGGGCCCCAAGGTATAAAGAATACAATAGAGACCATCCTTAAACTTTGTAATAGCGCAGAGGATATGGCCTCTTGTAAAGTTATATATGAAGAATTAGAAGATACCAATGAAATTCTCTCAATAAAATCAAAATATAACCTAAATTATGGAAAAATGGACCATGATCCCTTAACTTTTGCATTCAAAATCGAGGATCCTGATTCAAATAAATCGATTTGCTATTCAGGTGATTATAAGCCAAATAAAAGTTTAAAAAAACTTGCTAAGGATTGTAATTTATTAATCTCCGAAGCTACTTTTCCAAATAATTTAGCTAATATAGCGCATGAACACAATCATAGTACAGCTCTAGATGCTGCTAAAATTGGGGAAGCTTCAAATTCTAAGAAATTAGCATTAATCCATATTTCTGCTTATTTTAAGGAACACCTCGAGGAAATAAAGGCAGAAGCAAGATCCGCATTTAGTAAAGAAGTTATATTACCCGAAGATTTTATGGTTATAGAAATATAAAATAATGGTACTAAGAACAGATTAAAATGAATTCTGAAACAACCAAAACTTTAGACTTATTATTTTGCCCGAAAACAATTGCGATTTATACCGCATCAGAAAAATTATATTACTTCATTAATGGATTTAAGGAATTCGGATTTAATTTGAAAAATTTGTATCTTATATCTTCAAAAGTAGAAGAGTTATTTGATCTAAAATGCTATAAATCCTTGGAGGATATCCCGGAAGAGATTGACTTAGTAATTCTCGCAGTTAGAAGAGAATTATTAATAACGTCTCTAAATGAGATCTTAAATAAGAAAAAAGTAAAGTTCATCCATATTTTTTCTGCGGGTACTGCCGAAACCGATGAAAAAGGTCTCAATATTGAAAAAAACCTTTTAGAAATTTTTAATCGTCCAGACAACGCCACTCGAGCTATTGGTCCAAACTGCATGGGGTTATATTGCCCCAAAGGAAAGAATACCTATTCTCCAATGTTTCCCAGAGAATGCGGTAATATTGGATTAATCTTTCATTCGGGGGATCTTCATTCAAAGATGATAACCTATAGCTATTCCCGCCATAAACTTACTTTCT
>Ga0180433_10011655_pt1 | contig 10407 bp, 11 predicted proteins | sample SS_ome_8_FD_132980 | JGI IMG/M metagenome (GOLD analysis project Ga0180433, IMG submission 132980) | Hypersaline lake sediment archaeal communities from the Salton Sea, California, USA - SS_1_D_1 metaG | ecosystem: Environmental > Aquatic > Non-marine Saline and Alkaline > Hypersaline >...
AGGCATTGGCATTACAGAAAAAGAGAGGAGATCCCTTTTTGAGCTCTTTTACCGGGGTGAGAAAGCTACTTACACCAATCCCAATGGGTCAGGTTTGGGGCTCTTCATTGTCAAGAGCCTGGTTGAGGCCCACCAGGGGTTTGTTGATGTTGAGAGTGAAGGACGCAACAAGGGCACCACCTTCTCTGCTTATTTTCCTTTAGTGACTGAAGTGTAATTTTAAGTAATCTGAAATGATGATTATTGGAAGAGGGGCTGGAATCATCCTAATTAGTGCCAAAGGAAAGGTTTTGCTCCAGCAAAGAGATGAAAATGCCAGTTGGAACAAAAATTTATGGAGCGAATTTGGTGGCCAGATAGAACAAGGGGAAACACCAGAGGAAGCAATTAAGAGAGAGTTAAAAGAAGAACTTGGTATAAAAATCAAAGAACTAAAATTATTTAAGAGATACAATTTAGAACGTAAGGAAGGAATTTACGAACAATTTATTTTTACTGCTAAACTTAATTATCCCCTTAAACAATTAAGGCAAAACCAGCAAGAGGGAAAAGGTCTAAATTTGTTTAGTTTTAAAGAAATTTTTAACCTAAGAATGGCTGATTACACCAAAAAGATATTAGAAGATTTTTTATGTCAGAATTCTAAATCCTTAAAATTAAGGATTAAAAACGAAAGAAAGGGACAGTTAAAATCTTCTCAAAATTTCTAACTGCTAAAAAATTGCCAATTAGCTGCGGGGTAGCTTATATTTTAATGGCAGGCGCTTTAAAAACCCTCAATAGTTTTCTCTTACTAAAATTTAAGGGTACAAAAAAAGTATTTTTCTGCTATAATTACTGAAAATTAAATTTTTAATAAAATTAAAATGAAAAAAACAATCTTGGCTTTAGTTGCTGCTATTTTAATAATGGGTATCGGCTATTCTTTTTTAAACAACAGAGAAGCAGAATCAGAAGAGTTGCCGATTAGTGCGCAGCAACATGTACAGACAACACTAGGACTCCCTGCCCAGTTTGCAGTAATGTATTTACCCCAAGAAAGCCCAGAGGGCTTGTTTTTAGTTAGAAACGATATTTGGTTTTATCCAGAGCAAGGGAAAAAGATTACATTCTTAGGTGGAGGCATCGCCAGCATAGAAGACTACCAATCAGAGAGTCCCTCACCTGTAGCCACAAATCTTAAGCCTCAGGATTTTTATTATGATATGACCAAAGAAGAGATCGAGGAGATTTTTGGTCAATCCAATATTGAGGCAGTTGATTACTTGCCAGGTTTTTATGAAGAAGGAGAATTAGAAACCTATATTTCTGACAGTGCCATCTTTATCTTTGAATACGGCAAACTTACCTATATTCAAACCTTTGACCTGGGGGAAGAAAAACCAGAAGAAGGAGACTTAACGTCAGAGTTCATTGAAAATTTTGTTTTAATCCCTGAGGCTCATGCCAGGATCTCTTTCAAAAAAGCTTTCAGATGCTTGGGCAGAGCTTGTAGGTTTATTATTCAGCTTCCTGATCGAGCGACCAGATGGATGGGTCCGGTGCTGGGACCAATCGCTTCTACTATCTTGACCAAGAACCTCGTAAAACATCCCAAGTTCGGAAAGATCTTTGGTAAAGCAAAGAGAATCAATAAAATCCTTACGGACATTGAGGAACAAAAAGAACTGGTCGGCGAGCTCAAGACTGCCTATAAAGATCAAGCCTCAAAACTCTTGGAAACTGCTGAGGAAGTTCGTAAGTCACGGCAAGAGCTACAGCAGGATCTGTTAAAAGGAGAGGTTAGTTATGATGATTACAAAGCAAATGTGGTAGCCATTGATAAAATGATAGAAGCCTTTGAGAAAGGGGCGGAGAAATTCAACCGGGAAGCTGACAGAGTCAATCTGGAGAGTGTAATGAAAATGTTCGGCAAAAAATTGCTTAATAAGGTTTTAGGGCAGGCCAGGGAGATTCTTATCAACGAGCTTGGCAGTGAAATAAAGAAGTTGGTTGATCCCAAAGTGCTTGACTTCCTTGTTGCTCAAGAGAAAAAAGGATTTGATGCAGTGATTGATCTCTTGATAGCAGGCGACCTGGAGGCGGTCTTAAAAAATGAAGACCCTGAAGGCTTTGATATTGATGAACTTAAGGCCCGTATCAGGGAGGAGATTAAAAGAATGCTTAAAGAAGATAAAGAGAACCTACAAAAGAACTGGAAACAAATGATAAGGAATATGGTAGAGGAAATGAAGGCTCAAATAGAAGAAGAAGGAAAAGAATACGAAGCACAGCAAAAAGAAACAGAGCAAGAGGGTGGAGGCACTATCTGCGACCGTGAAGCAAAACCAACATCTGATAAGTGTCCCTCAGGATATGAGTGGGATCCAAAGAGCGGAGTGGGTTGTATTCAATCTGATTGTTATGACGAAGCTATTAAACACGCTCATTGGGATTTTACTGGTCGGTGCGTTTGCGGAACTTCAGGCAGCATGAATGAAAAACCAACTGATCCAAATAAAGAGTGTACCCTGCCTTTGAATTGCGGTCCTTGCCCTGGATGTGTTTATGCTTGCGTTACCCATGCTCAAGAATGCCCACCAATTCCCTCAAAATAATTTATGAAATTTGATTCCTCTAAAATTATTCTGCTGATAATCAATATTGTGGGAGGGGTTTTGGTTTTAGGTAGTTATGCCTATGGTATTCGAGAACAACCCACAGAACAGAGTGCCCTGTTGTGGGGCGGAGTGCCTAAAGAGGCTTGGCCCTTATATGGATTTTCAATGATTCTGGCTGCGGTTGGTTATTTCCTGTTTACCTTCTTTATCCTTTTTAAGGTTCCAAACGATGTAAAGATTTTTCAGAGGCTGGGATTCAATATTTTTCATTTAATCTATATTTTTATCCTTTTACCTTCTGCTGTCTGGATGCCTTTAACCTTTAGAATGATAAAAGAACCTTCAGCCAATACTTGGTTCTGGATCAGGTTTGTGCTGGCACTGGTGGCTTTGGCTTCTCTAGCTCTATTGGCTGCTCTTTTATCTTTGGATTATACAGGAGTAAAAACCTTTTACTGGTTAGCTGTATTAGGAGCTGCTTTCTTTACCTTTCATACTGGTATTTTAGATGCTTTAGTGTGGGTCCTTTTTTTTAATCCGAAAATTTAAGGTCGATCTAAGAAATTAATTTAACTTTTTATGTCAAAACCAGGGGAAAGAAAAGAATCAAGCTTTGGTGCTTCAGAAGACGATAAAGAAGAGAAGATGAAAAAAGCCAAAGCAGAGGTCTTAAAGAAAAAAATAGAGGAAAGGTTTAATAAGCCAGGAAGGCCGAGCAATCAAGACAAAGAGCTTAAAGCCATCTTGGTTAGAGTGAAAAAAGAACTGGAAAAATCTTCAGAAGAGGAAGAACAAGAATGAAAGTTTCCTCTATGTTTTTGCCGTCCCAAGGGGCGATTTTTTTGTTTAAGCTTGTCCTGAAAGGAAGGAAAGGATAGAATAAAATAACTTATTAATAAAAATCTTTATGAAAAAGAAATTCATATTATTATCTGTTCATGTTGTTTTGGCAATCTTTGTCATCATCTTTGCCATTACTTTGCACTTAATTGACAACGCTATGCATAGCAGCAGGGGAGGAGCAGTGAACTGGGCAGGGGTAATAGTTGACGGTGTTTTTGTGTACGATTTGGTCTTATATCTTCTCATTGGATTTCAATTGGCCGTTATAATCTTAATTTTATATCTTTACTATGAACAAAGAGAAAACCAATAAAAAACATAATCGTAAAAGAGATTTAGCTGGTGAGTGTAAGTGGGGAGACCCAGTTCAGTTTATTTTATTCTTTGTTTTCATGATAGCTGTTGTTCTAGATAAGAGTGTTTTCAATTTTTCTAATAATTTTTCCAGTTTTTTCCCGACCTGGGCAAGATGGCTGGCGGGACTGATATCTATTTTAGCTGGTGTAATTTTTATTCAAGATGGTCATAGGGTCTTTGATGAAGTGAGGAGGCCCAGAGTGATCAAAGAGGGTGTGTTTAAAATCGTGAGGCATCCTATCTATTTGGGTTCGATTATGACTTATTTCGGTTTTTCAATAATCTCCATGTCTGTTCTGGGCTTTTTGATTTTATTGCCCATTGCTGCGTTTTATTACTATATTTCAGTTTATGAGGAAAAACTACTTTTGGAGAAATTCGGTGATGAGTATCGCAACTACATGAAGGAAACACCAAGGATGAATTTATTTTCAGGCTTAGTAAAGATAATAAGCTCTTAAGTTATGGAAGAGATCAGACAGAAGATTTTAGAAGAGATTGAAAGCTCAAAAGAAGAAGAGGTTCAGTTTTTGCAAAAGCTGGTCCAGACAAAGTCCGTAAACCCTAATATGGATGACCCTATGAAATCCAGCCCTTACGACAATGTCGAGCTTGAGATGGCTGAATTGATCTTCAATAAATTAAAAGAAATGGGTTTGTCTCCAAAGCTAGAAGGCATGTCTTCTTTAAGGCCAAATGTGGTATGTGAATTTGGAGAAGGAGAGAAGACGCTTATCTTTAATGGGCACATGGATACAGTTCCTGCCCCTGCTGGATATGAGTTCAATCCTTTTTCTGGAGTCATTGAAAAGGAAAGGGTTTATGGAGTAGGTTCTTTGGACATGAAGTCTGCCCTTGCATGTTATATCTATATGGCAAAGGCGCTTGTAAAATTTCAAGAACAGTTAAAAGGAAAGGTTTGTTTGCAGTTTGTGATTGATGAAGAGCCGATGGCAGCTTCTGATTTTGGAACCAATTATCTTTTAGGAAAAGGATACACTGGAGATGCGGCAATCATCGGCGAACCGGGAGCACATAAGGTCACAATTGGAAACAGAGGCGGATATCGTTTCAAACTAGAAATCATGGGCGACGCTGTACATACGGGCTCCAGAGAGTGGGAGCTTAAGAAATTGGGTAAGAATGCAGTCTTGGAAATGACCAAGGTGATTGAAGCATTACAAGATTTTGAGTTTCCTTCCCAAGATCATCCTGTTTTCCCTGGGAGGAAAAACGTTTTTACCTTCCCAACAGTAATTAAAGGTGGGGAGTCAATTAATATTGTACCAGACTCTTGCACTGCTTTTGGTGATGTAAGGCTCCTGCCAGGAGCTGATAAAGAATATATAGAAAAAGAGATAAAGGAAAAGCTTTCCAAACTTAATGTAGATTATAAGCTGACACCCTTTGTGTATGTTCCTCCTGCTTTTGTGGAGCCAGATGAACCAATTGTTAAAATTGTTCAGAATAATGCCAAGCAAATATTAAAGAAAGATTTGATTACTGAAGGATCGGGTCCCTGGTGTGACATGTGGATGTTTGCAGAAAAAGGAATTCCCACAATAAATTTCGGATGTGATGGCAAAGGTATGCATGATAAAAACGAATATGTTGAAATTAAGAGCTTGGTCGATGTTACAAAGATTTATTCTTTAACTGCTTTAGATTTCTTAAATAAATCTTCATAAATCATACGACATGAAAAAATCCTTTAGTTTAATCTTAGGAATCGCCTTAGTCTCAATTGGCATAATCTTGGGCTGGTGGGTAATGAACAGGCCATGTTTGCCTTGTGAATTGTTAAGCAGGAAAGAAGCCCAAGATGTTGTTTTAGAAATTTTAAATGAAGAGTCAAATTCTGGCTCTTTAGCTTATCTTTATCCTGAGGTCCTAAAACCAGGAGACAAAGTTATTTCCTGGGACGAAGAATCAGACGAGAAAGAAGTAGGTGACTATACATGGCTGGCGTGGGTTGACAGAGATCCAGGCAATATTTTTTATGCCCACCCTACTCAATTTGTCTATATTAATGCCAGATCAGGAGAGTATGAAGTTGAAGACCAAGAATTCTGGCCAGTAGTTAACGGCGAGCCTTTTGAGGGTGATTTGGAAGACATGATTTCAACTGGAGAGTTAACGAAAATACATCGTGGCTTTTCTTTTAATAATTATGGGGTGGGAGACATTAAAGAGCTCTTTGGTATTGAAGTAAAAGCTCAGCAAATCGGAAAGCATATGCGCATCACAGGGAAAGAGGAAGATGCGCCAGACGGTGAATATTATGCAGTTATTGTGGCAGGATTTGGGAAGAATGCCTGGGTTTTTCTGGAAGGAGCGCATTTGATGTATGACGCATTGATTAACCTGGGGTATTCAGAAGACCATATTGTGTTTTTAGCACCGTACCGGGCTCGTCTTCCTGAAGATTGGCACAGGACAAATCTGGCAAGACCGCCCTTGGAAGGAAGCGACAGGGTAGACGAAAGAACCAGCCCGACAAACTTGAGTTCTGTTCTGAAAGATTTTCAAGACAGTCTTACAAAAAGAGACTCCCTGTTTGTTTTTATGCTAGCTCACGGCAAAAAAGGAAAGTTTGCTTTAGGCGAACCGGTTGGTGGAAGGCAGAGAATGGGGGTTCACGACCTAAGAAAGGGTAGCTCTGCTAGCTATTCTTCAAGCCGCTTTGCAGACATGTCTGTTGAGAGAATTGAGGCCTGTGAATTAATGATTCTGATTGATTCTTGTTATGCTGGCACTCATGAATCTTCCCTGCGCGCAGGATATGATCCAGAAAAAATAAAAAGGATGCAGGTAGCTCACTCAGCCAGAGACACTATTTCCTTTGGAGCAGACTATCGCAAGCCTGTAAGCGGTACACTGGTGTTGGCTGATCTTGATAATGGTGCCAAAAATACTCCGACCAAAGATCCTAATTCAGGAGACAGGGGTGGTGAATTCTCTTCTGGATTTATCAGCAACATGGGTTCTGGAATTTTTTCTTTAGCCTATAATTCTGGGGTTCAGCTGGATGCTGCTAGACTCAATAAATTAACAGATCCTTTTATTTGGGGACTTGGAGAAGATGGTCCATGCGTTCAGCAGCAAGAACCTTTAACTGAAGACCCTCAAGACCAACCCCAAACACCTGAAGACCAGCCCCAGAATGAGCCCCAGTCAGAACCTGAGCCTGAACCAGAAGAAGAGCCAGAGAAAAAAACAATCTCTGCCATTGCTTACCAGGACACCTATATCCCTTTTGCTCAATTGAGGGCTTTTTCTACTGAGGGGTGTGAATGTTGCGACGAAGCTCACTATCATGCCAGGAACGGAGTTTCAGTTACTACGACAGATGGGCAAGTAGTACAGGATCCATTTACTGACTGTGGATTTGGGAAGGTAAGCGAAAAGCCGGTCTTGCAGGTTGAGGCTGATCAATAGTTCGACCTGGTAATATATTTCTGTTACAATGTAAATGAGTAATAAAATAAAAATAAAATATGGCAAAATCAAATAAAATACTAAAAATAATGAAGGATCATCATGCTTTGATTGAGACCCTCTTTAATGAATTCAAGAACAATTTAGGAAAGGAAGACGCAGAAGAGCTCTTGGGGAATTTTAGGTGGGAGCTGCAAAAACATTTTCTGGTTGAAGAGGAGGTAGTCTTCAGAGTGTGTGATGAATCAATAGAGGCTGAATTATGTAAGCTGATTCCTAATCTTACGGCACAGCATGACAGCATGATTAAAATCCTGAACACAATAGAAAAAAGCGTACCGAACATCAAAGACGCTGATGTAAACAGTTTTCAAACATTACTGGAGTCTCATAAAGAAATGGAAGAAAAGAACGTATATTCTGAACTGGATAGCAAGCTTGATAAAAAAGAAAAGGAAATTATGGTGGCCAGAATCAGTGGAATTCCTATCAAGAGAAGGTAATCAAAAGATGATTTAAAACCGCTCTCAGAGCGGTTTTTGTTTGCTCAGTTGAAACATGAAGAAGATTATAGGACTAGAACGCGGAAAGGTGAGGCTGTCTCCCTATAATCCGCAATGGAAAAAATTATACGAACAAGAAAGGGAACGGGTTGTTTCTGTGATAGGGGAATATATATTAGACATTCAGCACGTAGGAAGTACTTCTATCCCCGGGGTCAAAGCAAAACCCATTATTGATATTGCAATTGGTGTAAAAGATTTAAGAACAGGCAGAAATTGCATTAAACCTTTGGAAGGATTGGGTTATGAATACAAGCATGACGCTGGAATCAAAGGAAGACATTTCTTTGCCAAGGGCAGTGAAAAAAACAGAACCCATTATGCTCATGTGGAAAAATTAAATGGTCAGCTCTGGAAAAACCATATTCTTTTCAGAGACTACTTGCGCACTCATGAAGAAGCTGTTAAGAAATATAATAAGATAAAGGAAAGACTGGTAAAAAAATACAAAGATGACAGAGACTCTTATGCAGCTGAAAAAAATAACTTTATCGAAGAAATAATCAGAAAAGGAAAAAGAAATAAATAAGAGTCTTCAAAATATATATTAAAGATACTATAATAAAGTAAATAATAATTTCAGTACTTTTTTTCAAAGATAACAGTCGAGCAAGCAAGTTTCTAATTAAAATCAATATAATGGAAAAGAAAAAAATGAATCTCCAGGAGCTTTTAGAGGCTTTCCCTGAAGAAATTCCCTTTAATGAGGCGGCAGAGATTATAAAAGACTTTCCAGAAGAAGAGAGGAGGAAAGCTTTTGAGGAAATTCGTAAAAAGCAACACGGTTTCTGGGACGATCCAGAGCAGGTTCATTATTATTCTGAAGTTCACCACCGGGTTCCCTTGACTGGGCAACACTTCAGAGAGTTGGCCAGAGCTGTAGATCCAAAACCAGGGGAAACCATTATTGACCTGGGTTGTGGCGTTGGAACCTTTCTAAAGTTTTTATTGACAGAGAATAAAACACAGCAACTTAAGATCGTAGGTATTGATTATAGCGATCGCGCTCTTAAAAAAGCAAAAGAAAGATTAGCTGGGCTCACCCAGGGAATAGATATTAAGTATATTTCCCAAGACCTTAAGTCACCCCTTCCTTTCGAAGACAATAGCGTTGATAAGGCTATCTCTAATTGGGCTATTGTATATCTTTCAAGGAACGAGCTTAAGAATTCACTCAGGGAAGTAAAGAGAGTGTTAAAAGAGGGTGGTAAATTTTTCTTTAGTGCCTTAATTAGGGGAGGAGCTAGAAAGCACCTAAGCCCTGAAAACCTTGGTTTTCTTATTTCCTCAGTCCTCCAAGAGCCTGGAGCAACCTTTAAGGCTCTTCGTTTTGAGAAAAAGTGTCGAAGCTATTTTCCTGAATATTCTTTAGAAGAGTTAAAGGGAATGATGAAGGAAGCTGGGTTCGAGATCCTGGAAACTAAATATACAGTCGTGGGCAAGACAGCCACTATTATTCAAAAAGCCTAATTATGTTTCTCATAGATATTGCGCTTTTTGCAATTACTGTTTTAACTTTAATTCTTATTGCTCAGGTACTGCTTCGTGGTAAAAGGAATGCCGAAAGCTGGTCTTTCGGTTTTATGGTGTTTGCTTCAGGATTCCTCTGGACTTTAAGCATTTTAATGTTTAGGATGTCCAGCTCTCCCACGTGGGTCTGGTTTTGGGCCTACATCATCTATATCGCAGGTATCCTTTCTCCGATATCAGCCCTGCTCTTTTCCCAGGTGTTTTTGAACAAAAAAAAGGGTGAGGAAAAGCTTCCTCAGAAGATTAAACTAGCCTGCATCATTCCCTTCTTTATTTTTTCCTTTTTATTGTTTTTAGGTAATATCTGGATACAGGATATTACTATTGGACAAGGACTTCCAGGAACCAAAAAAGTACACCTAGGTCCTGCTTATACTTTGTGGGTTGTTTTTCTTATCCTTTATCTGATCTGGGCAGTGGTAAAGCTTTGGAAGCGCTATCGGAGCCTTTCAAAAGAGGAAACCATTCAAAAAAGACAATTTGAATATGTGTTCATAGGCATGCTCTTTCCTGTACTAGGGTGCCTACCCTTTAATGTGATTGGTCCCTTGTTTGGAGAGTACCGCTTGATTTGGGTGGGTCCGCTTTCCATGGCTTTCTTTTCTGTGTGGAGCTTTCTAGCTATTCTGCGCTTTCACCTCTTTGAAATCAAAGTAATTCTGACTGAAACCCTAGTAGTGCTGATGGGAGCGTTCATCTTTCTTTTGCCTTTCTGGATGCCAAATCAGGGATTGGTCTTTTTGACCATGGCCATATTTGTTTTCTTTTGTGTTTTTGGCTACTTGTTGATCAGGGCAACCCACGCAGAAATAGAAAGAAGAGAGAAAATAGAGAAGATGACAGATTCCCTTCAAGAAGCCTATAGTGAGATCAAAGTCCTTTCCCAGACAAAAACCGAATTCCTCAAGGTAGTCAACCACCAGCTCAGGACCCCGGTCTCCATTGTCAAAGGGATGCTCTCCATGCTGGAGGAAGGCTCAGTTAAAGGTGAAAAAAAACAAGAATTCATTGAAAAGTCATACTTAGCTTCAGAAAGGCTGACTACGATCTTAGATGACATTTTAACTGCCCAGAGG
>Ga0180433_10011656_pt1 | contig 10406 bp, 21 predicted proteins | sample SS_ome_8_FD_132980 | JGI IMG/M metagenome (GOLD analysis project Ga0180433, IMG submission 132980) | Hypersaline lake sediment archaeal communities from the Salton Sea, California, USA - SS_1_D_1 metaG | ecosystem: Environmental > Aquatic > Non-marine Saline and Alkaline > Hypersaline >...
ACCGCTCAACGTCTGTTAGACGGACTGGATATTTCCGTCCCAATCAGAGTATATCACATGAACTGGGTGTTTGTCAAGGAGTTTTTGACAATTAGCACAAGGCTTGGCCATAGTAGCTCCTGCTTTATTTATTCTCGTGACCAAGATTGTTATATCCTTGAACCTATCGAAAGCTTTCAGACGATGGAGTTTTTCCAGCAAGACTTCTTCTGCGTGCTGTGTCCATTTCCCCTTTCGTCCGCTGATACGTCTATTGTGGGACGTTGCTATAATTTGGCCAGATTTGGAAAAGGCTATAGCGGATACCTTTGCCCTTTTTACATTGCTGTACCCGGCGATCCTAGCTGCTGTTTCTGGTAGTGTCATTTTTCAACCTTCCTCTTCGCCATTATAGCGGGGCCTTATTTCCAGAGGCAATACAAAAATCAATAATTAATGTTTTGATTCCTTCTAGTAGACAGAGTGCCGTGATAGGACGTTTATCCCAAGTACACGCAGAATCATGTTTTTTCATGGTTGACCGTATCTTGTGACACATCTATGGCAGTTGGATTATTAATTAGTTTTCTCTTTATGCTTTCCATTTTTTAGGTGGTGTCATTAGTGCCCTTTTTGTTTCCCATCCACGGTTAAGTCTGTCTGCTATAATGCTTGCTTTGATATTATATTCCTCAGCCCACGCTGACAGACATTGTGTTTTATTTCGGAAGGTTATTAACCTGTTATTTCTTTTATTTCGCCCTTGTTGTTTCGGAGTAGCCCACCTACAATTTTTGCTGGAATACCCCATATTATTATTTATCCTGTCTAGAGAATGATATTTTGTGGGTGGATGTCCCATGTCGTCAAAGAAATTTTGGAAAATTTTCCACCTTCGACATACGGTAATGCCTCGTCCTCCCCAGGCATTATATTTCTCATATTTTTTGTTAGTACATCTATTTAGCATTGCTGCCCATGCTCGATATACTTGTGTTCTTTTGTTTACTTTATTATGCCCATGTTTCAGATTACAACCATCTTTGATGCGACATCCACAACTTTTTGTATATCCATTTCGTAGGCATGATCCATCGATTATTTTTTCTTTGCCACAAATACATTTACAATGCCATCGTGGTGCTCCCCACTTATTGTTGGAAGCACGAGACAGTACTGTCAATCTACCAAAAATTTTACCAGTTAAATCAATTAGCACGGAAAGTCTTCCCACGTGTTGGATGAATCATGATATCATCCTCTATCATTGACCTCAATCGTGCTTCATATATATCCAAGGCTTCTTTACTTACTCTGGTCAGTTGTTCTTCCATCCCAGGTCTCAGTTGGGCTATTTTAGCCAGAATAAATTTTTTAGTGGCTGCTCTGTTTATCAGACTAGACATTACCTACCACCTCTCTGAAGATTCCTCCTCGTTGTTGTTTGCCTTTGTCTGTATTCCGGCTTGTCCTTAGAAGATACTGTTTGACCAAGAGCATCCTGAACTTCTTTGATGAATTTGCCACACTCTGTCCCAACGAAGTTTTTACCGTCGACAGAGACATTTCCGTCTTCATCAATTTCTATGACGATTTTTTTCTGTGGTGTCATGATTGTTGCTCCGCTTCCTCAAGTAAATTTTCGAAAAATATAATTGGGTCTTCACCCAGTGCATTGGCCGCGTTGTCAGACATCCGACACACTTCTTGAATTCGTTTATTTAGCGATTTGATTCGTTTTTGGGCGTATTCCAACGATACACATTTTTTCTTGTGATGTTGAGACAAATGAAATAATGTTGGGTCCAGAGATAACGTTTTACTATCTTCCCACTTGACTTCTACGCTTATCCCGTCATCGCCGAACAAATGGATAATGAATTCTCGTGGTCTGATTAATTGGCGTATCTCTGCGATTAATCCTTTTCTGTTTTCAAGCTTTTGTGCCAATAGTGAATGTACGGTTTCTGTTATTGAATCGAAACTTGAGTTATCACATTCTGAACATATTATATCCGTGCGGACATTGGTACCTGGTTCAAAATATCGTAAATCTTCTGCTGGGATTCTTATACCACATATAGTAGTGGCAATATGATCTGAAGACAAAGACCTATTGTTTTTGATTCTATGAATTTGTCCATCTTTGTCTGCTCTGCCATACCATCCCTTAAATACTTTCATTATTTGTCTCCATTAAGCTGGCATGTCCATTAGCATACGCATTATCTTTTCCTTTGTGCATTCAACACAAAGTGTTTGATCTCTTTCTCCGGGAGAAAGGATATCTCCGAACGCATCGATGACTGCTATTTTGACGTTGGCAGGGTAGGAACGGTCGCATACCGGAACAAGATTAATCGGTCCTGTTATCTCGCAACCACATGAATCACAAACTATCATCTGTTTCCTCCACGATGTCCCAATGTAAAGTTATCTCTAGTGGCTGACCATCATTGATTGTGTCTAACCTATCCTGTACCTTGCTAAGACCAAGGGCATTCATTTCGTTATTGGTCAAAATCGCTATAGGCTTGATAACACACTTAGAAGATGTTGCCCCTTTACCAAGGACATATGTTGTGTCGCTAAATTTTTCTTTCCAAATAAAGATAGCATTCATGGCTTCCATCCTGCATCTTCCAGCTTCTTGAGTAACTCTCTAGCGAATAGGACTGTGCCAGCTTCTTTCCCACCTTCGTAACAGTCTGAAAAATTGCCACCAGAAAATTCCATAGGACAAAAATCATCTTCATCTGACCAACAATCCTCTTGCGATATATCCCTGATGTATTCAAGAATACTCTGAAATTTTTGATCCATACTAATTTTTGCCATCGTGTTTCTCCGAAATCATTCCAAGGATTTCTTCTGCCAAAGACTTTCTGCCCATGTCCCATCCGATACTATATGAATAATCATCCATATCATCATCATCTTCCCAATCCATCGAATTGATACTGTTCAATAAATCAATGATCTTTTGATCTATCATACGATTACAGTCTCCATTTCGCTACGTATCGGACATCCAAGTAGTCGCAATGTTTTGTTAACACTTGGCAATTGTTGCAATTGTTCATTGACCCAAATATTGTATCCAATCAATAGTTCTTGCATCATTTGGATAGCTTCCAATTTAACTCTATCTGATGATCGTCTAACATGATTGCTTTGAACGACATGCATAGTCCATGGATTTATGACAGATGCCTGAAAATATCCTGGCATATATTCTTGGTAATACATTATAAACCCATCAATTTCTAAGCGGAACAGTAATCCCTTGTAGTATGATTGTATTTCAAGGTTATTCCTTTCTTTTATTAGTTGCCACTTCCTGTTCATAATATTTTCCTCCAGGCGAAAATTCTGCTATTTCCCACTCAATAGCGTCTTCTCTATTTTTGCATTCGTGGACTACTTGCCCATCCAGTGTAGTCACTTGCCAAACCTGTCTATCTTCGCAGAATTCCACGTTGCTGGCCTTACGGACTCCCGTTACTTTGCCAAGAGAGAATAAGTTAATCTCGTCAGTGTAGAGCCCGTGCATATTACCAGATTCATCAATCTCAAATATTACGGACATGGTTTATGATCTACCTTTCATGGACTGATTGACCAACCAAAGTGCTGTTGCGATAAGTGAAGCTAGCCAGACACACAAGATACCAAGTGCCAACTTCCAAGAAAGAATCAAGCTGAATAAGGATATAACAATGCCGCCACCCAAAAGCCAGAAAGCACATATGTTATTGGTGACACTCTCTGCTTTATCCAATAGTTTCTTATGCCAGGTCATTTCCTACCCCTTAATCGACGTAACCATGTCCATAGTTAAGTGCAATCTGTGACCGGAACAGAAATCCGGGTCGAATCTGTCATATTCATCTATATGTCTTCCGGACTTCTCTCCGAACAGCGTTCCGTCGTTGTCGATGGGATTACCATTTTTATCCACACCACAAACTATAATTTCTTTGTTACTGACAAATACGGCGACGTCCATTTTTCGCTCCTTATCAGGATTCCCTTGGAAGAGTTTCTTCTACGGATAACGGTGATACCACTGCGTATTCTGCTTTTCTCAACTCAGTGAGGTTGTGAGCACCACCCATTGCGAGACCCGAACGAATGCCCTTAATATACTCTTGGACAACATCTTCGGTTTGGCCTTTGTCTCCGACTTCTATCTCGATACCCTCTGGGGCGATATCTGATCTTCCCGAAGCAGCACGACTACTCATTCCTCTATATAACTTCTTTCCGTCGATACGTGGTGTTGCACTGGTACCAGCAACCATGTAACCTATCATACAGGCATCTGCACCTATGTGTAATGACTTTACCATATCTCCACTACTTCTGAGCCCACCATCTGCTATGATAGAAACTTCTGGATAGTTGTAACGAATAGCCTCGTACGTTTCCTTGACTGCTGCCCACTGTGGGTATCCAAAGCCGGTTATAATCCTGGTCGTACAAGCTGCGCCAGGACCTATCCCGACCTTAATGGCATCTACACCATGTTCTGCGAACCTTGTCGCTGCATCTGGAATACATACATTTCCAGCCATGAGCATAAAACTATATCTGTCTTTTAGTGGTGTTAATGTCGACAGTGCTTCATACATACCTTGGTGGTCGCCATGGGCGATATCTATACATATTACATTGCATCCGGCGTTCAATAAAGATTGTGCTTTCCTATCTATGTCACCTCTAATACCTATGGCACACCCAATATTATTAGCACCTTCATTTCGTGCCCATTGGACTTCGTGTCTCTGTCTTGCTAACTCTTCGTCGTCTGGCAATCCTATGTATCTTGTTAGGATGCCAAGGCCACCAAGCTTATCCATCGTTACGACCATCTCTTTTCCCGTTACTGAGTCCATGGGAGACGAGATGATTGGCGTAGATAATTTGATATGACCTATTTGTGTAGATATATCTGGGACAGTTCTAGAGTCGATCTTAGATTTTTTTGGTACTAGCAAAATATCGTTGAAGCAGAGTTTCTTATCCTCCACTATTCTGGCTCCCAATCAAAAGTGGTGACGATCTTGCCATCCCGTTTCAGTTCGAAATATCCACTACCATCTTGGTTTATATGGATTTGGGCGAACGTTTTCCATGTTTTGGCCTCGGCGCTAGCTGCCCTATGTCCAAGCCTAGATGTACTGCTAGTCTTGTTTGGACCATATCCGTGTGCTTTCGCAATTGTCGCTGCCACTTTATATCTCCTTATTCGAAGAATTGTTTCAGCAATTCTCGGGCCAATCTTATTTGTGCATCTCTGTCTGAGCATTCGTATAAAGTAGGTTGGGTGGTAATTGATGTTAATGTATCGGCCATTTTTGTAAGTAGATCAGCAATATCCGAAGATGTTTTTCCGTTTAGGAAATCGACAAAATCTTCTTTGGCAAAGTATTTCGCCATGAGAGCCACCGAAACTATTGTTGATTTGCAATTGTGACTTAATGTTTTTTGTTGTATTTCTGCTTCTTCTATTGCAGCATACGGTCCCAAGATAGTCCAATTGGAGTCAGGTGATTCTTTACATATAATGACAAATTGATCATCACGGTATTGTCTATTTAGAATTGGACCGGAGTTAGGGTATACTTGGCGTATCAGTTTTACTACTTGCTGAGAATTTAACTCTAGTAACTGTTGTAGATGTTTTTCGGATATATTGTCGTGGTAATGTACGTCGAATTCTAGTAAATGGTGATTGTTATCTCCTCCATCAATGTTTTCACGAAAAGAAAACCATTGGGTTGTTTTACTATGTGTTCGAAAGAAATTATGGTATGGAGTTTTTCTACTCATTATCTATACCCCGTTACTTCAATCCTTTGTCTGCCGGTGGTCTGACATCTTGTCCTTGATACTCTCCGACCACGACTTTCCTGTTCCCTGCGTATTCTGTGGAATGCAAAATTTCCCTTTAATTGCCCGATCCACCGTTCTCCATATTTCCTAGCATCATATTCCGAGATTATCGCCTGATATTTGCCATTCTCATCCCTGATAAAGCCTATATCGTTGGCGTATTCGCCGACATATTTGCGACGGATGATGATATGAGCCTTTTCTGGTCTTGCATCACCCTTGTAGCCGTATAGATGCTGGGCTTCGCCATGGACTTCTAATTGGTCCTGGGTCCAATTGCCAGTTTCCATCAAGGCGCAGATTAGGGCTTGTTCATCTTGAAATTCCACCTCGATAGTACAATATCGACTCATGATTTCTTCCTCAAAAGCCTCGCTCTATCAAAAGGATTCATTCTCATAATGACATCTACCGTGTTCCGCGTATTGCAATCTGCACAACATTCACAATTGTCCTCTGGGGCATCCCCGCATTCACAATTAGTGCCGTAATCGCAGAATCGTCCCATCACACAATCATCTTTTGTTTCAAGACAATAGCTGCAACGGTTTTCTTCTTTACCCGTGCTTCTACATACACAATGGTCGATATCACAGGCACCGCAGTTATCGCATACGGCATTATCAGATTCATCATCGTCTTCTTGATCTTTACAGCCCTCACAGAACTTACTTTCTTCAACTCGGTCGTATGTACCACAACAATCACATCCGGCGTTGTCATGGTCATGTTCTGGTATATACTCTTCAACCGAATACATCTTCACCACTTCTATATCGGATACCTCATCCAGTTCTATATCGCCGTACCATAACTTGTTTTCATCGTCGGTTGTGACGATGGCCTTTACTTTCATTACTACCTCATATTTATCCATTTCATACTCCTACAGAGTGATCTTTCTCTTCAATTCACCGACAAACTTACCACAATTGTCGCCTTCTGTGGCTGCCTTGTCTCGAATTGCCCTGAGTGCCTTAGTTACTCCATCCACGACATTAGCGGATTCAAAATCACTGGGTGTGACACCGTAATCCAGGAAATCATCCTTGAATTTATCAAGCATCTGTTCGATTTCCGTATCGCCGAAGATATTCATGGACTTGAATCTTTCCACCTGCTTACGGAAGCACGCGATTGATCTTGGGGTTAACTTCTTTTCCTTGTCTTCATCTCCGTACGGCTGGCCGTTTAGACGAGCGGTCATGAGGTCGCAGAAGCGGACTGTTTCGCTTCTCATCGACGTGACGTATTCTTCGACAAACCTACTAACCTCGTCTTTCATTTGTCTACGAAGCTCAACCTCTCTTTCGTCTTGCACTTTTTGTTTGGCGACGACTTCTTCTGGGGAAGTTTCTTCTATCGAGCCTATGCCAGACACTCTGAATAAATACATGTCAAACCTAAATTTATCTCTCAAAGCCTTGGGGTTTCTCGGATAATGGCCCTTAAGACACTTGTCCCAAAAGTCGGGGTGCGATTCCTTTACTGACTTGGCCAATTCATCAAATCGCAGAATGAAACTATCGACAAGCTCGAAAAATTCGTCTCTCAATTCTTTGATCTGCTGTTCCACAGTCGGTACCATATTTACTGGCACAAAATGAGAACTGCTTATACCAAATGGAACACTCCACTTCTCAAGAATCTTACGCGCCTTCTGTTCAACCCTATTAAGTGCCTGTAGTTCCGATTTTGGTACTAACAGTTTTCTTCCGAGATTGACGATATCAGATGGTAGATTGTCGGGATCATATCCCAGTCGAATCAGATCGTCCCTTGTTAGCATCTTGCGGCCTGACCATGATCCAATTTTAAGATTGATCAGGCATCCGAGACTGAAAAGATTGACGGTATCAGACCCAGTGTCAGATTTAGGCATTGTTGCAGTTTTCATCTATGTCTCCTTATTGAAGGGTGATCCTTCTGTTTTGTCCAGACGACTTACTTTTCTTCTTTGGAAGTGGATTAGCCTGCTTGGCATGTCTTTCACACCACTCCCTGGTACTGGTAATTCTATCTGCTTCGGTTTGAGACAATGGTATTATCTCCGAAGCTCCTATCTCCAAATGTTCTGTTATCAGATTTCTCTTATTGGCGAATGCCATTTTTAGACCGAGCTTGATTATTTGTTCTATATCAGCCCCGGTATATCCTTCGGTTACCAATGCCAATTTGTTTATGTCGAAATCTCCTGGATTCCTTTCTCTCTTGGACAGATGGATTCTAAAAATCTCTTCTCTTTCTGTCTCCTGTGGAAGGTCAAGCCCATAAATTTCGTCGAACCTTCCTTTTCTACAGAATTCAGGAGGAAGGGATTGTACCTGATTGGCAGTAGCGACTGCATACACGGGGGACCGTCTATCGTTGAGCCACTTCAGGAACGTTCCGAATACCCTACGAGAAGCACCCCCGTCCATGTCCCCAGCGCCGCCGAAGCCCTTTTCGATTTCGTCCAATTGTAGAACACATGGTGACATACTTTCCACCATCTGAATAGCTTCCCTGATGTGTCTCTCGGATTCTCCGACGAATTTACTCATGATATTTCCGACATCCATGGAGATCAACGGTAAGTTTAACTCCGATGCGATCCCAATAGATATTAGTGTCTTACCACATCCTGGAATGCCTACCAGCATCAGGCCACGGGGAAATTCAATGCCGAAATCGCGAGCTTCTTGGGTGAAACATGGCTTGTCTAACTCCACATGTTTTTTGATCCTTTCATATCCGCCTACTGAGGAAAGACCGCCAGATGGAGGTTCTATATAGGTAAGCAATCCAGATTCGCTGATTACCTTGGCTTTTTCTCCAGTTATGGTACGAACTGCTTCGTGGTCTAGCCCTCCATGTTTTCTCATTGCCAGCGCAACCCTATCCACGACCTGTTGACTGGTCATTCCCCTACAGGCATCTACAATGTGAGGCACAAGGTCGGGGTCGCATTCGAAAGTCTTACCATCTTCCAACTGGACACCACTACATGTGAATTCGATTCTTTCCTTGATCTTATCCCCATCTGGTAATGGGAAATCTATAGTGGCTATATCATGAAGTAGTTCCTGGGGTATTTCCAGATTGGGGCCAACGAATACTATCGTCTGCTCGACATTCGGCACGATTCTCTTGAGCATGTCGAGGTATCCAATGACTACATCATATTGCGGATATGTGGCAGATTGCAGATATGAGCCAAAATCTTTCAGGATACAAATAGTGCGTTCGTCGAAGCTTAAGATGGGTGCAAGATGATCTGATACCGGGATTTCAGGACCCAGTTTGGTCAAGGTATTCGCATCTGCGTCAGTCCATCCTTCAGCAATAGACCAAATATGTACTTGCCTATTTATAGTATTTGCCACTTGCTTGATGTCGGTAATTGCCCTATCTTTTTCGAAGGTGCTGACACGAAGCATAGCATGACCAGACAAAACATAATCCGCAAAGTCTTTTGCGAAATCGTTCATCGATTGTTCCCCAAAATGTTTGAGTGGTTTAACTATTCTTCAAGTAGACATCGTACTTGGAATAGTTCGTTTCTAGTCGCTGATAAATCAAAGCGGAGGTCTGTTACCAGCAGAGATATGTGCTCCAACAGAACCTCCAGACTATCATTGTGTTGAGGTGATTGTTTTCTGTTGACTAATCCGTCGTTATCAACGTCGGCACGGTCGAGTATTTCTCTTAGCTTCGCAGCTATATGTCTTTTGTCCATACCATATTATACGTCGAAACGTACCGTTTGTTCGGCAAAAAGATATTATTTTTCATCGTTAGTTATAGGGACGACAGCGCCATCTCTGTTTCTAACAAGACCAATCCTTTTAAATAGCCTGTTCTCTGTCTTGCCGGTTGCTGCACATATTTGTTCCCAATGATATCCACAAATTGGACGTCCCATATAACCAATCTCCGGGATACCTGTACACCTGGAGAAACTACACCTATCATCGGGGATAGTCATCTATTCATCAACCTCATCAGTGACCAGTTCTGGGTCAAGATTGGTTTTATTTACGTCCATACCGAACAATATATCACCGCAGGTAGCTAGCTGGTGACCGAGGGCACGGATGATTCGATGACCCTTACGCTTTTCCCCTGTAGTCTTTAGCTGGTTTGCCATCGGTCCAATGATTCCCTTGTGGATAGCGACAATAACTTGATTTGTTGTGGTATTCACTTCAAGAACCTCAAAAGCCGATCCATTGCGGACATCACTGTTCTCAACCTGGTCTGTCTGTGACATTTTCAAACTCCTGTCTTAAAAGGACCAATGGTCGGCCATACATGGCTGACCCTTATAACGTATTATACGCCAACATACGACGTTTGTTCTGAAAATCACCAAAAATTGGTAATTATGTTTGTGGTTGTGCGCGTTGCAGCAAAAATTCAAGTTCATCTGCAAAACAGTGTCCAAATAACCCTGCATCCCATTTGACGAAAATAACTGCGTCAGGATGACATGGGATTATTTGTACGACAGTACCTGTTCCCATTTCATCGTGTTGGACCCTAATACT
>Ga0180433_10011657_pt1 | contig 10406 bp, 13 predicted proteins | sample SS_ome_8_FD_132980 | JGI IMG/M metagenome (GOLD analysis project Ga0180433, IMG submission 132980) | Hypersaline lake sediment archaeal communities from the Salton Sea, California, USA - SS_1_D_1 metaG | ecosystem: Environmental > Aquatic > Non-marine Saline and Alkaline > Hypersaline >...
GCGGCATTGGTTTTTTTTCTTGCTGCGGTTTTTGCTGAGAATCTTCTGGTTTTGGCTTTTCTCCTGGTGCATCATAATAATGTTGCTGTTGCGGTTTTTCACCTGGTACATCGTAATCATACGTTTCTTTTTGTCCTGGTGCATCATAGCTATAATCAGCAGGTTTATATCTTCTGTATGTTTGTTGTCTACGCCCCTGACGTCTTTGACCTGGCACTGCTGACTGCATCTCAAAAGCACTTCCCATTATCATGGCTAATAAAACAAACCATGAAAATAAATTTTTCATCTATTTCTCCTTTTTAAAAAGAATATACAACTACAATGCATATTATATTATGAAATATAGATCCAAAACAATGATTCAAGCATTATCTATTGCTTATATTAATACAATGAGATTATCCTAAAAATACAAATAAAAAAGTTGAGAATAAAAAATGCAAAAAACCCTTATATTTATAATAATTTGCCTGCTTTCATATCAGTTAATTCAGCTTGTATGCACACATTATATTTCGCAGGATGCACAAAAAATTTATCTTATATCAATTCCAAAATGTGGCACCCATTTATTAGCTGAATTAATTACTCTGTTAACGGGAATGCCTTATATATCAGTCGGCACGCACAATAACTTTTCAACACAAGGCGCTCAAACAAAAAAAATAAAAGAAAAACTCTTGAATCTGCATGACACATATTTATTAGGACATACCACGTATGATGCTGAACTTGAAAAAATGCTCAATGCTATGCAGATTAAAACCTTTTTTATTTACCGTGATCCGCGCGACCATATGGTTTCATATTCATATTACATACAACGACCAGACGCTCCAGCATATATTAAAGAATGGACAGAAAAAAATAGTTTTGATGCACTCCTTGATTCATTTTTTACCGGTGATTTTATTCTTTATAAATATTGGTATGCAAAAAAAATTGATGATTTTTATCGTCTTTTTTTGCCATGGCTGAAATGCAAAAATGTTTGTGCAATACGGTTTGAAGACCTTGTTGGGTCAAATGGTGGTGGAAGCATTGAATCCCAATATCTAGCTATTGAAAAAATTGCACATCATATTGGCATACAACTAGATGAAAATGATTTGCAGGATATTACCGAAAAGCTTTTTGGATCGGGTTTTACATTCAGAAAAGGACAAATCGGTGCATGGAAGACACATTTCAACAATCAGCATATAAAAAAGTGCAAAGAAGTTGCAGGCAATCTACTTATTGATCTTGGTTACGAAGAAAACCTTAACTGGTAGCTACCCTTTTGACCTTTCACATTAATCGTTTATAATTGTAATATATTATCAGTTAATCCCAATAAACATTAAGGTTTTTATGAAAAAAATAGCACTCGTACTATTGTGCATTTTGCTTTCTGTAATAACAGCATCCGCACAATTCATGGTTTCCCGCGATACATTTTTATTCGCACACAACATTGCAAAAAATACTCTGTATGCAAATATCATCTGCCATATAAAAAATGTATTGAATCAGGCAATTCAATCACCAACGCCACATAATTCATTAAAGAATTTCATAGGTAATTATCCTGATTTTCCTGTTGTACAGCAATTTTACACAGATATTATTCTGCAACACATTGAACATAATTGTCGTGCAAGCTTTGCTCAATTGTCTGAATCAGAACGAGATGAAGCAACAAAAGAAGCATGCGATTTGTTGTACAGAATGTTACAATGCATGCATCCAGTTGGCAATTCTGTATGTATAGCTCACTCACGCTTTACATCCTACTATATTTCATTACTCAAATAAATGCTTTTTTATGGCACGAACTATTAACTATAAAAATATAATGCCCCTTGAAATAGCAATTAAAACTAACTACGCTAAACAGCATACATATGAATACATAAATTAAAGGAATTTTATGGCAAAAAAAATTTTCACGAATGAAGAAGCATTAGAAATCGGCAAAGCACTAAATATTGCATGGGACAAGTTTGACGTTGATCAGTATCGTCGCGGATTAGATGTTGAACTTGAACATGGATTACGTGATATGCATACGAATGTAACTAATGATGATCCAATAATGACTGGCAAAATTGCTTTAGCGCATTTAAATGAATTTCCTGATTATTATGATCGTCTTGAAAAAATGGAAAAAGACGCTGAAGAATATTGGAAAAATCATTAAAATTTTTGTTTTCCATACAGGAGAAAAATAATGCGATTAACTGCTATGTCTATACATTTTATATTTACCTTCTGTATATATTCTTTCACATTTACGTGCGAACAAGCCGCGTACCCGGAACTTAATAAACCTCTTCTATATATGCCTTGGCGTGAAGCCTATGACAAAACAACAAAAGAAAAGTTGAAAACAATAGAACAACTCCCTAAGAAATGTCCTTTTTGCAGAATGAAAGAAAGTGAAAATGATACCGGTGAATTAATTTTAGCGCGATACACATATCACATGATTGCACTGAATCTTTATCCGTATGCATGCGGCCATCTGCTTATTATTCCATTTGAACACGTAAAAAGACTTCATGAAATGAGTAAAAAGGCTCAACATGAACTTATGTGGCTTATTAATCAAAGTGTAGAAATCTTGGAAACAATTGGCAATGCTGATGGTGTCAATGTAGGCATAAATTTCGGTAAAGCTGCAAATGCAAGTATTCCTGATCATCTTCATGTACAACTTGTACCAAGATTTAAAAATGAAGATGCAGCATTTCTGCAAATTATCGGCGAAGCCAAATTGGTATTTTGGGATATGAATATATTATATCAAGAATTTCAGCAAGCATTTCAAAAACTTAAAAAGTATTAGTTGTTATAAAAAACATGTAAAAAACATGAGGGAGCTCATGGCTCCCTCGTGCTCGTTTCATTAACATCTACTTAAAAATCAAGCTCAACATTCGTATTTGCAAATCGTTCTTTTAAGCTTTCTATTGTCTCTTCGGTCAATTGATTGTCATAAAGAGAGATCTCTTGTAGTTGAGGCAGATTACTAAATACATCTGCTGCAATCGTAGTCAATTGATTATCATAAATAAAGATCTTTTGTAATCCAGGTAAATTACTAAATACACCTACTGCAATTGTTTTCAATTCATTATGAGAAAGATTGATCTCTTGTAATCCAGGTAGATTACTAAATGCACCTACTGCAATTGTAGTCAATTGATTATTCTCAAGATCAATCAATCGTAATACAGGTAGATTACTAAATGCACCTACTGCAATTGTGGTCAATTGATTGTCATAAAGAGAGATCTTTTTTAGTTGAGGTAAATTACTAAATAGATTTGCTGGAAGAGTAGTCAATTGATTATAATCAAGATCAATCGATTGTAATACAGGTAGATTACTAAATGCACCTACTGCAATTGTGGTCAATTGATTATCATTAAGGTGGATATATTTTAGTTGAGGAAAATTACTAAATGCACCTACTGCAATTGTTTTCAATTGATTATGAGAAAGATTGATCTCTTGTAGTTGAGAAAATGATGGATCATCAAATACTCTAGGATAAATGTCAGTAATACCTTTGTTTGTAAGAACAAGCTGATCTCCTTTTATATATTTTTTGAATTCTTCACGTTGTTTTCGCATTGCCAATTCAGGTTTTGCTAATGCACCTATTCTTTGTGATGTTTCTGCAAATATTTCAAGAGTTTGATCATCCATCTGTTCCATGATCTGTAGGATTTGCCAGTCTGGCATATCTTTTAATTCAATTTTTTGTGCGGCAACAGTTTCTGGCGGAGTTGCCGCTGAAATACAGAAAGGCGTACAAGCTGCAAGCGCTGCTATCATTAATAATTTCTTCATACAACTTTCCTTTCTTAATACATATTACCGCTACTAATTTCATAATGGCAATTAGTTTAGCGAGATTGCAAGAAAAAGTTTGGTGTGAAAAAAACTAAAAGCGTACACCTTTCATTTTCAGTTTGAGCATCGGAAATTGGAATTGCGAATGCTGAAATCTTAAAGTATGGAAAAAAATTGAGGGAGCAAGAAGCTCCCTCTCGTTTCATTAACATCTATTTAAAAATAAGTCGAAACTTAGGAGGTAGATTCTTAAATGCATCTGCTGGAATAGTGGTCAATTTATTGTAATTAAGATTGATTGTTTGCAGTTGAGGTAGATTATTAAATGCACCTTCTGGAATAGTGGTCAATTGATTGTCAGAAAGATCGATCGTTTGCAGTTTAGGTAGATTATAAAATACTCTTTCTGGAATAGTAGTCAGTTGATTGTGCCTAAGATTGATCTCTTGTAGATTAGCAAGATTCTTAATTGCATCTACTGGAATAGTGGTCAATTGATTAAAAGAAAGATTGATCTTTTGCAGTTTAGGTAGATTATAAAATACACTTTCTGGAATAGTAGTCAGTTGATTTTCATATAGTAAGATAGTTGTTAGATTAGGAAGATAAAAAAATGCATTTGCGTCAATAGTCTTCAATTGATTGTTAGAAAGATCGATACGTTGCAGTTTAGGTAGATTATAAAATACACGTTCTGGAATAGTAGTCAGTTTATTCTGCCTAAGATTGATCACTTCCAGTTGAGCAAATTCAGGATCATTAAATACACCTGAATAAATCTGAGTAGTCCCTTTATCATTATGATTAAGCACTTTTTTCCCGTGCATATTTTCTTTGAACTTTTCACGTTGTATAAGCATTGCTTCTTTTTCTTGGTCACGTTGTTCAAGCATTGCTTCTTTTTCTTGGTTGCGTATATTTTTTTTGAACTCTTTACGTTGTTTAAGCATTGCTTTTTTTTCTTGGTCTATTGCCGATTTAGGGTCAGCCATTCTTGCTGAAATACAGAATGGTGTACAAGCTGCAAGCGCTGCTATTATTAATAATTTCTTCATACAATTTTCCTTTTTTAATACATATTGCCGCTACTAATTTCATAATAGCAATTAGCTTAGCGAAATTGCAAGAAAAAGCCTGGCGTGAAAACAGCAAAATGAATTCTGACCATTAGTTATAACTAATGGAATGCAACTTTTTACCGCCAATAAAGACTTTATCCGGCACGCAGATTATACCAAAGCAATCTTCAAGTTCTTTGACTTTGAGGAATGCATGCGATTCGCGACGTATCATATCATATCGATATGCCACCATAGTTTCATGCGGTTTTTCTGCAGAACTGTAATAAATATTTCCTTCAAAATAAACGGGTGTTAATGGCAAAATTGATTCATACAGTCGCACTTCATCATCAAACAGCAGTTCATTTGGCACAACAAACTTAAAGAGTTTTTCATTTTGCCATGCGCCATCTTTTTCTTGCCATGCATGACAAAATGAAAAAGAAATAAAATTGTGTTCTCGTGGATTATCGGGAGCTTCGATATAAAATAGTTCATGATCATTTATTACCTGCAAAAACATCATTGATTTTTTTTCATTCTTTATCAATAATGTGCGATCATGTGCGCATTGCGCGTTACATTTCCATACTGCATACATACCATGATCATGCGTAATGTAAAATAAGACAGCATTATCCATCTGCGGATACAAAAAATCATAACAATCATCATGCAAAACTTTTTCAATTTCACCATCAATATTCATTTTGTAAATACCATAATGACTTCCTTCTCGTGCATGAAATATGCAGGCATGCGCATCAATCCACTGCAATCCCCCAATTGCATAAATCGGCTCAAAAATATCAATAGTGCGTACGCCACGCTTACAAAAATACTTAATACGCACACGTCCATCATCCAAGAAACTAAATCCTGAATTGTCAGGTAATGGCATAATCAAACTCGGAACATAATGGGAAGAGAGTATTTTTTCATATGTCATTTCTTGCACATCAAATGCATATAATTCTGGCTGTCCTTCACATTGCTCTACAACTAAAACTTTGTTTTGTATACAGCATACCGGATATACATATTCAGGATTATGTGTGAATGTACATGCAACGTAAAGACAGCAAATGAACAGATTTTTTAAAAATAGATTGTGCATAAACAATAACCTTTTTTTCATGTAATCTTTATCCGATTAATTCTACCACAGGAAGGCAAAAAAAAACCACCGCATTGACCGAAATCAATGCGATGGAAAAAAGGAGAGTAGTAATGAAGCCTAATTAAAAAAGATAAGAAATTTTCTTACCTTCGTATTAAATTTAACGCTTACAGGGTAAAAGTCAAGTTTTTTCAAATAATTTTGTGGCTAGTTTTAGCCTTTTCCCCCTACAGCTATACTACTAGAGTATATAAATCCCGCAGATTGTCAACTGATTTTGAGCAGAACGCCCTATTTTAGCGCAAAAACCGCATCAGGTCAAGCATACCCGCTTGCCCCCTAAACGGACTATATGTTCTGAAAGCGCCCCAAATCCTACCGGCGAGGTAAAAATAAGCTGACAATCAAGTGCCGTCAGCAGTGAAAGGCACTTTTCAGCCCGTTCACTGTCAAAATCGGTCATAAAATCGTCAATCAGTAAGATTGCTTTCCCTTTTTGCTTTTTCAGCTCTAGCATATGTGCAATTTTCAGGAGCAATACCAGCAATTTTTGCTGACCACGGGATGCAAATAGCCTTGAAGCTGCTTCTTGCAGTAGAATATGAATATCATCAAGGTGTGGACCAAATAACGAATATCCGTACATTTGTTCATCATGCTCCAGTGTCGGATACCGCTCTATAAATTCCTCGCCTGAAGCGAAATCTGCATTTTTCTTTGGTGCATACCGCAAGCTGAACCCTGGAGATTGGCCAAAAATATCTGCGAGCATCTTATTAATGCTTTTTTCAAATGCAGCTAACATCTCTTTACGCATTAATTGAATTTGTTTTGTCTTTTCCCACAATTGCAACGTCCACAGTCGATACAATTCTGCACTGTACTTTCCACGTTGCAGCAAACTTGTTCGTTGATCGACAATTTTTCGTGCTTCAAGAACCAATTTTGCATAACTGCATGATTGCAGCATTATTGCTTGATCAATAAAACTACGTCTACCATCTGGTCCGCCTTTGATGAATCCAAGATCATCTTCAGTTAATGTCACCACACGATAATGATCCATTAATTCTTTATACGAAGCAACTGGCCGTTGATTCAATTTTACTGAACGACGTTTGCCGCACAATCCAATCTGCAACTCATGTGCAAGCAGACTATCATTTTCAGTAAATGTTGCTTTTAAAAAAAATGAATTATCACCTTGTCGCACAAGAGTGCCTGGTAGATGTGTACGAAATGATCGCACGTAACACAAATAATGCAATGCTTCTAGAATTGATGTTTTTCCAGATCCATTGGAACCTTCAATCAGCACTAATGGACTATCAAATTCAATTGTACGTTGTGCAAAGCAGCGAAAATTTTTAAGTTCAAGAGATGTTACTTGCACATGTGTCCTTTATCCTGCATGTGTCGCAGATACTGGCATTACAAGGTATAATACTTGCGTTGCATCGTCCGATGATTCAAATATGACTGGATTCATTGATCCTTTTAAATAGAAGGTAACCTGTTCTTCAGGAAATACTTGTAGTCCATTGAGCAAATACGGTGCATAAAAACGAATATCCATTGCATTGCCATCAAAACGTGCAAGCGGGACTTCTTCTTCAAGCTTTCCGACTTCTTTGTTATGCATGGAAACATTAACTTTTTCCGGTGCAAATCCAAAATTCGTTGCAATAAACTGACCTGAAAGCAAACAAGAAGAACGACGCAATGTTTTTACTAAAAATGAACGATCTGCAACAGCAGGTTTAAATCCTTCTTTATTCAATATTGCATCATAACTTGGAAATGGATCTGCTAATAAGCGGGTAAAGAAGTTAAACATCGTTCCTGAAAATACAAGTTGGTTTCCGCAGGTGCCAACAAAAACAATCGGTTCTTCTGAACCTTCAAGTAATCGTTTCATTTCAAATATTGCACGACGTGGCAATAACCAGCGGCGAGGTTCGTCAAGTGTGTATGCATTTGCAGATGTTTGCGCCAAACAATGGCCATCAGTTGCCGTCATTAATAATCCAGTTGATGAAATCTCTACCAACAATCCATTTAATGCTGGATTTGCATTATTTTGCGGAATCAAGAAAGAAACATTATTGAGCATCTTAAGTAAAAATGAGGCTTCAAATTGCATAAGATTTTCAATACGTTCTGGAAATGGTGGGAATTCTTCTGCATCTTTAATATGCAATGACAAGTTTACGCGACCTGCATGAATAGTAATCTGATTTTCATTCACACGAAATTCAATCAATCCATCAAGCTCTTTTACTAAATCAAATAACCGCTTACCTGGAACTAAAAATGCATGAGGTTCTTCACAGGTGCTATCCTCAAGCGTATAACTTGATTGCAAACTTATTTCTAAATCGGTCGCTTTCAGCACAAGTTCTTTATGTCCAACATTAAACAAAATGTATGCTGTTGTGTCCAGCGTTGTACGCTTTGTACAGATCGGTTGCATTGATGCAAGAATATTTATTAATGATTTTTGATTAACTGTAAACCGTATATCCATATATTAAAGTCCTTACACTAAATTTTTATTTTTACTCTGAACTCTTATTCTACAAATAAAATGAAAAAGACAAAAGCCCAGATTATGAATGAATTCTTTTATTGATCACTTGAAGGAAAGGACTTTTTCTTTGTGAAAGCTCTTTTTCACTCAAACCATTGATCACAGCATACCATTTAATAAGCTCATGGACATCACGTATAGAGCCTTCAAATATTTCACCAGTCTCTTCGTCCATAAAATAACACATAATAAAATTGCTATAAAAGTTGGGCTCTTCTCTTTGTGCTTGTCTGCGATTATTCTGCATGCCACAGAGTGAAACAAAAATAAAAAGGAAAAATAAAATGAGATACTTGCTATGCATAACTGCCCTCTTGATTATGGTTCAACAATATTATCTTGCAGTATACACCAAATTTTTTCTAATACATGTTGTCCACAATTTTTCGCAGAAGAGTGTACGCCAAGTCGATTATGCAAGCTACAGCTTAATGCTAGCATGCCATTTTTATATGTACAAAAATTATTATAAATTCCCCATACGTTTGGGGAAACATTATCAAATGGTTTTTTGCCTAATTTATTCGCAACCATTGCATCTGCTTTGCAACGCAATAAAAGACCTATCATTTCGCGATAAACATACCGAGCTGCAATATGCAAAGGTGTATCTCCACATTTATTCGTAGCACAAATATCAGCACCAGCGGAAAGAAGAATTTTAACTGCTTCAACATTGTTTTTATGTACCGCCTGCAGTAACGGTGTCAAGTTGTCACTATTCTGCATCTCTATGCATGCAGGAACTGCTAATAGTTTTATTGCATCTAATTTTCCATGAAATACTGCAAGATGTAATGGCGTATCTCCACAATAATCGATAGCAGTAATATTATTTTTTTCACGAAGCAACTGCTGAATCATTATGCAATTACCGCTAATTGCTGCAAGATGCAACGAACTACGTTCTGCAGGCATAGATGATACAGATAACAAAAGAAAAAAATATCCTATATATTTTTTATACATATAATTGTACTTAACGTATTATATAATGATTTATTTAATTATTTAAGATCATATGTTACAGTGATTACCGGCATATGGTTTGCAAATTCAAGCTCCCGAATAATGCGAATACAATCACTGGATTCAGGAATAGCTGCAAGCTTATCTGTTATTTCAATCCACAGAAAATCTGCATCAAAGTATTCTAAAAAAAAGTGTTCTATGCCAACATCCGAAATAAATCCCTGCTGTACTAATATATCATAAATTCCTAAGATAGAACATTCTAATGGCGGGTTATTTGTACAGGTAAAACATGCAAGTGAATGATAATAATCAAGTGCTTGTGTAAGTGAATAAATTATGGAACGACCCGCTTCAACTGTCGGAACACAAATATGATGAAAACCAGGCTGAAGAAAAATATCTTGCAAATAAAGAATATCTTCTTCAGATGACAAGTTATCAATATGCCGCGGCTCATTGATATCCATCAAACAAACAACATTATCCATTACGTTTTTGTGAAGGTTTTCCATTATCATGCACTCTCCCTTCTTCCCTATTTATAGCCCCTTTACCTTAGTGATAGTACTATATCGCGCATGCAGAGCGCAATACTTTATCATAATGAAAATTTATCACATGATAATTTCAAAAAAATAAATCAATTATATTTTTCGCAACGATACGTATTGAATAAAAAAAATCGATGGATAGTAAAGCTTCGCCCGGCTTAAAAGCCGGGGCTTCGCCGCATAGGAATTACTGATTTTTTATGTATTCTCGAATTATAGCCCAATTCACTTGACCGACGGTTTCGGAAAAATATCCATCCGCC
>Ga0180433_10011658_pt1 | contig 10403 bp, 12 predicted proteins | sample SS_ome_8_FD_132980 | JGI IMG/M metagenome (GOLD analysis project Ga0180433, IMG submission 132980) | Hypersaline lake sediment archaeal communities from the Salton Sea, California, USA - SS_1_D_1 metaG | ecosystem: Environmental > Aquatic > Non-marine Saline and Alkaline > Hypersaline >...
TAATCCGATTTGAACCTCGGGCCTTGAGCCAGAGCCCCCTCATCGTTTTTTTGAGCTTCTTCGAGCTTTCGCTCTCCATTTCACTTCTCTCCTTTTTCATCAGGACAAGCAATCGAAAGCAGTTGACCTCTAAAGGAAACCGGCCCTTAGTTCGAAGAAGCACTCTGGTCGAAAAGAGCGCCGCCGATCTCCTTTAGCACCTCATTGATGGCATCTGCCAGGTCCTCCCGCGACTTCTTGGACAGTCGGTACTTGGCAGCCACCGCTTTCACCAGAAGGTCAACCGCGCGCAGCATTAGCGCCATATTATCGGGTTGCTCTTCCATGGCGCTGGTTAGCTTCACCCTGAGGAGGGCGATCTCCTCATCCAGCCCCTCGATCTCCCTGGCCTCGGGTAGGAGCACTTGCTCCGCCTCGCTCAGGGCTTGGGCATAGAAGCCTTTTTTCGAGCTTAAGGCTTTGCCCTTGGATCGCCGTGGTCGAGGCTTATCCGCCTTTGCCATCTTCACCCTCAAGTATGTCGATAAGGCCTTCTACGGAGTCGGCAGGAAGCCGGGAAAGTGCCTCCCAGAGACCCAGAAGAAGGTATAACGCTGCCAGCTGCCACTGTCTGGTGCCGATCGCCGTTGCCAGAGTGGACATAGTCCCCTCCTCTTTTCGTTCATTTTGTGTTTTCCAAAAGAAAAGCCTTCTTGCCATCGCAGCCTCTAGGGTCTATCTGCGGTTAGAGATCAAATGGCGCAGGATGAGCACGCTGATGAGCAGAGAGCCAAAGCAGAGCAGGAGTCTTGCCCCCAGCCAATAGCCGGGGTTGAGAAGGAATGATGAGTCCCACTCCTGCCCTTGATAGAAGGAAAACGTGCCGAAAAAAAGGCTTTCGATTAAAATCGCCACGCTCATCATGCCGAGAACTACAGCCCCGGTGCGCCTTCTCGCCTTTGGTGAGCGGTAGCCAAAAAAGTAGCAGGCATTGAATGCACTGCTTATCGCAGTTGCGAAGTATTGAACGAAAACAAGGTTGTGCAAGGTATCCTCCCTTGAGGCAAATTAGCACATGTGTTCTACTAATGTCAAGGGGATTGTGTCACCATTTCAGGAGGAAACGGCGGTTAGCAAAAATGGGAGCAAAGGCGGTTTATTTGGGTTATTAGATAGCTATGTTTGGTGCCGCCTATGGCGTAACTGGGGACGTTTGCCTTCTTTTAGCCCATTTTCCCCAGCGGCCTGCCGCCGAGGAGGTGGAGATGGAGGTGGGGCACCTCCTGACCGGCCTCAGCGCTTATTGCGGTGTTGACTCTTCTTCTTCGATCTTATATGAGGTTGCTACTCCGAGCAGCCAAGGTATGAGGTGGCTCAGCGATATATCATTTTCCACGGCAAGGATCTTCAGCCTCTTGTGTAACGTTGGATCCAGCTTGATGCGGAGCTGCCGCATAACGCCCACGACCCCTTTTTCCTGTTCTGGGGGTGTGATTTCCTCTTCGATCTTGTATGAAGTTGCTACTCCTAGTAACCAAGGTATGAGGTTGCTCAGCGATATATCATTTTCTACAGCAAGCATCTTTACCCTCTTGTGTAACTGTGGGTCTAATTTGACACGGATTTGCGGCATAACACACACCTTCCTTTGGTTACATTATACACCTTGTTAACAAAAGTGTCAAGAGTTACTTCAGGCCAACTTCGATGGGTCAGACGATAACCGGGGTGGCAAGGCGCATCGGCTGTGTGGAGGAGGCCATTCGCTTCTAGCTCAGGGTGTGCCGAGGTGCAATTGAGGGCTGAAGTCGCCGTCCCCTGAACCGTGCAGTAGCCGTATGCCCCACCTAGCCCATTTTCCCCAGCGGCCTGCCGCCGAGGAGGTGGAGATGGAGGTGGGGCACCTCCTGACCGGCCTCAGCGCCTGAGTTTATCACCAGGCGGTAGCCTTTATCGGAAATGCCCTCTTTTTTGGCCAGCTCGTTGGCGACATGTACAAGATGTCCCAAAAGCGGCTTCTGGTCGGCGCCAAGCTGGGCCAGTGATGCAATGTGGGATTTGGGCAGCACCAGGAGGTGGGTTGGTGCCTGGGGGTTGATATCGCGGATGGCGATGACCTCCTCATCCTGATAAAGGATGTCGCTTTGAATATCACCGTTTATAATACGACAAAAGATACAATCCATTCTTCGGCCTCCTTTTGCCGAATACAAAAGAAGGGCTATCCCTCAGACGATAGCCCTTCCCTGATTGCTACCTTTAATAACGGCTAGAGTCCCAGCTGCTTGGCCACCATCTCGCGGTGGAAGTCAGCATCGCCGAAGGTAGGCTCTGACCCCTTGGCTCGCTTGAAGTAGAGAGGCATATCGTGATCTTCGCAGAAGCCAATAGCGCCGTGAATCTGGTGTCCGAGGAGGGTAACCCGCCGGTAGGCCTCGTTGACCCAGGCCTTTGCCATGGAGACCTCCATAGTGGCGGGGAGCCCTTCCGATACCTTCCACGCCGCTTCATAGGTGATATATTTTGAGCCATCGACATCGGTGACCATGTTGGCGCAATAATGCTGGATCGCTTGGAAGCTGCCGATAGGTCGGCCAAACTGCACCCGCTCCTTGGCATAATCGACGCTCATGTCCAGCGCCTTTTGAGCACCGCCCACCATCTGGGCGCAAAGCCCCACTGTGGCCTTCTCCAATACCTTCTCCACCACCGGCCAGCCCTTGTCCAACTCGCCGATGATGTTCTCTTTGGGCACTCTGACATCCTCAAAGATGACCTCGCATTGCTTGTCGCCAGCGATGGTCTTCAGCAGTGTGGTGGTGATCCCCGGGCTCTTGGCATCGACGAGGAAGAGGGTGAGCCCCTCCTCGGGAGAAGCTCCATCCGTCGTCCGAGCGACGCAAATTATATAGTCGGCTATATTGGCATCGGGAACGAAAAGCTTGGTGCCATTAATTACATAATCATCCTTGTCTGGGCTGGCTTTAACCGTGATCGCATCCGGCTCATATCTGGCGCTAGGCTCGGTGATGGCAAGGGTGACAATCAGATCGCCGTTGGCTATCTTAGTCAGGAGCTCCTTTTTCTGCTCCTCACTCGCCGCCTCCATAATGGTATAGCCAGCGAGAACCACCGTGGAGAAGTAAGGGCCGGGGAGGCAGGCTCGCCCCGCCTCCTCGAGGAGGACAACTAGGTCGAGGAAGGTCATCCCCATGCCATCGTATTCCTCGGGAAATGTCAGCCCCATCCAACCCAACTCGGCCATCTTTTTCCACATCTCGGGGGAATAGCCTTTCTCATCCTCTGCCAATTGCTTTACCAGATCTGCAGGACATTCATTGGTCAGGAAATCGCGGGCGGTTGTCCGCAGCATTTCCTGCTCTTCGCTAAAACCTAAATCCATAATTTGCTCCTTTCCTTTATATAATATATTATAACTAAACTCGGGGCAACTCCAGCCCTCTCCAGGCGATGATGTTCTTCTGGATCTCGGAGGTGCCCCTGGCAATGGTGAGCCCTAAGGAGAACTGACAATCGCGCACAACCCTTCCCCGCAGAGGTGCCCACCGGGATCCGTGCTCCAGGGGTCCGTAGAGGCCTAATATCTGCATCCCTACATCGCCAAGGCGTTTCAACAACTCGGAGCCGAAGAGCTCGGACATGGAAGCCTCATAGACGGGGATTTGCCCTTTACTCTGCATCCAGGCCACCCGATAAGAAATCATCCGTGCCACCTCGATCTCCACTGCCATCTCGGTCAGCTTATGCCTCACGATAGGGTCCTGGGCCAGGGACTGTCCGTTTCTTTTTGTCTCCTTGGCGTATTCTATAAGCAACTCCAGGTCCCGCTTGGCACTTGCTGGCCAGGCGATCCCGGAGCGCTCAAAGTTAAGGGTGGTCTGGCTTACATACCAGCCTCTGTTCTTCTCGCCCAGTATATTCTCCTTGGGCACCCTGACCTCGTCAAAGAAAGCCTCGCCGAAGTCGCGGGAGGCGAGCATATTCAACAGCGGGCGGGCGGTTATTCCCGGGCTCTTCATGTCCACTAAGAAGTAGCTGATCCCCCTATGCTTTGGGGCTTCGGGATCGGTTCTTGCCAAAAGGTGGCACCAATCGGCGCGATGAGCATTAGTTGTCCACACCTTCTGCCCGGTGATGGCATAGTCATCGCCATCCTCCACGGCTTGGCACTGCAGGGAGGCCAGGTCGGAACCCGCATTTGGCTCGGAGAAGCCCTGGCACCATACCACCTCCCCGGCGGTGATCGGGGGCAGGTATTTCCTCTTCTGCTCCTCGGTGCCGTGGACTATCAGGCAGGGGCCGATAAGGCTTATCCCCTGGCGATGTCCGCCTGTCGGCGCGTGATGGTAGCCCATCTCCTCGTTGAAGACGAGCTGCTCCATCATGGTGGCGCCACCGCCGCCATATTCTTTGGGCCAGGCCATAGCCAGCCAGCCCTTCCGCGCTAATTCCTTGGTGAATTCCCTGGAGAAGTCTACCTCGTCCTGCTCCTCCAGGTCGCTCAGGAACTCGTCGCTCACCTCCCGGTCGAGGAAGGTGCGAACCTGTACTCTGAAGTTTTTTTCCTCCGGGCTAAAACTAAAATCCATCCTAAAAAGGTTCATCTCCATAGGCCTAAAGGCCTATTTGCTGGGCAATTACCTCCCTTTGAGAATCGGTATCGCCGAAGGCGAGTTCTGCTGCCTTGGCCCTTCTATAATAGAGTCCGATATCATGGTCTCTAGTGGTGCCAATAGCGCCGTGGCATTGCACTCCTCTTTCGGTAACAAACTTGTAGGCCTCGTTGATCCATCCCTTAGCCACTGCAACCTCGGTGGCAGCAGGAAGCCCCTCACCCGCCTTCCAGGCGGCCTCATAAAGGATGCTTCTCCCGGTGTCAACATTGATCCACATGTCGGCGCAATAATGCTGGATCACCTGAAAGCTGCCAATTGGCCTGCCGTATTGCACCCTCTCTTTAACATAGTTCACAGTCATGTCCAGGGCTGCTTGAGCCCCGCCGATCATCTCGGCACATTTGGCCACCGTGGCCTGCTCCAGCGTCCGGGCCACGATGGGCCACCCTCGGTCCAGTTCGCCGAGCACATTCTTCTTCGGGACAATGACGTTCTCCAGAACGACCTCGCAGAGCTTGTCCAAGGCGATGGTGGGTACCACCTCGCATTTGATCCCCGGGCTCTTGGCGTCCACGAGGAAGAGGGTTATCCCCTCTTCAGGAGAGGCACCCTCTTTGGTTCTGGCGACGCAGATCATGTAGTCGGCGATATGGGCATTATCCACGAAGAGCTTGGTGCCATTTAATACGAAGCTATCATCCTGAGCAACAGCCGTTGTCGCCACCCCGGCGGCATCATATCTGGCGCTAGGTTCGGTGAGGGCCAGGGTGAGGATTATCTCCCCGCTGGCCGCCTTGGGCAGGAATTCCTCTTTTTGCTCCTTGGTTCCTGCAGCTAGGATAGGCAAGCCACCGAGAACCACGGTGCTGAAGAAAGGACCGGGCAGGATATTGCGCCCTATCTCCTCAAAGAGAATAATGAGATCCATGAATTCCATTCCCATGCCGTCATATTCCTCGGGAAGCACCAGCCCCATCCATCCCAACTCCGCCATCTTGCGCCATAGCTCAGTGGAATAGCCCTTCTCGTCCTCCTCCAGCTCCCGAACCAATGCCTTGGGACATTCCTTGGCCAGGAAGTCACGGGCTGTCGTTCTCAGCATTTCCTGCTCTTCGGTGAAATCGAGGTTCATAATACCTTCCTTTTCAGTTACACCATGAAATATTCTCGCGGCCCAACCATTATATCCATTTCATGGCGAAAGTCAATAATCATAAAAACCCTAGCTCGCAGTTTGTGGTGTAAGCTCCGAGTCTTTATCGTTTTTGGCGATAAGTACGTAACTGGCTTAGCTGAGCTGCACGGTAAGGCAGGTCACTGTTCTGGCAATGCCGCTTATCGAGTGAACATTTCTGGTCACCAGGTCACCAACGGCATTTACATCCGGCTTTTCCACCACGGCGATGATGTCGTAGGGTCCAGTAACCGCTTCCACTGACTGCACCCCATCCACCTTTCGCAGTGTAGTGACCACTTCTCTGGTCTTGCCCACCGCGACCTCTATGAGCACAAAAGCCCTCACTGCCATCAGCCCACCTCCTTTCCTCTTCCTTTAACCCCGCTATAAGTCCTCAAACCTGGCCTGAGACATCTATCCTAGGCTGCTACCGAAGACGGCCACACAGGCTACCTGAGGTGGACCGCCTAAGGTATGAGATAGCCCCCGTTGCACATTCTTGATCTGACGGGGTCCTGCCTTTCCTTGAAGCTGCTTGTAAACCTCGTAGGTCATTCGTATTCCACTGGCTCCAATAGGGTGGCCGAAGGCCTTCAGGCCGCCATCGCTATTGACCGGTAGTTCCCCCTCCAGGGTAAAGGTGCCAGCTTCGACATCCTCTTTTGCACTCCCCTTTGGGCTGAAACCTAAGTCCTCACAGTCAATCAACTCGGTGATGGTGAAGCAATCGTGGACGATGGCCACGTTAATTTCCTTTCGTGGGTCTCTTATTCCTGCTTGGTCATAGGCTTGGCTGGCAGCAGAGCGATTCATCTCAAACCCAGTCCAATCAAAGCCTGGCTCAAAGTGTGGCAGTATCTGATTGGCGGCAAAGCCGATGCCCTTCAGGTAGACGGGGTCTGGCCTGAACTTCTTCGCCAGATCTGCGCGGGTGATAATCGCTGCCGCGGCGCCGTCGGTGGTGGGGCAACAATCGAATAGCCCTAATGGCCAGGCTATGAAGGGGGCGTTTATCACCTGCTCCAAGGTCACCTCCCGCTGGAAGTGAGCCTTGGGGCTCATGCTGCCGTTGTGGTGATTCTTCACCGCGATCTTGGCCAGGGTCCTCTTGCCCTCCTCTGGGCTTAGCCCGTAGGTATGGAAGTATCTGGTGGCGATGAAGGCGAAGGTTGACGGAGCAGTCCTTCGTCCCTCCAGGACGGGGTGCATGCCACGCCCTACTCCCAGTCCTCCGGCGCCGGTATCTTTCAGCTTCTCAAAACCACAGGCAAGGACGACATCATACATACCGCAAGCCACGGCAAAGGCGGCATTTCTTATCGCTTCGTGGCCGGTGGCGCAGTAGTTCTCTACCCTGGTTACCGGGATGCGGGGCAGCTTCAACGGCTCGGCAAGGGTCACCCCTGCCACTCCCGAATAGAGAGTACCCACCCAAGCTGCCTGAATGTCGCTGGGCTCGATGCCAGCATCTTCATATGCTTCATAGGCTGCCTCAATGATCATGTCATCGGCACCCTGTTCCCAGTTCTCTCCGAACTTACACAAGCCCATGCCAATTATGGCTACCTTGTCTTTGATGCTCTCCATTTCACTCTCCCCTTGATGGTCGGCATTTCCAGAAGTAGTTGTGGAAGTCCGCCCCTTCATGCAGTCGCCTAAGGGTCATCTCCAGGGGCATATCCACCTTTACCTGATCCGGGTCGCAGTCGGTCATCATGCAGTAGAATCGAGCCCCATTCTCAAAGCTCACCACCGATTGGATGATAGGTGGATTGATTCCGCCGGCAGCTAGGTTATCTAAGGAATAGGTGAACAGTGCGCCCCGCTCACGGGAAAGGTTTACCTCCTGGTAGTCATCCTTAGACTGGCAGCCATAACACACTCGCTGCACCGGATAGGTAACCATCCCGCACCTATTGCACTTGCTAGCATGGCAGCTGAGGACCCAGTTTTTTGTCCGCCACATCACGGTTGCCGAGCCAACTTCCCGCAAGCCAGCCTGAGGAGGCAGCTCTACTAGGTGGCGAAAGGATAGGTATTTACCGTAGCTGGGAAGCATGGCCTTGGAGGCTAGCTGACCCTTCACCCCTTGCCTGTCCCTGAGCTTCTCGATCTTTTCTGTTGCCCTGAGGATGAAGGCGTCGGCTCCATCGCCATAACTAGCAAGCAGAATCCTATCCCCGGGCTTGGAATCCTCTAAAGCGGCCACCAGCATCATCAGCGCCGTGGGGGCGCCAGTATTGCCCACCGTGGCGAAGAGGGTGTCTTGGACCTGGGTTTCTTCAAAACCCAACCTCCGCACCAAAGCGCCGTGGTTTCTCGGGTCGGGAGCGTAGATTACCGCTTTGGCAAAATCCTTGGCGCTGAGCCCGTTCCTGCTCATGATGGCTTTGGCTGCCCGCTCCACATTCTTGGAGTATCCATGCATGATCACCCACCGCTCTTCCCATTCACGAACGAAATTATCCTCATCTGTTCTCCAGACATCGGTGATTTCATCGGATATGGAATAGCAGTCCTCAATTTCAACAGCGACATCGGAATCGCTAATGAGAAGAGAGGCAGCGCCATCGCCCAGGGCTTGCTCTTGGGTGGAATAGGGGAAACCAAGGCGGCAGTCGGCAGCGGTGACCACAACGTTCCTGGCCGAGCCGGCCTTTACCGCATCCATGGCTGCTCTCAGGGCAGTGGTACCTGCCCGCAGACAATGGGCAAAGTCGGCAGTTCGGATCTCCTGGGCTAGGTCCAAGACGGTGGCTATCAATGTTGAGCACTGTTTCTCTTTGTAGGGTGAGGTGGTTGAGGCAAAGAACAGCCCATCGATCTCAGTGCTATCTATGCCTTTAGTGCAGTCAAAGGCCGCCTCCACTGCCATGGTTATGCTGTCTTCATCTTCGTTGGCCACTGCCCGCTCCCCACTGAGAGCCGGTCCGGCCCAAGTTCTGGCCATCTCACTCCGGCTCAGACGGTAATAGGGGATATAAGCGCCACAGGACCTGATTCCTAACATTCTATCCCTCCTGCTGACTACCTTGTATACTGGCTAGCCTCGAGGCAGCTCCAGCCCCCTCAAGGCGATGATGTTCCTCATTACCTCCGAGCTGCCGGCGGCGATGTTCATCCCCAGGCATGCCTGATAAGTGGCCTCAAACCCACCGCCAAACGGTGCCCATTTGGAGCCCCCCTTTACCTGGCTGTAGAGCCCCAGGATCTGGCACACGGTATAGGCGACGCGTTGCGCCAGCTCGCTGCCATAAACCTTTGCCGCTGCGGCTTCGCCAGCTGCCATCTCCCCCTTGTGCTGGAGCCAGGCTACCTTGTGAGCCATAGCGTGCCCTACCTCGTTCTCGATAAACAACTGAGCCAGCCGGTGGCGGACGAAGGGGTTTTCGGCCAGCGGCTGGCCATCGCGCTTGGTCTGGCGGCAAAATTGCACCAACTCCTCTATAGTTCGCCTCCCGGAGGCAAATCCCGTTACCCCGGAGCGCTCGAAATTCATGGTCATCAGCGTGACATACCAGCCCCGGTTCTCCTCGCCGACCATGTTTTGCTTGGGAACTCGGACATCATCAAAGAATATCTCATTGAACATATGATCGTTAGCCATATTTGGAATGGGGCGGAGAGTGATCCCCGGCGTCTTCATATCCACTAGGAAGAAAGATAGCCCACGATGCCTGGGCTGCTCAGGGTCTGTTCTTGCTAGCATGAAGCACCAGTCGGAGTGGTGGGCGCCAGTTGACCAGATCTTCTGTCCATTGATTACATACTCATCGCCATCTCTCACCGCCCTGGTGGTAAGGGCTGCCAGGTCGGAGCCGGCGTCGGGTTCGCTCCACCCTTGGCACCACTGTATAGCTCCTTTGGCGATGGGGGGCAGGTATTGCTGTTTCTGCTCCTCGGTTCCCGACATCAGCAGCGTGGGTGCTAGCATGCCCACACCGAACATGTCGACCCCTGGCGCTCGGTGATATCCCCTCACCTCGTTGAAGATGAACTGTTCGATCACGGTGTGAGCCTGCCCGCCATATTCCTTGGGCCAGGGAAGGGAAAGCCAGCCCTTCTCACCCAGCTTGCGGCCCATAGCGCGGTGGAAAGCCATACCCTCATCGCTGCCATATTGGTTTTCGAGATTTGACGCCCAGCCCGGAGGTGCTTGCCTCATCGCCTCTTCGAAAAAGTCTTCGAACTCCTTTCTCAGTGCCTCCTGCTCGGGCGTATACTTAAAATCCATATTTGCCCTCCCTGAGTTGGTAGTTTTCTTTAAAGCAAAAGAAGTGCCTCGTGCTTTTCCCAAGCACCATGGCTTTCATAACGTTTTGCGCTCGTATTCTATTTTCTTTGGCAGGCAAAGTCAACTGCCAAGCCAGTGCTCAATAGGTCCCTACAACTCCGTGGTGCCTTTGCACGGGTCTGATGGTGGTGCTATAATTCAACAATGGTTGTGATGCCTGAAAGGTCTACGATATTGGCATGCAGGGGCTTATCGCTGGCGGTGAAAGGCTAGGGCTTCATCTTACACATGAGCAGGTGGAGCAGTTTGAGACCTACTATCGAGAGCTTATTCTTTGGAACAGAAGGGTGAATCTAACCGCCATTGTTGATTATGA
>Ga0180433_10011659_pt1 | contig 10402 bp, 13 predicted proteins | sample SS_ome_8_FD_132980 | JGI IMG/M metagenome (GOLD analysis project Ga0180433, IMG submission 132980) | Hypersaline lake sediment archaeal communities from the Salton Sea, California, USA - SS_1_D_1 metaG | ecosystem: Environmental > Aquatic > Non-marine Saline and Alkaline > Hypersaline >...
GCCGGCCTCCCTGCATCGTGAGCACATCCGTGTGATTCAATTCACTCCCCATTATATATCTATCCGCGTGCCTCCGAGTGCGTTATTTACTGCCCGCTCCACCTCGTCCGGCGCAGGCACCTTCATTGAGCTCTGAGATCCCCTTTGGCTTGAACTCGCGATGGCGGCGGTAGGCGTCGAGGACGGTGAAGCCCCGCGCCACCTCCCCACCACTCTCCTGCACCATCTTGGTCGCACAGGCCAGCTTGCAACCATCGATCGTCACAGTTGGGTTCTCGACTACCGCCTTGCGTGCGGTCTCATCCCCCAACACCAGCAGCGAGAGTGTCACCAGTTCCGCGTCGGCAGGGCGTAAGTCCTCAGACACTTCGTAGGCTGCATCGCGGCTCACGGTACCGAAGGTCTTTCCAATGCCGCTACACGGTACGACGACCACTTTCCGTCCACGGTCGCTCATAGTTTTTTCATCTCCTCCTCATCCAGCCTGCATACTTCAAGGTGCCTACTCGCCCTTCTTTTTCTCGCAATCCATACACAAATTGCTATCCCGGTTGGTCCAATAGGTCAAACCACAGCCGGGGCATTTGACCTTGCGCAGGCTGCTTTTCTTCTTCGGCCGCGGCCGAACCTCGGGCGGTAGCGCGGCGAAGCCGTCCTTCATGCAGGTGCACGGTCCCTGCCGGCTCTCTGGATCGTCTGACTGCACGATGACCTCCCGTCAGTACGCGTTAAATCCGTGCTACGAACTCTGCGCGGCGCGGACCCACTCTGTGATCTCTTCCTTGAGTGGAATCCGGCCCGCGGACTTAACCTGCTCGTCAATTACCAGGGCTGGCGTACTCATGACGTCGTATGCCATGATCGCGCCCAAGTCCTTGACCTTGGTGAACGTCGCTTCTTCCACTCCTAGCTCACTGGCCGCTTCACGCGCCAGTTCCTCCAGGCGCTTGCACTTTGGACACCCCATACCTAGAATCTTGATTTCCATCCTCAAACCTCCTCAACAGATTGTGAACAGTTAGACGGTTTTACCGCCTCTATGTTTGCTGAAACCACGAAATCGCCAGCGTCTATGCCCGGTGCCCAGTCACGGATAAACTCCCTGCTCTCATCCTTGGGCTGTATGCGAATGTTGGTAAATCCAGCTTCCCTGAGCATACGCTCCAATTCGTCTATCGAAGACGCGCCTGCTATACAGCCAGCATAAAGCTCAAGGTCTTCTTTCATCTCATCGGGCAATTGAGCTGTAGCGACAACATCCGATACAGCCAGGCGGCCACCGGGCTTCAAGACGCGAAATACCTCCCGAAATACCTTGGGCTTCTCAGGCGAAAGGTTGATGACGCAATTGGAGATAACCACGTCCACAGAATTATCCGCTACGGGTAGATCCTCAATCTCGCCCAGACGAAATTCCACGTTCGTGAATCCACCCCTTGCTGCGTTCCTACGGGCCTTGCTCACCATTTCAGGCGTCAAGTCCACCCCAATCACGCGCCCCGCCTCTCCAACAGCCCGAGCGGCAAGAAAACAGTCGAACCCACCCCCGCTGCCCAGGTCAAGGACGGTTTCCCCTTCCTTCAGAGAGGCAATTGCGTGCGGGTTCCCACAACCCAGCCCCATGTTGGAACCATCGGGAACTGTAAAAACCTGTTCCTTCGAATAACCAAGAGCGACAGAGATATGTTCCAGGGTAGGGCCATCGTCCATATCACAGCACGAGGGAGTGCTGCCTGCACAGCAATTAGTTGTGACTTTTGCGATTCCCCCATACCTATCACGGACGATCCGGCGGATTTCATCGTTATCTGATTGCGACACTTTTCTTCTCCTGTTCGACTGGTTGAGCTAGTCTGAATTGATATGCTGTATTATGCATACTGATGGGCCTTAGAAAGGCCGTGCCAGCCACGGCTCGTCTCCGGCTAAAGCCTTGAAAGTCGGCGCTGTTCCACCAGGTGCAACGCCCGCACACCGTATGTCACGCGCTGCGTGTTGCGTGTCTCGTTTACCGGACGAACCAACCGAAAATCAGCCCGGACAGTGTGCTGAAGATCGTCACCAATACCACGTACACCGCCGTCTTCTTCTTGCCGATCACCGAGTTGGTGATCAAGATGGACTGCAGGCTCAGCTCCGGGTCAGCCAGCAAGTACGCCAGCAGCGGACCGCGATGCATCCCCAGCGAGAGGAAGGTCTGGGCGATGGGCACCTCGACCAGCGTCGGGAAGTACATGAACACCCCGAACAGCACGCCAGCCAGGTTGGCCCACACCGTGTCGCGCCCGGCGATCGCCCGGATCCACGTTGCAGGAATGATCGCCCGCGCCATCCCGGCCAGGAAAACGCCCACTAACAGCAACGGGATGATCTGCTTGACGAAGCGCCACATCTCCCACAGCCACTCCCGAACCTCGTACGCATCGAAGCGATTGGCAGCCATCCACCAAACGGCAGTGATGAGCACGATTTCCGCGACGAGCTTGCCGGTGATGCCCACACTCAAGCCGCCAGCAACTGCGACGATCCTGAACGAGGCCACAACCAGCGTCAACGCGACCAACCCCAGCGCCACGTACGTCCAGGGAGTAAACCCTTCATCTACCCTATTCAACCCCAGCCAGGAAGTGATGGCAATGAGGATCAGCAGGCCGATCAGGAGCACCCCGTGGACACTCACGCCCTCAATGCCCAGGGACGGATTCGGCGGCACGATGCTATCGAGCCAGGCCTGAAATCCGCCGGCCCAAGTGCCGGGAAGCGTGAACGTCGCGTAGCTGTTCGTCAGCAGCCCTACCTGCAGCGTACCGACGATCAACACGCCCAGCAGCAGCACAAAGAAGAGCCAGATTCGACCAGGCACCTTCGTGCCCTGTGCAAAGGTACGGCCACCGTTGGTGGCGTTGTTGTGTTCCTCGTCATCCTTGCGGAAGAACCAGGCCATCAGCAGGCCGATGCCGATGCCAAACACGACGGACAGGATAATGCGCGCCAGCGCGATATCCATCCCGATCTGCACGCCGGTAAATGAGATGGCCAGGATGTTGACTGCCGGTCCGACAAACAGGAAGGTGATGGCCGGTCCCAGGCCCGCGCCCTTCTTGTAGATGCTGGCGAAGAGCGGCATAATTGTGCACGAGCAGACGGCCAGCACGAATCCTCCCACTGCCGATGCCGGGTACGAGATCCACTTGGGCGCATCGCGGCCCAGATACCTGGTGATGGCTTCCTTCGGGACCAGCGCGGAGAGCGCACCGGCGATGAAGAAAGCCGGGAGTAAGCACAGCAGCACGTGGGCCGCCAGGTAGGCGGCCAGGCTGCCCATCCCCGTCTGCAACAGCATTGTAAGATATTGTGGAACGTTCAAGTCACATCTCCCCACATCCAAATTTATATGCGTATGATTGCATATACCTGCATCGAAAAGAAGGCCGCTTCAGCCACGGCCTGCCCTGACCTGGAACGAGCGTTTCCTGCTAGCGCGTTTCCATTTCGCCCTGGCAACGCGGGCACGGACAGCCCGATACGCACGTCGGCTCGCCCGCTGGTCCAAGGACCTGTTCTAGCAATCGCTCCACCTGTCGATCGGCCAATCCATAATACACAAGCAGGCCGTCCTTGCGGTCTGTGACTACCTCAGCCTCACGCAACACCCGTAGCTGCTGGGACACGTAGGCCTGGGGCCGCCCCAGCACCGTCTGGAGGTGACACACACACGCCTCTGCTCGCCGCACTTCGTCCAGGATGTGCAACCGAGCCGGGTGAGACAAAAGATGAAACAGCTTGGCCGCTTGCCGATACGAGCTTCTCTTCATCATATACCCTTAACTATATGCAACACGACGCATATAATACCTCATTATCCCACCATTGTCAAGCTGACATCCATCACTGATGGAGTGTGCACAGTGTCACTATATTCATAAGCATGCATATATCATGCATTTAAAATGCCTCCTGTCAAGGCGACAGAAGGCATAGGGCGTGTCCCAGGAACCTGGGAATTCCTTCGGGGGTGCGCGAAACGTCGGGAGATAGGGCACACACCTGTCAAACACGGCAATGAGGATGTCTTTTGTGCCAACCCCGATGCACGTCGAAGCAAGGAAACGCCCCGTTGAAGAACACGGGCCTTCAACAGGTGGAGCTAACCTGCCTCATCCACCGGCCGGCAGGTGACGTGGAGGTAGGCAAAGTCCTCTCGCGGCGGGATCAGGTCGACGACCTCGCTGACCTCGCACATTTCGTCGCCCAACTGTACCCGGTCGCCGACGCGCGGCGGCGCATCGAGGTTCACGATCGAGCCCAGGTTTGGCTTGCCGATGACGACATAGCTCACCTTATAGATCATCTCTCGCCTCCCCCCAGTCTCATCTGCAAATTGCGGTGGCGAAGCTTGAACGACAGATCAGCAGCGATATTGCGCATCACGATATAGCCGATGGTGTGGTCGCTGTCGCAGAGATCCCAGAAACTCTGACGGGGGATGACGTAGACGACTGTATCATCCTGCACGCAACGCACCGTTGCCGATCGCGCTCCACGATCCACCAACGCCATCTCACCGAACATCTGTCCCTGCCCCAGCCGTGCGATCGAGGTCAACTGAGGCGGCCCGGGCACATCGGGAATCGCTCCCCTGGACACAGTCACCTCGACCATGCCACTACAGACGACGTACATCTCGTCGGAGGGCTCTCCCTCGCGGATGATGGCATCGTCGGCGTCGTAGACGACTTCGTGACCCAGGGCGACGATTTGCTCAACCTGCTCCGACGTAAGCCTGGAGAACAACTCACTTTGCTGCAGATACTTGGCGACTGACATAACTGCCCTCCTTTCTGGAAAATCACGAATGCCCACGCCACACACACGGCCCCGTAGGACTTCACAACCCTCCATAACGCTCCAGCCCCAAACAGCGAGCATCCAGTATCCAGACATCCACGCGCTTATTGTACCACAAAGGCGGAGACTACTGAAGTCCCAGGCTTTGAAAACTCAAGCAGGTTGGCATTTCGCCCGCTCTCTGATACAATCAGCCCATTCACGTCACAGCGGGAGGCAAAGCAGTGGACAAGATCTTCTATCCCGATAGCGTTGCAGTCATTGGCGTTTCGGAGCGTCCCGACAACCTGGCAGCCAACATCATCGCCAATATGTTGGCGTTCGGCTACCGTGGTGACATTTACGCTGTCGGGCTGCGTGAAGGCAGCGTGCACGACATCCCCATCTTGACGTCGGTCGAATCACTGCCCGACGGAGTAGATCTGGCCGTGGTGCTGACACCGGCGACGGCGGTGCCCGATCTGCTAGATAGGTGCGGGGCAAAGGGTATCCACCGCGCGGTGATTGAATCGGGTGGCTTCGCCGAGTTCTCGCAGGCCGGACGCGAGCTGGAGGACCAGGTTCAAGCGGTGGCTAAGCAGTGGGGCATCCGCTTCGTAGGGCCGAACTGCATCAGCGTGATCAACATGGAGAACGGCCTGTGCCTGCCCTTCGTCCGACTGACACACCGGTCGGTCAAACCTGGTCCGGTCTCGGTCCTGGCCCAGAGCGGCGGGGTATCTATCACCTACCTGATCCTGCTCAGCGAGGCAGGGCTGGGGGTCAACAAGGTTGTCAGTATGGGCAATAAGGCTGACCTGGACGAGGTCGACTACCTGACGTTTCTGCTGGACGACCCAGGCACCGAGATCATCTGTCTTTATCTGGAGAGCATAGAAGAAGGCCGCCGCCTGATGGAATTGGCCGCGTCATCTTCCAAACCAATCATCGTGCACAAGGCCAACACCGCCCAGGCGAGCGCTGAAATCGCCTTCTCACACACGGCAGCGCTGGCGAACGACGACCGTATCGTCGACGCGGCCCTGCAGCAAGCCAACGTCGCACGGGCTGCCAGCTTCGACGATGCCGTGACGCTGGCCCAGGGATTCGCCCTGCCGCCAGTAGAAGGTAACGACATCGTCGTGGCCTCACGTTCCGGCGGTCACGCGGTGGTCGCTGCCGATGCCGTCGCGACCAACGGTTTCCACCTCGTCCCTATCCCCGACGAGTTCCTGGTCGGCGTGCGGAGCCTGGGCCGGGCAGACGTCATCGCACTGACCAACCCGCTGGACCTGGGCGTCATCTTCGACTTTGATCTATACGGCCGCATCGTCGAAGAGTGCCTGCAAGCTCTCGACCCCGACGCACTGCTATTGGTGCATACCTACAGCGCCGGCCCCGAGGTGGAGATGTCGCGGCACCTCGTTCGCAAGTTGCAGGAGCTGGGCCGCGAACGGGACAAGCCAGTGGCATTATGTGCCTTTGCCCATCAAGAAGGTATAGAACCACTCCAGCACGAGACACCTCATCCCGTCTTCACCGAGATCGAGGGGGCGGTGCGGGCACTGGCCGCCTCACGGGATCGGCATGCCAGGCAGAGTCGACTGCTTCCACTACCGCCGTCGCCAGCCCACCGTCCGCGTGAGGTTGAGGAGGTGCTGATGCGCGGCGGGGTGCTCACGACCGACCTGGCGCTGGGGCTGTGTGCAGCCTTCGACATCCCCACCGCGGAATGGGCCGTCGTCGAAGACGTCGAGTCCGCAATCCTAGCCGCCGGCATGATCGGCTACCCGGTAGCACTCAAGGTGCTATCGCCCGACATCGTGCACAAGTCGGACGTCGGCGGGGTGGCACTGGGCGTCAAGGGACCGGAGGCGCTGCGGGAAGAACTCGCTGCGCTCATGCGACGAGTGACAACGCGGGTACCCGGTGCTCGACAATCAGAGATACTGGTGCAACGGATGCTCGACGGGGGACGCGAGGTGATATTGGGAGGCAAGCGGGACCCGAGCTTCGGGCCGGTCGTGATGTTCGGACTGGGCGGAGTGTACGTGGAGATACTCCAGGACGTCGCGTTTCGCCTGGCACCGTTGACCCATGACGATGGGGTAGAGATGATCTCCGAGGTGAAAGGAAGCCACCTGCTACGTGGCGCGCGCGGGGAGCCATCAGCGGACGTGGAAGCCGTCGTCGACGCTCTGCTGGCGCTGTCACGGCTTCTGGTCGAATGCCCCGAGGTGATGGAAGTCGACATCAACCCATTGCTCGTGTTTGAAGAGGGCGTGACAGCGGTGGACGCGCGAGTGGTGACAATAGGCCAGAAAGCTTGACGAAACACGGCTTTTCCGTTACAATCGCCCCATATATTGATCGGCTTTCAGTCGGAGCACAATGTTTGAGAATCTGACCGACAAACTCCAGGCTGTCTTTCAGCGATTGAGCAAACGCGGCGTTCTGCGCGAAGCTGACGTGGACGAAGTGCTGCGTGAGATTCGCTTGGCTCTGCTGGAGGCCGACGTACATTACAAAGTAGCCAAAGACTTCATCGCCCGTGTACGCGAGCGAGCCGTCGGCACCGAAGTCACGAAAAGCCTCAGTCCGGCACAACAGGTGGTCAAGATCGTCCACGAGGAACTGGTGGAGACGCTGGGCGAACCGGGACGGCTGAAACTGCAGGGGACTGTGCCCTACGTTGTCATGCTGGTCGGGCTGCAGGGCTCGGGAAAGACGACGACCGTGGCGAAGTTGGCCCGCCATCTCAAGCAAGGCGGCCATCTGCCGCTGATGGTCGCCAGCGACACGTACCGCCCGGCCGCGATTAGGCAGCTGGAGGTGCTCGGTCGGCAACTCGATCTGCCGGTCCACAGCGAGGGACACCACGTCCCGCCGCCTCAGATCTCCACCAACGGTGTCCGCGAAGCACGGCGACGAGGATACGACGTGGTTGTTCTCGACACCGCCGGCCGCCTCCAGATTGACGAAGATATGATGACCGAGTTGGAGTCCATCAAGAAGGCGGTCAATCCAGTTGAGACACTCCTGGTGGCCGATGCGATGACCGGGCAGGAGGCAGTGAACGTCGCGGCAGGGTTCCAACAGCGCGTTGGGCTGACCGGGTTGATCCTCACGAAGGTAGATGGCGATGCCCGGGGAGGCGCCGCCATCAGCATGCGGGCCGTCACAGGCGTGCCGATCAAATTCCTGGGAACGGGTGAGAAAACCAATGCCCTGGAGGTTTTTCATCCGGACCGTCTGGCCTCCCGCATCCTGGGGATGGGGGATGTACTGACGCTCATCGAGCGGGCCGAGTCTGCCTTCGACCAAGATCAGGCCGAGCGCCTGGAGCGCAAGTTGCGCGAGGCCAGCTTCGACCTGGAGGATTTCCTGGAACAGTTGCAGCAGGTTAGCAACATGGGACCGCTGAGCCAGATTCTCGACATGGTACCCGGGATGGGGAGACTGGTTCAGGATGTGTCGCCCGAGGTCACAGACCGACAGTTTAAGCGCATTGAGGCGATGATCCTCTCGATGACGCCGGAGGAGCGGCGGAACCCCCGCATACTCAACGCCAGCCGCAAGAAACGCATCGCCCGCGGCAGCGGCACGACGGTGCAGGAGTTGAACGCGCTATTGAAGCAATTCCAGCAGATGCAGCGGATGATGAAACAACTGAGCAAGGGAACGAAGAGCCTGGCTGGACTGACACGCATGTTTGGATAGGTCAGCACGTCAGCAGATTGGTAAATTGGCAGACTGGTAAACAGGGGGGCGGGTCTTGGCCTAGCAGCCGTTGCCCGATCGACGAATCCACCGGTTTCTTAGTCGACCAATCTACCAATCTACAAGTATTTAATTTTCACACATATATAACAGCAGGAGGAACATGGTCAAGATTCGATTGCGCCGCGTAGGCGCCAGGAAGCAACCTAGTTATCGGGTAGTCGTAGCTGACTCGCGGGCTCCCCGCGACGGTCGCTTCATCGAGGTTATCGGTTTCTACAACCCACGCACCGAACCGGAGACGATAGAGATCAAAGAAGATCGGGCGCTGCACTGGCTGGGCGTTGGCGCGCAGCCCACCGAATCCGCGGCCCAGTTGCTGAGAAAGAATGGGACGACGGCCCGATTAGAACGGCTGAAGAAGGGCGAACCTCTGGAAGATCTGCTTGCCGAGGCGGAGGAAGCAGCCCAGGCCGCGCCGGACATCAGTCCCAAGACACGTCGGGAGCATGCAATACCTGCGGCGGCGGAACCAGCCACAGAACCAGAAACTGCAGAGCCCGAAGCTGAGCCCACCGAAGCGGGGGACGAAGGTGAAGAAATAGAGACGGAATAGACGTATAGCCTGTTCACTATCGCAGTGGAACCTTGCTCCCCCACTGCGTCTCCGTATACTGTGTATGGCATCCGCATCAACTACCTCAGGAAGGGAGGAGCAACAATGGCTTCGATGAAAGAACTGGTCGAGTTCATCGCCAAGTCGCTGGTGGACGATCCGTCCCAGGTGTACGTCTCCGAGATCGAGGGCGAAAGTTCGGTGATCTTGGAAATGCGAGTTGGCCCAGAGGATATGGGACGTGTTATTGGTAAAGGCGGGCGCACTGTGAACGCCATGCGCACGCTTGTGCGGGTGCTCGCTGCCAAGCAAGGGAAGCGGGTCACCCTCGAAATCGTCTAAGCACCGATGGGTGCTACGACACAACCCGATAGCAGAAGTGATGGAGGCTCAGGAGAAATGAGTGTGCCTGAGCCTCGCTATTTGGCAGTTGGGCAGATCGTGCGGCCGCACGGGGTCCGGGGCGAGTTGCGCGTCAAGGTTCTCACCGACTACCCCGAACGACTGGGACAGCACGCCTACTTCTACGTCACTCCTCCCGGCCGCCCAGAAGCAGCCCAGCGTTATCCAGTGGAAGATATGCGCTGGCACAGAAGGACACTGCTGTTAAAGCTGGGTGGCTGCGACGACCGAAATGCCGCTGAGGAACTGCGCGACATGCTCGTACAGATCCCGATCGAGGAAGCTGTACCGCTTGAGGAAGGGGAATACTACCACTTCCAACTCATCGGCATGCATGTAGAGACGGAGGGCGGCAAGCAGTTGGGCCAGGTGGCCGAAGTACTGGAAACTGGGGCTCACGACGTGTATCTTGTGCGTGGGAGGGGCGGGGAGGTGCTGCTGCCGGCCGTGGAAGACGTGGTACTCGAACTCGACCTAGAACAGAAGCGAATGATCGTGCGACTGTTGCCAGGCATGTGGGCAAAGGAATAGATATGAACGATTATCGGCGAAACGACCGTTACTGGGTTGGGTTCAACATCGTGCGCGGTATTGGACCAACGCGCTTGCGCGCACTGATCGATTACTTTGGGGGCGTGCAACAGGCTTGGCACGCACCGGTCGGAGAATTGCGCCACGTTGGGCTCGACCGGCGTTCTCTGCAGAACCTGCTAGAAACCCGATCTGCGCGCAACCTGGACCGAGAACTTGAGAAGATCGCCGCCGTCGGCGCGCACGTGCTTACATGGGAGAGTCCCAGCTACCCCCACCTCCTCCGCGAGATCCACGACGCGCCGC
>Ga0180433_10011661_pt1 | contig 10401 bp, 6 predicted proteins | sample SS_ome_8_FD_132980 | JGI IMG/M metagenome (GOLD analysis project Ga0180433, IMG submission 132980) | Hypersaline lake sediment archaeal communities from the Salton Sea, California, USA - SS_1_D_1 metaG | ecosystem: Environmental > Aquatic > Non-marine Saline and Alkaline > Hypersaline > Sediment...
CGGCTGTGTTTATGCTGCGCAGAAATAAGTTGCCGACACTTCCAAAGCCTGATACACTTGCCCGTAAAGGCAGCAACGCTATCTAAAATTGTCAAAGAGCAAATCGAGTGCCGAACACCATTGTGTCTGACCCCTTTAATTCATCCCTTTCATAGAAAAAAGACTAATTTTACCGGATACCCTCTAATTGACAATGGTACAGTTTTCGGGGGTCAGGCCAAAAGAAAAACATGACAGTGCCATTAGTGTCTGACCCCTTTAGTTTTCTCCTTTAGTTTTCCCCTTTAGTTTTCCTGATGTATTTACTGGGATCGTGACCATAAGCTGGAAACAGATGGTTGAAGAACACAGAGAAGCCAAAAAGGTCCAGGGAGTTGCAGAGGCAACACTTTATGAAACAGCTCTTACACTGCGACACTTTGAACGGCTGATAGGAAAATGCAATTCAAAGCAGATTACACAAAGTGCCATAGATAAGTTTATTCTCGAGAGAGGTAATGAAATAAAACGGACAACGCTTAATAAAGATATCAGGAATCTGAGAACATTTATTAATTGGTGCCGAGAGAAACGGTACTTAAATGGAACTATTAAAATTAAAGAATTGAAAGAAGAAGAAAGGCCGGTTAAATCTCTAAACGATGCTGAGATTAAGAAATTGATGTCAGTAACTGCATCTTACCCAACAGTGAAGATTAGGATCTTATTAGCCTTGGGCACAGGTCTCAGGCTGGGTGACGTTGAATCATTAACTATCAATGATATCAATTTTGAAAATAACTCTATAACTACCTCAAGCAGAAAAACAAGGAAGAGTATAGGCTCACGACCAGTTTCAATTGCTTTAATGACAGAGCTTTCAAGATATGTCTGTGAGTTAGACCCAGGGCAAGAAAAATTGTTCAACGACAATTTCAATTATAGGCGATGGAGAAAAATATGCCAGAAGGCCGGATTAGTTGGTCTGAAGTTCCATGATTTGCGTAAGACCTTTGGTTCTATGCTTGCTCAGAATGGCATTTCAACTGCTGTAACACAGAAACTGTTAGAGCATTCCTCACCACGTCTCACTAATAAGGTATATACAAATGTTGATCCTGTCTTGCGCCATGCAGTGGAACAAATACCTGTTGGTGACTGGCTGTAATCATAGATTGATGCAGAATCACTCACCGCCAGATAGAGAATACTGTCGGGGCAAAGAATGACCTCTAACTCATTGCTACTTATAAGTTACTGTTAAATAAGGGGTTGCGCTTGTCTTTATAGAAAGTTGGCAAATTACCCCTTGAGTTTGTCACAATAAATAATATATTATTTGTGACAAATAAATGGGATGCTTGATGCTTTATGAATAAGGTTCGAGAGCAAATAGAGATAAGGATAACTGATGCAGGGCCGGGATATGTCTTCACCCGCAAAGATTTTCAGGATATAGCTCCATCTGGCTCTATCGGGCAGATTCTATCCCGAATGGTTAAAGATGGTGTAATTCGCCAAATCGGACGTGGGATTTTTGATTTTCCAAATATTAATCCTGCCCTTGGGGGACAGCTTAGCCCTGACATCGACCAAGCCGCGAAAGCCATTGCTCGGAAATTTAGGTGGTCTATCCTTCCGTATGGAAACCTAGCTGCAAACCGTTTGGGCTTGTCGCAGCAAGTACCCGCAAAGCTTACGTACCTGTCCAATGGCCCAACCAAAGAGATCAAGATTGACAACAGAGTAATCTATTTCAAACACGCTCGTCCTAAAGAAATATATGCAGATAGTTATATCTCCGGACTGGTTGTACAGGCGCTGAGATATTTTGGTAAAGACAGAGTGAACAACGAAGTAATTTCACACCTAAGACAAAAATTGTCTCACAATGAAAAAACGGAGCTCCTCGAAAACATTCACCACAGCACAGAATGGATATATGAGACCGTACAAAAAATTGCAAAGGATTGAACTTGGATAAAGTTGCGAAATTAAGCAGTTCTGACAGAGCGGACCTTTTTAATGAAACTGCTGCGCGTATGGGGTTAACCCCTGTTATTATTGAAAAGGATTTTTGGGTCTGCTGGATGCTCAAACAGTTATTTACAATCAAAGAATTTGTCGGGAGGCTTATTTTCAAGGGCGGAACAAGCTTGTCAAAATGCTTTAACCTGATCCAAAGATTTTCAGAAGATATTGATATTGCTGTAGATTTTGAAAAACTTGGTTTTGTCGGTGAGAAAGACCCGCGTCGAGTAAAACTCTCGCACACAAAACGTGCCGTTTTACTAAACGAAATGTTGACAGCATGCCAAGACTACATAGCAAAGGAATTTATACCATCCTTGGGAACAAGAATTGATGCTATCTTAGCGAAAAATGATTGGCAGCTAAAGATCAATTCTAACGATCCAAACATAGTTGAATTTGAGTATCCAGCCTCAATAAAAGCAAGGCTCGATTATATCAGGCCACGAGTAATCCTCGAATTAGGCACCCATGCAGAACCTGTGCCTAACGAGAATTATGATGTTAAACCATTTGCCGCAGAGCATTTCCCAAAATTGTTTACCGAACCGGCGTGTTCTATAGCAACGGTTGTTGCCAGACGAACATTTTGGGAAAAAGCGACAATTCTTCATGCAGAATATCATCGGCCACTGAGCAAACCAATACCTTTGCGTTATTCGCGTCATTATGCCGATGTCGCAGCGATGAGCCAGGCTCAGGTTGTTGATGATGCCTTGGCAGACATCGAATTGCTTAAAAGTGTAACAAAACACAAAGACTTGTTTTACCATTCCGCTTGGGCTAAATATGATCGGGCTCGTCCGGGAAGTTTTCATCTGATGCCCCGTGATGAAAGATTGCCTCTTATTAGGCGTGATTATCGAGAAATGTTAGCTATGTTTTTCAACGAACCACCTGAATTTGAAAGTATTCTAAAGCAACTTTCAGATCTCGAAAAACGGATAAACAGTGCATAGCCATACACTGTATAAATTTGGGATTATGATAAAAAACAAAGATTTGGGTTTGTACTAAAAGGTGTTTTTCCTACAGGATTATAAAAGTACTTGAACATAAAGATTTACTGTGTTAATAAGATGATGAAATTTGATATTAAGATGGACAAACCTCTTGCTGGTTTTTCTATGGCTGCTTGCAAGCCTGGAGAAAGGGTTTGGATTCGCCAAAAGGAGTTTGTTTCTTCAGAAGATGGCGACTTATTTATTAGTCGCTTGGAAGGTTTTCCTTCACTCTTATTAAACCAAATCGCGCAGATTCACAAAACTATCATCATTCAATCCTCCATCGACAATATGCTTGCTATTCTAAGGCAAGATGGAACTACAACCGTATATATTAATGCTCCTATGAAAGCCTTGATGCGGGTTAAAAAATCTGTTAATGCCGGACAAGTTATTTATCGTAACGATATTGCTGATATAAAAGAATTGGTATTTCAAGACATTGAGGTTCCAGGTGATGTTGGTCTTATGGTTTTGTTTTCGGTAGGATGGAGAAAGGGTTTGTTTTACGACCTTGTTTCTTATACAGAAGAGAATTTTAAAAGAGATTACGATTTGAATCAATTGTTAGGTGGTTATTATGCCTATTTGTCGTTTCAGGAAAGATTTAAGATTACCGATTCTGAATGGGAATCTCTTTTTCAGAATGGCTGGTTTCCATTTATTACGCTCAATAACGATTTAATCAGCGGCATTATCAATCATAACAGGGAAGGCTGGAATGTGGATGGTTTACTTTCTCGAATACAGGAAGATGTATTAAAAAGATTGCCGGATGGTCTGAAAACATGGGCAAATATAGAAGCATTCAAACCTCATATGGATTTCGTATTCAGGTCTGCTGAACATTATCAGAAGGATGATGCGATGAGCTGTATATCTGTGTTATACCCTCGGATCGAAGGCATTATGAGGGAGTATCAGTGCATCCAAGGGCGACCTGAGAAAGCAAGTCAAAAGAATTTGGCTGAAACAGTACTTCCGGTAAATAAAGGTTCTCATGGCCATCAATACAGCCCTTTATTGCCATTAAGATTTCATAAATATTTAACTGAGGTTTATTTTGCCAACTTTGACCCGACAAAAAAAGACAACAGCATATCAAGAAATACTGTTGGGCATGGAGTTGCCACAAAAGAAAATTTTGATCTCAAGGGGGCTACCTTGGGGTTCTTAATCCTTGATCAACTTTCATATTATTTTAGCGAGATAAATCAATAATACGAAGGGTATAGGCATGGCCAAAGTAAAAATAAAACGCAAAACAAAAAGAAAGGTATCGAAAGGGCGTAAAATCGGAAAGATTTCACGTCTGCGAAAACCCGAAGATATGCCTTTGGAACAATGGCAGATCGCTTTACGCAAACAGTTCGCACAAAAACAGAATTTTCGACTTAAGAACATCGGCGACGAACCGATTTTCTCTGAATTTATCGTCACAAATCCGGAAACCGGCGGTGAATATCGAGTTGCAATTCGCGGCAAGAGGTTAGGCGACAATTACTGCTCATGTCCGGATTTTGCGGTTAATACCCTCGGGACCTGCAAGCATATTGAGTTTACGCTTGCCAAGCTTGAACGAAAACGTGGAGGTAAAAAAGCCTTTGCAGAAGGCTTCCAACCAACCTATTCCGAAGTTTATTTACGTTACGGCGCCAAGCGGGAAGTGATATTCAGTTCCGGAACGAAATGCCCGGGCTATCTTCTGAAGCTTGCATCACGTTACTTTGACAAATATGGGGTTTTAAAGCCGCAAGGTTACTCACAGTTCGATACGTTTATTAGAAAGGCCGGAGCAATTAAGCATGATTTACGCTATTACGAGGATACTATAGAGTTTGTTGCTCAGGTCAGGGACCAGGCTGTTCTAAAGAAACGAATTGAGAAAGCATTTCCGGGCGGTGCCAACAGTACTGCTCTCAGGAAGCTGCTAAAGGTTTCGCTATATCCTTATCAGCGTAAAGGAGCTTTGTTTGCCGCAAAAGCGGGTCGAAGTCTGATTGCCGATGATATGGGCCTTGGCAAAACGATTCAGGCGATTGCGGTAGTTGAGATATTAGCCGGAACAGTCGGCCTTGAGCGCGTGCTGATTATTTCTCCAACTTCAGTAAAGCATCAATGGAAACAAGAAATTGAGAAATTCTGCAATCGTTCAGTGGAAGTTGTGGAAGGATCGCTGGCAAAGCGGGCCGGGCTTTACAGCACCGGGTCATTTTATAAGATCATCAATTATGAAGTTGTCCACCGAGACCTTGACCTTATCTGCAACTGGGCACCGGAAATGATTATCCTTGATGAAGCCCAGCGAATCAAAAACTGGAAAACCCGAAGAGCACAAAGCGTAAAAAAACTTAATTCCAGGTATGCTCTCGTGCTAACAGGCACGCCCCTGGAGAATCGCCTGGAAGAATTACACTCCATAGTTGAATTTATCGACCGCTTCCATCTTGGGCCGATGTTCCGCTTCCTCGCTGAGCATCAGCATGTAGACGAAGTTGGTCGTGTAATAGGGTATCGTAATCTTTCCAAAATCGCAAAATCATTAGAAACGATTCTTGTTCGACGCACTAAAAAGGAGGTTTTGACGGAACTGCCGGAACGTCTGGAAAAAAACTATTTCGTTCCTATGACCGCAGAGCAAATGAAGCATCATGAAGAAAACCGGGAAACTGTCGCACGTATCGTTGCCAAGTGGAGGCGACTCGGCTTCTTATCTGAAACCGATCAGAGAATACTTACGATTGCTCTACAGAATATGCGAATGAGTTGCAACAGCACTTATCTTCTTGACAAAAAAACAGACTTCGGCGTTAAGGCCGATGAACTGGTCTCAATACTTGAAGAAATATTTGAGCGCCGGGATGCAAAAGTAGTGATATTCAGCCAATGGCTCGGGACACATAAAATACTCCTTGATCGTCTCAATTCATCCAAATGCAAACACGTACTATTTCACGGTAGTATCCCAGGCTCCAGGAGAAAGGATTTGGTAAAACAGTTCAAGAATGACCCTGACTGCCGGGTATTTCTCTCAACAGATGCCGGCGGAGTGGGACTGAACCTGCAAAACGCCTCAGCCGTTGTTAATATGGATTTGCCGTGGAACCCGGCTGTGCTTGAACAGCGTATCGGGCGGATTCATCGTCTTGGTCAGCATCGGCCGGTACGGGTAGTAAACTTTGTGGCCCAGGGAACAATTGAGCATGGCATGCTTTCACTGCTGTCATTTAAGCAATCACTTTTTTCAGGCGTCCTTGACAGGGGGAAAGATGAAGTTTTCCTCGGCGGGACACGACTGAAACGCTTTATGGACTCGGTTGACAAAGCTACAAGCGCCATTCCTGAACCAATGCCTCAAGAAGCTAAGGTCGGAGGAAATGGTGATGGCACAAGACAACAAGTTTCAACTGAAGTAAAGGAGAAAGAAGTAGCGGAAACCCTGCGGCAAGAGGCCTTAAACGATCTTGTTTCAACAGGCTTATCATTTCTTGATAAACTTGGCAGGATACTGCCTGGCCAGGAAGGTCAACCGCGGCAACCGGTTTCGAAGGCATTTTCCGGCTTGAAGATTGAAACGGATAAAGCCACCGGCCAACGTCATCTGAAACTACCAATACCAAAGAAGGAAGTCCTTACTGGCTTAGCTAACCTATTCAATGAACTTTCAAAGAAGATGTGACAAGACGCTTAAAATGTTAATACTCATTGATAAATCCATGACTCTGTTTTGACTCCACCAAGACTCGTTTTGCTCAGATTGACTACATGCCAACATCGGTTTCTGGCTTAAAAACGCATTATTTATAAAAATTTTTAGTGAAAATAGTATATTAAAAACTGTACTACTTTTTAAGAATTTAAGGAGTGCTTATTATTAAAAAAGTTACAAAATTTGATTTTTTAAATTTTTTGAGCTAAGGATCTTTGTAGTTGTAATCTAGTTGTAGGGTTTTGGTGCAAAAAAAAGTATGACACTCCGCTATCGAAAGAGGGGAGCAGCAGGGAATACAAAATATGTCTACGCAAAAAGTCCGTATTACTTCTATTCGACGAGTATGGCATGAAATTTTCTTGCCCATGTGGTAGTGAATTTTGTAAAATTGTCGATGTCGTCAGGAGAAATTTATGTTTTTTAACTGTTATTTAGGAAATATCAGTGAAGGGTTTTTTCATGAAATGTTTTTGGAGTATTAATGTTTTAACATTGTCCTTATTCGTAATGATTTCCTGCTCAGCATTATCAGCACAATCCATCTTAGAATCTCCTAATCAACAAATCACAGTGACGATAGACTATCAGGATCAGTTGATGTATTCGGTTTCCTATAAAGACCACGATATTATTAAAAAATCCCCCATTTCACTAATTATAAACGATGGAACCATACTGGGAAAAAACTGTAAAGCTACAAAAGAACAAAAAAGAACCATTAAAGAAACAATTACCCCGGTAGTTGCAGAAAGACGCAGCAAGATCATCAATCATTGTCATGAAGTAAAACTGAAATTGGATGGAAATTATGGTGTGATATTTCGCGTTTATGATGATGGGTTTGCCTGGCGGTTTTATACGGAGTTTGATCAATCCATCAAAATTAAAAACGAACAGGTAACATTTTCTTTTACTGAAGATTGTCCAATTTTTTACCCGGAACCACACGATGAATTTCATTGTTCCTTTGAAAATCTTTATATCAAAGATAAGGTATCTTCAATTGACCCTGATCTTCATTCCTTTCTGCCGGTAATGGTAGAATGCAAAGATTCGGTGAAGGTTTTAATCACTGAAGTTGATCTGGAGAAATATCCCGGATTGTGGCTTACCCGGGATTATAAAAAGCCAACACAATTAATCGGCAGGTTTGCACCGTATCCCCTTGAGGAGAAAATCTTTGACAATCGAACAATGGAAGCAACCAAACAGGCTGATTATATTGCCTTGTGCCAGGGGAAGCGTAGTTTTCCCTGGCGGGCTGTGGCCATTGTACCTGAGGATGGTGATTTACTCGAAAGTGATTTTGTCTATCGACTAAGTCCTGAGCTGGCAGTAGAGGATACTTCCTGGATCAAGCCGGGTAAGGTGCCCTGGGATTGGTGGAATGCATTGAATCTTTGGGGTGTGGATTTTGAAACAGGAATCAATACGGCCACGTATATGCACTATATCGATTTTGCTGCCCAGAATAATCTGGAATACGTTATCCTGGATGAAGGGTGGTCAGAACTGGACGATTTGCTGGATCTGAATCCTGATGTCGATTTGCATAAACTCATCGCATACGGCAAGAAAAAAGGTGTTGGTATAATTTTATGGTGTGTGTGGATTCCGCTGGACAGGCAAATGGATAAGATAATGCCGATTTTTAAAAAATGGGGTGTCAAGGGTTTGAAAGTGGATTTTATGAATCGCGATGATCAAAAGGTTGTTGAGTTTTATGAACGCTGTGTCAAAACTGCAGCCCAAAATCATTTACTGGTGGATTTGCATGGAGCCTACAAACCGACCGGCCTGCAGCGAGCCTATCCAAATCTATTGACCCAGGAAGGTGTTTTAGGCCTGGAGTTTAATAAATGGTCAGATAGAGCGACTCCTGAATATGCGGTTACAGCACCATTTATACGGATGTTTGCCGGTCCAATGGACTATACACCCGGAGCCATGAACAACGCTCAAAAACGAAGTTTTCACGCAGACCATCATCGTCCGATGAGCCAGGGAACGCGAGCTCACCAGATGGCGCAATTTGTGGTATTTAACAGTCCTCTGCAGATGCTTGCTGATACACCTTCAGCATACCGCCAAAATCCAGAATGCCTGGAGTTTCTTTCCAGGATTCCGGTAACCTGGGATCAGACCCTTGCTCTTAAGGCTAAAGTTGGTGATTACCTGGCTGTAGCTCGTCGCAAAGATAAGGATTGGTATGTCGGGGCCATGACAGACTGGCAACCGAGAGAGATGACTATCGATTTTGGCTTTCTGCCTGGTGGCAAGTATACAGCAAAGATTATATCAGATGGAATCAATGCTGACAAAATCGGCATTGATTATAAACATCAAACACATCAGGTATCTACAGATACAAAAATGAAAATTAAACTGGCCCCCGGCGGCGGTTGGACAGCACACCTGATTCCTGTCAATTGATTATCGATGAAGGATGGTTATACTACAAAATGAAATTCGCACTTCATAACAGTGAAAATAGTATTGAACATACGATTATCTTTTCTTCACTGATCTGAAATGAGGTAAATACAAATGTTGATCCTGTCCTACGCCATGCAGTAGAGCAATTGCCCGTAGAACAATGGTTGGAAAAAAATATAGCGGAGAGCAATTCGCGACACTTCTTCAATCTCTTTTCCATGCGCTCATGGTTCACTGTAAACCAATCCGGCACAGGATATGGATAAAAATCAAGTCAGCAAATCCGATCAATATGCTTTCACCGGTAAAGTAATGAAATAAACTATAATAGGACATAACAGGTGCCTGAGTGTAGAACAACTTGTTGTATGGGATTAGTCGATATAGTAGAATGACCGGATAGTGGTTCGATGGTGTGGTCGAGCAAAAGGTACATTATGGATAATCCAGGATAAAACTGAAGAGGTATTAAGATGAAACTGAAGGGAATTATTTTAATTTTTTTGATTGTTTTAACCACTTGTACAGCATTTGGTAAGGATTTCAGAGCTTATTACACCAAGCTTGATTCGGGGCAGGAATTCGAGAAATACACCCGTACCGGTCCTTATGCGGATGTAGTGGTTGAAGTTGGCCAGGGTCAGCTTATATTCTGGCGTGCGAGCAGTTATCTGCCTCACTGGAAGACGGATGAAGGGATGTGGTATTTCGATGAGATTATCGAAAGAAGTGGTGATGGTCCAGTGGAGAGGCCTGACAAGGTAAATACCTATTCTCATATCAGGATTGGAAAAGACGGAAAGGACGGCGAGGAGATTGTGATCCACTGGCGTTATTTCCCGAAATTCGCTTCTGGCAATCCCCACACCGGCTTGTCACCTACAGGTTTTGTTGACGAATATTTTCATATTTATAAAGATAGAAGGGTTATTCGAATAATCAAGCCGGGTACCGAAAAGTACAAAGACTGGATAGACCCGCATAACCAGTATGTTCAGAAGATTTTTTTAAAAGAGGATGGATTGAAAGAAATATCGATTGAAGAACCGAGAACGAATTCGAAGAGCGAAACGGGGAAGAAGATTCGGGGCAATCCCGTAAAAGAAAGTGACGTGGGAAAACCAGTTTGCGTTTGGCGTTTCGACGAAGGAATCGGCGATGCTACTCAAGAAGCGGTAAGCAAGACGAACTGCGAAATAGAAGGCCACGCCAGTATGTGGAGGAAGGGAATATCCGGGA
>Ga0180433_10011662_pt1 | contig 10400 bp, 8 predicted proteins | sample SS_ome_8_FD_132980 | JGI IMG/M metagenome (GOLD analysis project Ga0180433, IMG submission 132980) | Hypersaline lake sediment archaeal communities from the Salton Sea, California, USA - SS_1_D_1 metaG | ecosystem: Environmental > Aquatic > Non-marine Saline and Alkaline > Hypersaline > Sediment...
GATCGAGCCCGGTGTCGAGGTTGATGTTAACTCGTATGCCATCCAGGTTGGCTACTCTTCGAGTTCGTATGGGAATCTGAGTGCAAATGGAGCGACGTTTACAGGCAGTGGGTTTAGGGCGATATATGCGACATATGGGACAGCGTCAATTACTCGATGTGTCCTGCGTAATTTGGGCACAGCGATTGTCACTAGCGGTGAAACAACGATGAGTTTGATAGACAATTGTTTTGGTGGAAATGTAACTGCTGTATCGAACTCATCCGTGAACCAGGTGATTGCCGAGAACAACTGGTGGGGAGACTCAAGGGGGCCGACCCACCCAGGCAACCCGCACGGGGCAGGCGATCTGATTGTTGGAGATGTTGACTATGAACCGTGGCTTACAGAATCGGTTTGTAGCAGCACGGGAAGCGTGGAGGGCATCATATATGCAGATGTCGACTTTAGCGGGACCTTCACGCCGAGTGTTGACTCGCTCCTTGTCGGAGCAGTCGTTAGTACTCAGTTAGGGGATACCACAATAACTAATGTGTTAGGCGAGTATCGTCTAAACGACACCCCAGCCGCTTGGGGCTATGAGCTAACGGCTGGGGCTTCTGGCTTCTTTTCTAAGACAACCACGGATGTAGTGGTGACTGCCGATAGCACTACGCATGTAGACTTTGGGTTGGAATGGGTAGGTTTTGCTAGTGCTAGGATCGACACCCTAATACCGAATCCTAATCCTCTGGTTTCGTTGGTCGAGCAAGGAGGAACGGTTCATAGACACTATGCAGTTTACGACTCGGCAACTGGCGTGCCACTGGCGGGTGTCACGGTGCGCGTGGAATCGGGTCCCCTATATTACAGTTGCATGACGGATTCCAGGGGTGAGGCGCACATCACTGTTCCTAGCGATGACATAGGCGATGGATTGCCTGGAAGCTCGGCTTCCTATGAAATTGTGGCAGTCAATGAGCAGCTGCTGCCAGCAAATGATAGGATCGCCTTTACATGTCAAATAGCTGACAGGGAATATGCCAAATTTTGGGAACATGATAGCTACGGTCGATTGGGAATATCATTCCTGCAAATCGAGGCAGGTGGGGGTGCGAGAACCATACTCAAGGAGACTGAGGATTCTCAACCGGGAGTAGACAGACTTGCGATCGAGCGCCAGGGACGTGCTGGAGGCGGATTGGCTTACAAGGTTCAAGCGCCGCTGCAAGTTGCAATTGGCGATATTGGTTTTGCTGCTCAGGCTGGGATCGAAGGCTTAGTCTCCTTTGTTACTGAGGACGCCTACGAGTTTCCACATCCGATCCCTAATGACGTGACTGCTGAGGCAGAGTACATCCTGCTGACGAGTTCAAAGATCTCAATCCTAGACAACATGTTGATCCGCCTACTTAGCTTTCTCGAAGATTCATTTGGTGGGACTTTGTCGGATGCTTACATGTTTGATTCGAAGGGTGTTGACCTTCGCGGCTCTGCAAATGCATCCATGCTGCTTGGAGTAAGCACTGGTCGTCGCTGTCTGGTGGGCGCAAATCTGGAGGGAGGCGCAGAAGGTCACGTCAATCTCCTGGATCAATGGCTGCCCGCTGTGAGCTCAGAGCGCCTTGCGTTCGGTAGTTCAAAGGCAGTGGAAGGGACAGCGTCTCTTGGGATGTTCTTGGATCAACCGCGCGGTCTAGAATCCAACAAGATACTCACAAAACTGGGGCTTAATAGGTCTTGGTCGGGAACTTGGGGAGGAGAAATCGCCGCGCGATTCGACAGTACTACCAAGGAGCTATTGGCTGCCGAGCTTATTAGTCTGAAAAGGGTCGAAGATTGGGACTCGGCATCCGAGACGAAGACCGAGATAACGATTAGGGGTGATCATGCCATTGATATCTTTAGAGCCCTTCCTAATGCGGCTGCAACTGCTGTGCTCAACCCTTGGGGCACATTAGTCTCGCTTGTTGCTGGCCCCGGAGCATTTGGCCCTCTATTCACAGAAGCCTTCTCTGAGTTGAGTGATCTGCAAGATCCTTCCAAGACTGCGCTGGAAATCGTCAACGATACAGACGTGGAATATGTCATTTCCAAGGCTGACGTCACCAAGGTAGGCGGATTTGATTTGTCAATCTCCCTCAGTGCCACTGGAGAGCAGACTATAAGTGGGACTGTTGCCGCGGGAACCGGATTTAGTGAAGGTTATGAAGCCATTGTCGAACGTGGAAAGTGGGTCCGAGGGCAGTTCTACCCAAGCGAGACTTACGACAATATCCCCAAAGACATATCAACGACCTACCAGGAGCTGTGGCAGCAGATTGACGAGAACATACCATTCTCTATAAAGGCTCTTGCATTCCTGAGTGATGTTTTCTCCTTCTTTGGCTCAAGCCAGAGTGATGCGCAGCTGGCGAGCTTCACCGGTCCAGACACTTTCTGGGTCGCTGACTGTGGTTCTTTCATGGTGTTCCCAACCGGCTCCGTTCCGGATACGGTCGAGAGCGTTTATTCACATAGCTGGGGCTGGTGGGGAGGTTCTCCATGTGCTTCAGAGAGTATGCTATCCACAAATCAGAAGATCCGACACCGAGCCATCAAGGCAGAGGCCGAGGAGTCGTTTGGTATGTCCTATGGAGTGGGGGGGTTCTATCAGTTCGAGCCTCATGGCCTAGCGTTACAACTTCCTGCCACATTTGTGATGACTTATCAAGACGAGGATGTAGTGAACATCAATGAGAGCGAGCTTGCGATGTACCGTGAGCTTAAGGATACACACGAGTTCAAGTTCATAGGTGGAATTGTGGATACAGTAGCCAACACTGTAACTGCTCAGATCGACACGCTAGGGTTATTCACTCTGGCACCAAGGCTTCCCAGCGGGACCATTGAGCTGATTCCTTTACCAGATGTCCTCCCTGCGGACAGCGCGTCTGTTTCGACGATCACTAGCGATACTCTTCGAAACAACGACGGCTCTCTCGTTGATGACGGCACGCTATACACGGTCTCGTCAAACGCCGGTTTTATCATTACTGCGGACGCAGATACCGCTGAGGGCATTCAGATCCCGTGCACAGACGGCAGGATCACATTTGACCTTATGGCTGGGCCTATAGCATTCGACGCAGAAGTGACGGCTAAGAGCGTCTACGGGACTGCGGAAGGATCAACAGTAATCGAGTTCACAGATGGGGAGGCACCTGGCGCTCCCTCCGGATTTGCTGTCGATTTCAACTACGGTGTCGGGCAAGTGGTGGCATCGTGGAATCGAAACAAGGAGGCTGACATAGCCGGGTACAAGATCTACTTTGACGATGACGCGTCAACCCCGCCATACACCGGTAAGGTGTCAGCCGAGGGGATTCCCTCCCCCATTGACGTGATGGCCGATACGAGCGTGATAATAACGGGTCTCCATCCTGATAGCCTTTACTACTTCACTGTCACTTGCTACGACGTTGCGGGGAACGAAGGAGCATATGCCGAGGTTCAGACACTGGATCTAACTGGCGTTAAGCCAGGTGGCCGGACGCCAGAGGAGCTGCTCCTGAGGAACAACTACCCCAATCCGTTCGGCCGCATTACGACGATTGAGTACTCCCTACCGAGGCCCAGTCATGTAAGGCTGTACATCTTCGATGCCATGGGTCGTCTGGTGAAGACTCTTGTAGACCAGCCTCAAGGGCCTGGTGAGCAGCGGGTCACTTGGGATGGAACGGGCAACTCGGGCAGACGAGTGGCGGCCGGCGTCTATTTCTATGTCCTGCGGACTGAAGAAAAGACCCAAAGTAAGAAAATGATCCTATTGAGATAAGCGCTTGATTGGATGTCCAACCATGGCATGGCCTGGGATCACAACTCCAGGCAATCCGCTGGCCGCCTCGCTGTTTGGAAGGCCCGCACGCGCATCCAACTGCAGTATTAATAACCTGCCAGGAGAGCACCGCACCGAATCACGCATTTCAAGTGAAAAGGTTCTTCACTCTGTATTCTCTGAACCTCTTAGGGAGGATGTCCCAGATCACATCAGCGGAAACGTTCGCTAGTTCCTTCGGCTCCATCTTATGCAACCCTCCACCATAGACTCTCCCTTCTCCAACTAGCATCTCCGAAGTAATCGAGGAGAGGGCTTTCCATAGTTCTCTCAAGAGAGCAGGATCTGTCTTCAAGAGCGAATCTAGCGGTGACCTCGGATAGAGCATCAGATACACGTTTGCTGCCGTGGCTGCAGAACGATTCAGGATAAAACGGAAGGGAATATTGCTTCTCTTTGTCGGTCGGCCCATGTAGGTGCATAGCAGCGGGCTAGGTGGACGAATTTCCTGAGAATACCAGGGCGAACGGTGGCGGCAGAGATACCGTCCATCCACGCCCTCGGCCATGCCACGCTGAAGGTATCGCCATAGTGATGGATATCCTTTCTGAACCTGCACCTCTGGCAAATCACATGACAGCAAGAAGAGCGGATTCTTGATCCTTGGGATCCCCTCCTCATCCGCCATCACTTCGTTCGTTCCTAGATCCTTGGGACTCGGGAGAATCGGGATTAAGAACCGCCTTGGAATTCTCTCTTTCTGAATTCGGTCTGGCGTGAGGATAAAGAACGAATTACAGCCGGTAGCCAGCCCCCTCTTGATTCTAAAGAGACTGTCCAGCACATCACACGATCCACTTATGGGACGCCACGTACTATTCTGTACAAGACCCGTCCATTTTGTGGAATGCCGAAGCTGATCGACATCCACTTCACGTGACAACTTTGGGTCCTCAAGAGTCCGTCCCAATGAAAACTCTACCTTGTGCCCTGCCGGTGGCACCGAGTTTCTAAAGAACACGATGGCCGATGACACGAGGGCATCTTCAAATTGAACCTCTTCAGGGTCGCATCGGTGGATATGGTAAAGTGTGACGGCATCAAGAAGGAACTCCTTGACTTTCCGGCCGTAGTTGACATCCATGAACTCACTTGGAATCAGCCACGCTCCTATACCATCATCTGACATCCACGCCTTTGACAGAATCATGAAATAGGTGTATAAGCCGCTCAGCCCATTCATCTTGAACGCCGTATGGCGGGCTACCGTCATTTGGAGTTCCTTCTTCTGATTCTGGCTCAGATGGTGATGGCGAACATACGGTGGATTACACACCACAAGGTTGAACTTTGCCTTGTCTGTCTTCGGCGGTTCTACTTTAGTGAAGTCGGCGATGCTGAGCCGCAACCCAGTTCCGTTCCAACACCGCTTAGCCGCTTTCCCATAGTCTTGATCGATCTCGAAGCCACGTGCGATTCGGACACGTTTTGCGAAGGGAGAATTGAGCAGCGCAGAATAGAAGGGACCACTACCGAAGCCGGGTTCGAGGAAGCGAATCTCGGAACGTGCCGGAAGCATCGCCGCCGCGTGGCACACTAGTTCGGAGGCCAGCCTATATGGTGTGGCAAACTGGCCGAGACGATTCCGCTCGGCCTGCGTTCTCAAAGAATCGAGGCCCATCAGCGATTTGAGCCTACACTTTTCGCGTTCCTGACTCACAACCCAAGTTCCGCCAATTCATCCATTCGATGTTCCCAAATCCAGTCAATACCCTCAGCAGCTTCGTATCCCAGATAACCACTATCGAAGTAGCCACAAAGGAAGAGGACGTATCTAACATTAGTCCCGTGTCTTCTTCTGAGTTGCCCAACCTTCGTGGCTTCCTCCTTTCGCCGCTTGTTTGTGTTTGTGAAATCGCCAGCAGACTTCGCTTCTATCAAGACCGGCATCTCGCCAACCCTTGCATTCTTTGGCATAACCACTGCGTCCACGGGGATGTTCACTGTATTGTCATCTTCCTTCAATCCGGGGACGTTCAACCGAAATGCGAAGTTTCCCGCTTGCAACTTGTCGAGAGCGACTGTTCCGGTCACATCTTTGTAGTCACGGTTCTCGAGCCAGTTCTTGATCTTTGCAAGTTGCCGCTTCTCTTGGGCATTGCGAACGATCGGGTCGGCGTTCGCCCCACAAAGGCGATCCGCGACGATTGTCGCAGCTCGACGGAACTCTTCCTCTTCAGGCTCGCGCTCCGCACTAAGCCACGGGAAGATGTCTACATCGGTGAGCTGCAGAATCATCTCGACCATTCTTGCGAGGTTCTTCTCGAGGGTGGCTGCTTTCATTCTTCGTGGAAGTTGGTGCCTCAGCTCCATGTTGTTAACGACGTTCTTTGAGACGCCGGCTAACCCGACAAGACGGTCGCGGGCGATCGGAGGAGCCGTTGACATCCGCAGAGCGAAAAGGATTGACGGATGTTTCCGCAGTTCCTCCACTGACAATCTCCGAAGGTGGCTCGTCCGTTCGAGCATAGCCTCAACACGCTTAATGGCCTTCCCTCGTTCTTCCCTGTACGTCCTAGGCGCGAACTTGAGGAACCACTCGTTGTAAAGATCAACGGAAGAGGCGATGTCTTCTTTCCATCGATCGGGCTTGTTTAAATTGACCGGCATGCTGGTCTGTTCTCCGCTGGGGATTTTTCGGATTAGTCAATCGTGTTTGCCCGACAGGGCACCTAGGATGCCCACTTGACCAGCTATATTAGGCCGATTAGCCGGGCTCGTCAAGGTTCCATCCGAATTGCCGGAGCAAAGGCCGGTCGGTCACTGTGCAAACTGTGGTGTAGGGAATCTAGGCGTTTCTTGAGGTCCGGAACGTTAGAGAGCCGACGCTAGACGCCCCTGCCGCTCACCCCTTCTTCACGGACTCTACGAGCACCGGCAAGACCTTCTCGGCCGAGCGCCCGATGACGTACCCGCCGAGGCCGATCTCCACGATGTCCCAGAGCTTGAGGGCCTCGGCCTCACTCAAGTTGGGAGCCGACCATCCAAGCCAGCGAGCGACTATGAGGGCAACAAAAGTGAGCATCGTGATCGGCCGCCAGGTGCGCTGAAGCCAGCTCTGGCCCTGCGCCTCGGTCTTGACGACCTCGGCTGCCGCCCTTTCAATCTCCGACGTGCGCTCAAGGACGGCGGCTTGAAGTGCCTGTTGGAGCTCCAAGCGTTTCAGCTCGTGCTGGGGATCAGGGAAGATGCGCTCGGCGACTGTACCCGCTACCTTCCCGAGGATTGCAAGTACCGTTCCTACCATGGCCTCCCCTTTCAAGCGTACGCCCGGTTAAGCCAGCCGTCCCGAAAGACGCCTTGGCCTTCAGCTCGCGCGACCCTATGCCGGTACTCCCCTGCGGCTTCCGAGCGCAGCGCGGCAACTAGAGTTGCCACCTCGGCGCCCCGAGCTGCGCCGCAGGTCTGGGGTCCGAGGAGCCCGTCGATCCTAACCCGGATGCCGCAGGCACGGAGGGCCCTCTGAAGACACCGCACCGCCGTTCGCTCACCGAGGTTTACAGCCAGATCGAAGACTTTGATTGCTACGGGCTCAGGGAGTCGCTCGTATCCGCGGCCCTGCCAGTAGCACTCCCAGTAGATCTCGATCGCCTGCGCGCGGGTGAGCTCCCGCACGTTGACGTCGGGATTCCAGCGTTGTGAGATCCCGAACTTGGTCGCGCCGCCGCGATCGTTCGGGTGGTCTGTGTAGGTTTCTCCTTCGTGTTTGAGGACTACCTCAATGGCCCGGTCGAATAACTCCCGGCTCGTCATTTCACCCCTCCATCCTTGCAAGCTCAACCCGGAGCGCGCTTAAGACGTCATACAAACGCTCACTTCGCTCCTTCATATCCGTCTCGATCTCCTTCTGCGTCTCGTTGAGCCGTTCCATGCCCGCTCTTATTTGAATGAGGACCTCATGGACGTCGTCCAGGGAGTGATTCCCCGGGGCGAGTGGGCAGACCACCCGCAGCTCATCGAGATCGACCTTGGACTTGTTCGGCCCGTTGCGGCGTTTCTGCTGGGCTCGTGCGAAATCGACCGCCTGGATGGCAAGCTTCACCGAGAAGACCGCGGCCAGAAGCCCGAGTCCACCGAGGCCGAAGCTTCGAGCGATCTCAAGCACCTCATCCATCACGCATCTCCTTCCGGCTCACGTGGTCGTCTCGGTAACGTCTGCCGTGAGCTGAATCGTGCCCTTCTCAATCGTGTAGACCTTGCCGTCGTTAAGCTTGATCTGAATGTCGTGGACGAACTTCTTCACTCCGAGGGACGTCGTGTCCTCCGGCGTGAGATCGAAGCGCAGATCCCCATCTGACCCGGGCCCGCCGGCCTCTACGATCCACCCCGTGCCCGGCACGTTTGTCGTCGTGATCCGTTTCTGAAGCCTGGCCTCTCCGTCCGCCTGAGCGTGGTGGAGTTTCACTGTCAGCCACGCGACATCGATCGCTGCTGGCAGGCCCGTCACCGTGCGGCGTATCTCCAGATCGTCTCCGGCAACGAAGCCCGTGATCTCGACGGCGAGGTCGGGCATCAGCTCTTCCTCCTGGGGCCCCGCGATTGGGCGTCTGTAGGGACACACCCTCTGGATGCATGATGAGCCCCAGAGACGGACCGTGCCCCATCGTGGACGGCTGCCACGGCCCGCGTCCCTGAGTGGCGCGCCAGAGGGTCGTACTCCACGGTTGTCCAACTCACGCTGAGATAGGGATCGTTTGTTCCCTCAGCAGGATCGAGCGTTATGTACTGCCTGAGCCCGGGAGGAGACGGCCAGAAGTCTGCAAACGGCATGGCTTCAAAGTCGGTGTCGCCCTGTTTGTTGATCTTCGTGTCCGGCGCGGGTATGTCGGTTTGGATGTAACGTGCAGGGGGCATGTCCCATATCCCGGCGTCAAACACCGGTCCCAGGCCCCAATCATCTGTGTCAAGAGCGGCGCCTATCTTATCGTGGCCCCAGGCGACTAGAACCCTCGGTGTGTATCCGGACCCAACCTTCCCCTTTATGTAGAAGTTGAGCGTCGCACTCGTTACAGTCGCATCCGCACCAATCGCTGAAGTATCGAAGCCTCCGGGATAGCCCCTGGTAATCTGACTCGATCCGACATTGTTGTATCCTAGCGTGATCCAGGTCCTATTATTGTATGCGGTGTAGAAAGGAAGCGGGAATGCCTGCACCTCGACGATGTAGCCATCTTGCGCCGCGCTTGACACGTAGAATGACTGGGTGGGGTCTATCCGTACCTTCGTCCTCGGCTTTACCTCAACGAGCAACGCTCCGTTCTTAATGCCGTATTTGAGCCCTGAGTAATAGAGATCATCGACGGAGAAGTAGACGAGATCATCGAACCGAAAACCCAAGAGTTGATTTGGAAGCTCCAATTCCGGCCCCGGATAATGCGCGTCCATGACAGGCAGCGGGCCTCGAACGGCGACGACATTCACGCTACCTTCCATCCGCCACCCAAAAGCCGTCATCATCGGCAGCGTGATCATCTCCACTCCAAACTTGCAGGAGTGGCGGCCAAGCTCGAACGTAGGCGTAGCCCTCAGACTCTTCCACAGCTCAGGTGTGACGTCTCTTTGTATCCCCCCTATTACCGCAACGGGTATCAACCTCAGCCATTGTGAACCCACCTTGAAACCCAGCTCCCCATTCTTGTGATACGGCTCAGCCCGATCCCGGAAGTGCTTCCACGCGTTGCCAACGCGATCCCACACTTTTCTCAAGTGGAACTCGCCCTGGGCTATGCCTTCGCGGATCTCTATCCTGCTTTTCTCGGTAAAATGCTCGCCGGAAGATGGCGTTATTCTGTCGTGCATCTCACGTCCTCAGTCAGCGGCTTAACACAGGGAGCCGCCCCCGCGTCGCTCCCACCGCAACAGCGGCCTTGTTACCGTTTCCGTTCTCACCGGTGTCTTCCTCACCCGACTCTTCGCCGTCTTCCTCCTCCGGTTCCTCGCCCTCCTCGTCTTCCGGTTTCGTTTGAGTGGATGCGGTTTTCGCCGAGATCGAGATGCCATACTCTTCCGCCAGCTCTCGCTCACGCGCGAGCTCGGCGAAGACGTCCTCTAGGTCCTCACCCTTTTCAGCAAGGAATCCGGTGCGTGTGCCGAGACCGTTCTGTATCGAAATCACAGCGGCTTGGGCCTCTTTCTGCGGGTCGATCCACTGCCAGCCGCGCGGCCGATGCCGGACGGCCATGTAACGGGAGGGATCGCGCGAGGCTAGCTTGAGAGCACCGGTAAGAAGTGCCATACCGAGCCAGGCGGAGTAGACCGGGCGGCGCCACATGTCGATGAAGTCGTGCTGTATCGAGCGCCAATCGTCGCGTTCGACCAGGGAGAAGCTGCGCATCGTGGAGTAGCTCACCCCTTCGGCGTCGTTGGCCAGCACGTTATAGAAGACGCTGAACCCCGAGGCGATTTTGCGCAGCATCTGCTTGATGAAGGCCGGGAACTGTCCAGTCGGATGTTCGGGCTCCCACGTCTTGAACTCATAGCCGTCCGGCACTATGTCGAACGTCCCCGGGTTGGCCTCCATCGTGGCGGGCGTCGTTTCGCCTGC
>Ga0180433_10011663_pt1 | contig 10400 bp, 5 predicted proteins | sample SS_ome_8_FD_132980 | JGI IMG/M metagenome (GOLD analysis project Ga0180433, IMG submission 132980) | Hypersaline lake sediment archaeal communities from the Salton Sea, California, USA - SS_1_D_1 metaG | ecosystem: Environmental > Aquatic > Non-marine Saline and Alkaline > Hypersaline > Sediment...
CTTCGGATTCTCAAAGGTTCCCCCGATCGATAATGTAAAGGGTTCCGTCACTTTGAGGAGAACGTATTGCTTCATCTTAATATTCACATTGATATTTCCATCAAAGTCTATATAGGAGTGTTCTATCGGCGAAAGGTAAAATTGCGAACGCTTACCCTCACTGTAGCTAGACTTAAGTTCTGTAAAGTAGACTCTACCGTCTACAATCACATATTCTATTTCTCCTCGAACAGGAACGAGAAGTCCCATATCAAGCCCCAATCGTCCCAAAATTTCGAAGGGAATATCGAGGATGTGATAGTCCCTTTTGAAGGTGTTGATAAAGTTAAGGTTTCCTTTTCCAACAAAACTTGAAGCATTTCCAAGAGTTCCACGAATATTGTTAGCGCGCAATTCTCGGATGGTCAGAGGTTTGATCCGAGTGGGATACTTTCCAATCTTCTTCAGAAGGCTGGGACGAAAATCAGTAATCACAACTTCAGGAATATTCAGTTCCCACTCTTCATTGGACTTTTTGATCATACGGATAGATTCTATTGCAAACATCCCAGAGGAATCGCTAATTGTAAAGTGATCGAGTTCGATATGATCAGGGCGAATATCAATTTCACTCATGAGTGTCCCCATTAGAGACCCCATCAATTGAAATTTCTTTCCCTTAAGATATCCCGAAAAATGACTCTCATCAAATTGAGTCTTGGAAATGATTAAGTCTCCGCTGAGCTCATATCCTTTTCCAATCTCAAATTCAGATACTGTGTTCCGTATCTCTTCTGGCATCAACTGAGCTAGCTTAGGAACGTTTACTTTTAACTGTCCCGTGAGCGCCATTTTATCTAAGAAAGACTCTTTAGGATTATGGTGAAATGAAAAATCAAGACCACACACTCCTCCATCCATACTTTGAATAAAAAACCCCTCGTTTGTATTCCAATCTGTTTGGATCACAAGCGGCTGCTCTCCCCGCTGGTCATTGCAGGTTTCTTGAATCACAAAACGGGAAGTGAAATGAGGATGAAATGAGAGATCCGCTCTTAGGTCAAATGGCAGCTCGTCATATAGAGTATTCACGTTAACAGTTAAGGTTTCTTTTTCATACCCAAAAGAGCAGCTACTTAAATACCACGCTTTATCCCCTACCCAATAGTACCCTTCTTTTAAATACCCACTTGCCTTGGAAGTTTCACCAAGCTCAAAATCAAGAGATGCCTCAATTTGATTCTCCCACTCAATCGGATAATCAAAAACAATCATTCTCTCTTCCTCGTATCCTAAATGGGGAAGTGAGTGAGTCTGTCCAATAAAATGAACCATTTCTGGAGGAACAATAAATTTAGCTCCCTCTCCTTTAAGCGTTCCGTCTCTATACCCTAACCGATCAAAGTGACATTTTGCCCACAATTGATTCGACCGTGGGTGGAGAAAGTTAAAGTCGGCTTGATTTAAAGAAAACCCATCTTGTGGATTATACGAAATACGAAGAACCTCTGGACTCTCTACCCTAAGGCGCCCTCTTCCAAACTCTTCACCTACACAGTGCAGTTCAGAATCAAAAGCCCAGTCTTTCCAGCCTCTTGAAAAGTCAAATGTGAAGCCCCCTTTTGCAAAAAGGATCCCTTTCAAATAATCCCAGTCAAATTCGGTATGGGGGAAGAGTGTTGCAATCTCTTCTAAGTCAAGTCGGAGCCCCTCAAGAGGGACTTGAAGCTGCCGTTTTTCTTCATCAAAAGTCACAACACCGCTTTTTAAAAAACATTTCTTCCAAAGCACTTCTAAATCAGGAAGGTGCCACCGCGCCTCTTCTCTGACCATCGCCGCATGAATCTTCAATGAGCCTGCTTCAAAACGATCTAAAGTAAAGCGATCCCCTTGTCTTTGCCCATGCACGAGAAGGTGATCGAGATTAATTGACCCCATTCTAAGGCTAGAGCTCTTTGCATCAAAAGAAAAGACCTCTTCCTTTCTATTAAACAAAAAGCCAAACTCTAATTCCCCCGCAACATGGGGACCACGCATCTCATCTAACGTCTCTTCCTTAATAGGAAGAAGCCCTGCAGAATTAAGGAAATCTAGATGGTGAACCAAATCAAGAGCAGAGAGTTTGGTTGCAACACTTGCACGGCTTAAAAACCCTTCCTGAAAAGCCAAAGTTTCCACCTCCATTCGTGCACCAAAAAAACGGGTACGACCTGTATCGATATGAAAGCAAAATTCTTCCCCTTCCCGAGCTCCTCTTCCAACAACGCGACAAATTTCATAGGTAGGCGCTTCAAGTCGACAATCGTAAATCAGAATCCCTTCTTTCGCATCGAGCTCCAGTACCGGGACATTCAAAGAGTAAGATTTAGGAACATTTCCTGCAGTTAGGGTGAGATCCCCAGCGACATCCTCAATCTTAAACCTCTCATCTTCTGCAGAATAGTAAAGATTTCCTGATAAATTCTCGAAACCAAAACTTTCTGAAAAGGGGTACTGTCCATCGCGCAGGTGAAGCGCAATTCGCCACTCTAAAAGCTCTTCTACATCTCCAATATATGCGTGGAGATGCATATCTCCTGGCCCACTTTTTATCGCTCCGGATAAAGGAAGTTCAACACCCTGAAAAGACTCAAAATGATTGAGAAAGGTAAGAACATCTTTAGCCTCTCCATCGATTGCATAGGTGTTTATTGTGAGTTCGTTGCGATCTGCGCGAGCAAAGTCAACAGCTATCTCTGCTTGAAAATGAACCCCATCCGCTAATGCGTCAACATTTTGAAACAAAAATTCTGTTCCTTCCAAATCCACTTCCGAGGTGAAAGAGTCAAACGAAAGGCCAAATGAGTGTTCCCGCACCTGGGCATTTTTTAGAGGGATTTTGCCCCTCCAAATTCCCTTTTCAAAGTCTAGAAAGAAGTTGCAGTTGGGGGCTTTCTCCTCTCTCTCTCCTTTAGGCATAATATCGATGGCTTTCGATTCATATTTTAGATCTGTTGGATCAATACTAAATTCAACCGCTCGAGAATTAAACGTCCCTTCTAATCCAAGCGACCCTCTCCCTCGAAAATCTCGGTGCCAAATCATCAGGGGAAGGTTAAGCGTCCGCGCTGAGATCTTTTCAGCATGGAACCATCCCAGTTCCAAGCTTGATAGATACTCCCCAAGCACAAATCTTTCTAAGTCCCAATTCCACCCAAACTCAATGATATCATCCTTCTCACCCTCTCTTAGGAAACCTAAGCTTCCTTCAACACCTAACCGATCGTCAACAGTTTTCAGCTTCATATCAAGATCAAGTGCGACAGGCTCTGACATATTTTTTGGCTTGTGAACCTGTAAAAGTTCGGCCAGTCTCTCAGGGTGAAGGAGGATATCAACATTAATATTCAAATGAGAATAGAGCCCTTCAAAAGCAAACTTCCCATTGATTCCTTCATAACTGCAAGTCAGGGTGGAGGGTTTAAGATACTGATCATGCATCGCAACTAAAAGATCGATTCCTTCAATCTTTCGCTCTTGAATATTGCACTCTCCCCCAACTACTTTAACTTCCCAATGTGTCCCATCAAAAAAATCTGGCGAAGAAAAATCAAACTCTCCTTTTCCAAAAACCTCATTCCCCTTCCAATGAAGATCCTTGCCATAAACGCTTCCTAAAACCTGCGTTGCCTTGAAGTCGGTCATTTCACACCGAGTGAGCTTTTTATTTTCAATCCACCCAATGACTTTTCCATCGAAGGTTCCTTGATCGATTGTGATTTTTTCAACTGCCGGGATATGGGCTCCAACAAAATGTTGAAAGAGGGTAAGCTGATCAGGCGCAAGAGATTTCCCCTCGCCCTCAACGATAAATGTCCCTCCACCCTTTGACGTCAGCGCAATGAATGCTCCAATTTCTTCTTTATCAAAAAAACGAGCATCACATGCGACCTTCCAAGTCGTATTGTCTTCAATGATTCCTTCTCCCACCAAATGAAAAGGAACTTCTTTTTCCTTCCGATGAAAGAGACCATGGAATTCCATAAGCGGGGCATTTAGACGGCTAAAACGGAGTGAGCCATTGACATCAACCGCTCCCCACACTTCATCATTTTTTGGATGATCAAGTGTCGCATGAAGTCCCGCGACTTCGCCCTCGCCTACAAAATAAGGCCACAGATTTTCAAAAAATGGATGGGACTCCCATCCTTTCATCTCAGTATTAGAAGTGAAGTGTTCTTTCCAGGTCAGATGATGGAGACTCACATCCAACCCATACTGCTGATGGGAAAATGTAAATTCTTTGAGCCCCAAAGAATACTTTACATATTCGATTTGTTTGGGCGCTGATAGCGCAAGCTCTACTGTTCCACTAAGCTCTCCATTTTTAACTTCCATGTCATTTTGGAGCGACGGAAGAAAAAACCGGCCAATCTCAAACGCCCAAACAGTATCAAGACGTTCGAAATTAAGATCAAAATGCAGCTGTTTTTCTTCTTTTAAAAAGGTGGCTATAAACGGAGTTTCTCCTGCTCCCTTGCTAATTTTCAGAAATCCCTTTTCCCCTTCCTCAGGACACTCAAATGTTACTTCAGCAACTTGATCACCAAACACAAACTCTCCGGCTTGCACTTTCACAGGGGTTCTGAAAAAAAGTTTATCGAGAATGTCGTAGACACCCTTTTTCTTTTTTGGCTCCTTAAATCCACCAACCATCAAAGCGACTTGAGGGTGATCCATGATCACTTTCGGAGAAAATCTAAAGGGAAACATTTGAAGCTTGAAGGAAACCTTTAGGTCATCGATCTTAACATTAAAGGCAGGGCTCCCCTTCCCCTCTTGTCTTACAACTGTCACATCATGAAGCACCAGCTGTCCTTCATTGAGGCGCGCATGATCATATGAAAAGTTAAGACTCCCTCCCCTTGGAAGGCGCGTTGACAAATAGGATTTGGCTCCAAAGCAAATGAGAGGACGATGCCCCACCCCAAAGGCAAGCAAAACCGTAAAAAGAGAAATAAACCAAATCAGCGCTTTCTTTCGCACAAAACATCCTTATTTTTCCTACCTAATCGTAAAGGAAAAGGCAAAAAAAATAGAGGAAAAACTTCTTTTTCTACATTATGAGAGAATGCTACGAAAAGTTTTAGATTTTCATCTTCGTTTGACAGAGGAGGGGACGCGCCTTCATAGACTCCGCCCTCTTGTAAATGCGCTCGATACTTTTTTCTATGAAGTACCGATCAGAACAACGCGCGGGCCGCACATTCGCGACATCATTGATCTGAAAAGATGGATGATGGTTGTTATCTACGCCCTTGTCCCCTGCATCCTCGCTGCGATTTGGAATAGCGGTGTGCAGGCCTACGTATTTGGAAGCAGTGATATCGAGATCATGGACTCCTTTATCAGAGCCTCAGAAACTTTTGGGGGCTATTTCTCCTTTGGAAAAACATACTTTTGGCCCATTCTAAAACGGGGATTGGTTGCATTCCTACCTATCATGTTCGTCTCTTATGCCGTTGGAGGTGCATGGGAAGTCCTTTTCGCTGTGATCCGCCGCCACGAAGTTTCGGAGGGATTTCTTGTTACCGGAATGTTATTTGCCCTAATTCTTCCTTCCACGATTCCCTACTGGATGGTTGTTGTTGGGGTTTCTGCAGGCGTTGTGATTGGAAAAGAACTCTTCGGAGGCACAGGAATGAACATCCTCAATCCTGCTCTTGTCTGTCGCGCCTTTCTCTTCTTTGCATTCCCTACAAAAATGACGGGACCTGTGTGGGTAGGGACAAACCCCACTGAAATCCAACAAAGTATCTTCTCAATGAACCAGACCTCCGGAGAAATCGATGGCATTACTCAAGCATCAGCTCTCAATCGCTTTAACATTAGCCCCGACATTAAGCGAATCCATGTTGATGCAATTGGTATGGACTATGGGAAGGAGGTGAAAACAGCTCGGGTCATTAACCACCAACTGTCATTTTGGAAAAAAGGAGCAAGCTATTCAACACTCTCTCCAGAAGAGCGAAAAACATTTATCACCTCTTCCTTAAGCAGTGGAGGGCTGGGGCTTTCTCCTGAAAACTATTCCGACGCTGTCCGTTTTGCTGAGCTCCGCTTCGGACAAGGAAAACTTACCAATGGAAATTTCTTTTTCGGAAATCGTATTGGATCCATGGGAGAAACCTCGATCCTCGCCTGCCTTTTAGGAGCTTTTCTTTTGATTTATACGCGGATCGGATCGTGGAGATCAATGGCAGGAATGGCAGCTGGTGCTTATCTTTGCGCCCTTCTTTTTGAATGGGGTGCCCTCCATTTAGGCCCTCATGAAGGGGCCTTTAATGCTGCAAAGTATGCATTTCCCGCCTACAAACACCTCCTCTTAGGAAGCCTTGCCTTTGGACTGGTCTTTATGGCCACCGACCCCGTCTCTTCTCCTTACATGAAAGGAGCAAAATGGATCTACGGGATCTTATGCGGCGCTCTTGTCATCGTCATTCGGACCATCAACCCTGCCTTTCCAGAAGGGGTCATGTTAGCCATTTTATTTGGAAATGTCTTTGCTCCACTTATTGATCATTACGCACTCACAAGGAAATGTCGTGGTAGAAAGAAAATCCGGATTTAGCAATGCTCGCACACTTATTTTTGTTGTGATTATTTGCACAGCTTGTGCCCTAGTCCTATCCACCCTTGCTGAATTATTAAAAACTCCGCAGCAAAATGCAAAGGAACTCTACCGAAGCAAGCAACTCCTTCTCGCCGCCCGTATTCTAGATTATGAAGGGTACTTCCTCCTTGATGGCAAGCAAACAAAGAAAGCTAAAGATCAAGAAATCTTAGAGGTCTTTGAGACCCGAATTCTAACTCGACTTACAGATGCCCAAGGAAAGCTTTACACATTTGCAGAAGCAGGTTTGAACGAAACAGATTATCTGCTAGATCATGCAAAACTAGGCTACTCGAAACTCCCCTATAAACTCATCTATCTTATCAAACAAACGACACCCTCTTCTACCCCTTATGGCTATGTCATTCCTGTGAATGGGTATGGACTTTGGGACGCCATCTATGGTTATTTAGGGATTGAAGCAAATGGAGATACCGTGCTTGGGATGACTTGGTATGACCAAAAAGAAACCCCTGGGTTGGGCGGTGAAATCGCTCTCCCCGAGTGGCAAGAGCAATTTTTTGATAAGACCATCTTCCAAAAAAGCCCCGATGGATCGACCAATTTCCAAAGAGCACCCCTTGGAATTAAAGTGGTAAAAACAACCGTGGAAGAAACACTTGGAACAACTCCTATGGCAGATAGCGCTGTCGATGGAATCGCGGGAGCCTCCATTACTGTTACGGGGGTCAACGAAGCCCTTCGGTCTTCGCTCGCTCCTTACCGTCCCTTCCTCATCCGTGCACATAACCAAGAGGTGAAAATCGATGGTTAAAAAGCCCCCTCTTGGCCGCTACTATACAGACCAACTGTGGAATAATAACCAGATCCTTGTAGCAATTTTAGGGATTTGTTCTGCACTTGCCGTTACGATTAAATTGAGTGTTGCGACTGTTATGGGAATTTCAGTGATTTTTGTAACAGGGTTTGCGTCCCTATTGGTCTCACTCATCCGCAAATGGACTCCTCCAAGCGTCCGGATGATTGCACAGCTTGCCATTATTTCCCTTTTTGTCATCATCGTCGATCAAGTCCTCAAGGCCTATTTCTATGAAATGTCGCTGACACTCTCTGTCTTTGTGGGGCTGATTATCACTAACTGCCTTGTGATGGGACGAGCAGAAGCCATGGCAAAAAATAGCCGCCCTCTCCCAGCCTTTATGGATGGACTAGGAGCCGCTTCAGGGTACGCCCTGATCCTTTTGGGAGTGGGCTTTATCCGTGAACTCTTTGGCTTTGGAACTCTTTTTGATTTTCAAATCATTCCCTTAGCCTGGTATGCCAGTCCGCAGCATCCTGATGGTTATGTGAATTCGAACCTAATGGCACTCGCTCCTTCCGCATTCTTTATCATTGGGGGAATGATTTGGGTTCGAAACATCATTGCAAAAGAGGACGGTGAATAATGGGTCCCTACTCCATCTTGAATTTATTAGGCCTCGCCATTCAGTCTATCTTTATTCAAAACATCCTTCTCTTTAACTTTCTAGGAATGTGTTCTTACCTTGCTTGTTCGAACAAAATCAAAACAGCCAATGGGCTCGGGATGGCTGTCTGCGTTGTCATGGCCATTTCCGGAATGCTTAATTGGCTTGTTCATACCTACATTACGGGTGAAAACGCCCTTTCTTGGCTAGAACACCTAGGCGTTCCCACTGAAGGTGTCAATCTTGGGTTCCTCGAATTTCTTATCTATATCTCCGTAATCGCCGCCTTTGTCCAAGTTCTCGAAATTGTCATCGATAAGTTTGCCCCAGCACTTTATCGAGCTCTAGGGATGTATCTTCCTCTCATCACGGTCAACTGCGCCATCTTAGGAGCCTCCCTTTTCGCAACGGTAAGAGCCTATCCCTTTATTCCCAACCTCGTCTACGTGGCAGCCGCAGGGATAGGGTGGTGGGTCGCTATTCTTCTCATCGCCGCCATCCGAGAAAAACTCTCCTATTCTAATGTCCCTAAGGGACTGCGCGGGATGGGATTGACCTTTATCATGACTGGTCTTATCTCCTTGGCATTTATGGGGTTTGCAGGAATCGCTCTCGATCAAGTCACTGAAGACGACACCTATCCCCTTCTTGTTCAAACAGAGCCATCAGAGTAGGCTTGTCTCTGAACTTTCTTGTTAGGATTAGTTAGAAATAGTATAGGATACCAAACTGCTTGCTACTCATTCACTGTTTGTCTCTTTATGCATGAGCATGAGATTATCTTTGTGGAGTGCTTCACTTGGAAGATTTGCAAGAAGATAATCGACTAGTCTAAGGATTCCCTCTTGAGCTGCCTCATGGATCGGAAGAAGTCCTTCACCATTCTTTTCCAGCATGAGCTCTGGAAACTTTTCAAAAAGCCACAACTGAAAATGTATAGATTCGTTATCGTGACGATATGAAAAGCAATGGTGAGGCAAGTTTCCATTTTCACTTCTTTCAAAGAGCAAGTCTGGCTCTTTCTCAATAAAACTGCTTGCCAAACGAAGTTTTCCATTATTAAAAGCTGTGTGCAGCAGTGTTTCACCATAACTATTCTTTGCTCTTAATAAGGAATTATCCTGCGAAAGGATCCACTCTACAAGACAAGAATACCTGTTCTGACCTGCTTGAATAGCATAGTAAATGGGCAAATTACCAGCACCATCCTGTAGGGAGAGTTGTGACATATCCTGTTCAATAACCCACTGAACAAAACTCTCTGAAAAATCGCGATAAAAACACTCATGGATCGGAAAGGATTGATAAACACTTTGCCCCTTGAGTAGAGTGGGATCTAATTCTAGAATCTCTTTGAAAAGCTCTTTATCAGAAATGAGATGTAAAAGATTACATCCTCTCTGATCCTTCATATTTGCTAAACTTTTGTCAAGATCGATAAATCGTCTCACGATTTCATGACTACCTCTTCCAGCTGCCAACACAATCGGATGGGGGACTATTTTTTCTTGTTGTTCATTCATTTTTTTTCCTTTTGATTTCATTATTTTATAAATTTCCCACTCTCCATATTGCACTGCATAATCAAGAGGGGTATGATTGCTTTTGTCTTTTGCTTTTATCAATTTAGGGGCCTGCCTAAGCATCCAAGAAAGCAGTGGCTCAGGAAACAGAAGCTCTTTTTCGATAAGAGAGTGGATCGGAAGCTTTCCCCACTTATTTTCTTTCCAAAGAAGGGTTTTATCTCGGCTAATCAACCATTTGCAAAGTTTCAAATCACTGACATAGTGGATAGGAAGGTTTTCTTTCAGGTCCGTAGCATACAGGAGAGCTTGATCGATCTTAATCATCTCCTTAACTAAAGCCATATGATCTTCCTTTGCCGCTAAATGGATCAGGAAGCTGCCCTTCATTATTTTTCATTTGAAGAAAGGAAGAATCACTCTTTCTAGAGCGCTACGACTCTGCAGTACAACTTCCCGATCAGCCCTTTTGCCGAATGATCAAAACCATTCTTTTAAAACAGCTAGAAAGTCTCTATCAAGAACACCGCTCCTACCTTGACCAGTGGATCCAAAAATGCTTATCAAACACAGATCCAGAAACTGATTGGATGGAGCGATGGGCTGAACAAGCAAAGGAGGAACTAGAGTATTTAGAAATGTGCCAAGCCGCCTGGGAAATATGGAGAGAGGTTTCCTTTATCACCAGAGAGCAACTTCTCCCCGATGGAACGACCTTCTCATTTCGCCATTCGCCGGAGCATAACCAAGCTCTTTTAAATGGAACGACCTTCTCATTTCGCCATTCGCCGGAGCATAACCAAGCTCTTTTAAATGGAA
>Ga0180433_10011664_pt1 | contig 10399 bp, 10 predicted proteins | sample SS_ome_8_FD_132980 | JGI IMG/M metagenome (GOLD analysis project Ga0180433, IMG submission 132980) | Hypersaline lake sediment archaeal communities from the Salton Sea, California, USA - SS_1_D_1 metaG | ecosystem: Environmental > Aquatic > Non-marine Saline and Alkaline > Hypersaline >...
CATACACTAACAGCTAATCTGTCACAAAGATCCCTTACGCCGCTACATCGCGCAGTCGCCAACAAGCATCATGAAGCCGCAACCCTGCTTTTACAGGCAGGAGCCGATCCAAACGCCCTCGATAGAGAAATGCGTACACCGCTATTCTTGGCGGTCAATGTACAGCACGAAAACATGATTCAAGATTTGCTGGAAAATCGTGCCAATCCAAATATTGCTGACGCCCAAGGAAACACGCCATTACATTTTGCCGTATACCAATGCAACACGCGAATTATACAGTTACTTTTGAAGCACGGTGCTGATAAAAATGCTGCCAACCATATTGGTAGAACTCCTCTACACAATGCAACTATGATCGAAAATGACGGAATGGTACAAACCCTCCTCGATGCTGGGGCCGATGTAAATGCCTCACGTCGCCGTCTTGCAACAGCAAACACCTTTGGTATGGAGCAACATGCTGCCAAACGGCGACGTTATGAATATTTCCAGAACATGTACGAATTTGCTCGTCTCACTCGCACTCTCCACCGTGCAGCCGCTATGGGCGATCTTGAAAAAACACGCGCATGCCTCTCAAATAGAGCTGCACCACCAGCCGCTACAGCTAACCTTGTGGACGGATGGTTGACACCGCTCCATCGTGCTGCACAAAATGGTCATCATCAAGTCGTCACACTGCTACTAGGTGCAGGCGCTTATGAAGATGCAATTAACAACAGAAGAGAGACAGCCCTACATCTTGCAGCAACAGGTCAACACAACAAGGTAACAAAGGTACTGCTGAAGCATAACGCCAACCCAAACGCCACTGATGTTAACGAACAAACACCACTACACCGTGCCTGTTTAATTGAGCACGATGATAATAAAACACTAAAAATCATCCGCCTATTACTTGCCACCGGCGCCAATGTAAATGCCCTCGATCAAGAACAAAAGACACCACTTCATTATCTTGCCATGCTCCATGGCGACGATGTAAAAATGGCAGTAACACAACTGCTAGCCGCAGGAGCCAACCCAAATACACGTGACCGTCATGGCCACACACCACTCATGTGTGATGGACGCCTTGCACGTAGCAGTGGAGTCGCAAGCCTACTCGTAGCCAACAGACAACTCGATCTCGAAGCAACCAACATAGATGGCATGACAGTGCTGGCAATGGCAGCAAGAAGCAACGATGAGGCTATAGCACGCCTTATGGTAGCCGCTAATGCCAATGTAAATACCACCGACAATAAAGGAAATACCCCACTACATCATGCCGCTACATCCAGTGCACTAGAGATTATCCCTCTGCTAACAGGTGCAAATGCTGCCATACATGCCCGCAACCGGCACCATGAAACACCTCTTCATAGAGCAATACAAAGCGAAACAGAAGTGGAAGGCCTTTCACTCATCGCGGTACGCAAGCTCATTAGGGCGGGCGCTGACATAGAAGCCACCAGTGCAGATCACAGAACTCCATTACAAATGACAGCTGATATAGACGAGTTAGACAGTGACGAGGGCGATGCAATCGCACGGCTACTGCTGGCTAGTGGCACTGAAATGGTTAACGCTGAAAGCGATGAAAGTTGTCAGCGTTGTTGGCACAACAAAACCGCAAAATAAAATATATGGAGAGCAATAGTTCATGCGTAAATATAAAACAGCCGCTACATTCGTAATTCTACTGGCTATACCAGTCATCCTTGGCATGGAACAGCACACACCGAAACGGCAAAGACTAGATCGACAGCGACAACAATGGAAACTTACACAACAATTAACACTCCTGAGAAGAGCTATTGATTTCAATGACATAGATTGCGCCCACACCATGCTCCAACGTGGCGATGTAAACGTAAACGCCTCCTACAGCAACCATCTTGGAGAGACAGCGCTACACCATGCAGCAAGATGCAATACCACTGCTATAGCAAAACTTCTCATGCAAGCTGGTGCTGACCCGATGATCACTGATAGGCGTGGAGCCACACCATTGCACGTTTCCGTAGAAAAAGAATCTGATAACACAACTAAGTTACTAATTAAATCTGCAAGCAACCCCAACGCTCGTGACGCAGTCGAAGAAACACCATTACATTATGCTGCACGAACTTTTGAATGCCGTAATCCCGACATCATAATCACTTTGGCACAAGCAGGTGCATACGTTGAAACGGTCAACCTTGATGGTAAAACACCACTGCACCTTGCGGCACAACTCGACGAACCAAAAATTATCCGTGCTCTCCTGCAAATCGGCGCATCATTGGTATCAACCAACCGCAATGGCCAGACGGCTCTACATATTGCAGCGTCACACAATGGCGTCCTCATTGCGCCACTACTGCTAGATGCCGGTTCCGATCCTGACGCTGTAGATTACAACCATCAAACACCACTGCACCTGAGTATAAAATCACTGCAAAGAGGAGATTCTTCCTTCGAACTCTGCCAAACACTCATTGATGCAAATTCAGACCTTGAAAGAATAAATGGTAACGGACAAACGCCATTACAAATCGCCGCTGTGCAAAATAACTACAACGCTCAAGAAACAATTCGGACTCTATTGACTGCCGGCGCTCAGTTGGAAGAAACAGAATAAAACATCGCATATCAGATGCAACGATCATCGCTTTGCAAGATGGGCAAAAACTCCTCCTTGGTCCTTACATATCGCACGATACACTGGGTTCTGCTCGGCAGCATGTCCGCCATGCAAAGATGCACCATGTTCATACAATAGTGATGCAATTTCAAAGCGTCCAAGAGATGCCGCATAGTGCAACGAATTAAGGCCATCCTGAGTTGCAATACTTGGATCAGCACCCGCAGCAAGTAACAACCTCACGCTCGCCATACAACCAACAGAAGCTGCACAATGCAAAGGTGTCACACCAAACCGCTGACCTCTTGTATTCACCTTGGAACCATGCGCAATAAGTAGATCAACCAAACGCGGATGCGCAAACTGCGCTGCCCAATGAACCGCCGTCATTCCACAGCTATCGGAACTATTAGGACTAACCACAGTAAGAATGCTACGAACAAGCCCCACTTTACCCTTTCGTGCTGCGATACACAGATCATCTGCTGTGTAGTGCGCCATGGCTAACATACCACTTGCCACTACCACGCCATGCCATATGATACCCACTCTAATCAAGACCATAGCACCCTCCGCTTGCCAGGCAGATCCTACCTACTAGCAAGAAAGATACCGCAACCATCGTTTGTCCACTACAAACCACTCAATCAAAAAAAACAAATCACGACAAAAACTATCGGTCACACCCTGCAGCATAAAACGTGTAATTCGTGCAGTTTTCCCGCCAAGACATTTGACAAATTGGAACAATAAGGCTAATCTGATTTATGAGAGAAACTGCGGAAAATGAACACAGGCCACGCACTTACTCACATGAAGTGCAAATACACGCATTTTTTTGTGCGTTAAAAATGGAGGGCGATATGACTACAAACAGCAAATCCTTCGTTGTTACCCTCGTGCTACTAGCAACGAACGCATCATTCACTATGGAATTGCCGACTGCAATTGACGAGCAACCAGATACTTCATTGGAAACGATGCTGCATAAACTGGTGCGTAATGGCAATCCAGAAAACGTTCATGAGTATCTTGCAAAACAAACTATGTCTCTGGACATGGAATGGGAATCAGGCCACATAGATGAACAGGACAGCCTTGGTTACACGGCGCTGCACCATGCTGCCTACCAAGGCAACGATGAAATCACTCAGCTGTTACTGAAATACGGCGCAACCGCAGATGCCCAAGATGCCTATAATGAGACGCCGCTTCACCATGCTACCCGAAGGGGCCATATCGGCGTAATCACTACGCTACTGCACGCAGGCGCCACTATCAACGCACGAAATGTCAACAAGCAAACTCCTTTACATCTTGCTGCAAGATTAATCACTGCAGGACCTTCGCTCATTGCAACTCTACTAGCGCACGGTGCCGATCCTGAAGCCCGTGATTATTCAAAGCAGACACCGCTACATTGTGCCTGGACCCCAGATAAAATACATGCGCTTACTAAGGGAGACACCAACACTGAAACACGTGACAAATATAACTTCACTGCACTACATGCTGCAGTCAGATGGGAAGCACCAGAAGTCGTACGCGTATTGCTTGAAGCAAATGCCAAGATGAAAGAAGATGAAACAACCTGGCACAAACTTACCCCTATGCGTCACGCTTCAAAACCGCTGCCACAAGAAATGCCGGCTAATTCGGGCAATTCCTGCAAAAGACAACGCTTCAAGCAATAGGGAAAAGTTTATGCAATACGTTAGATCTATTTTCCTCGTCTTAATTTGCAACCTCATGTTGGCATGCACAGCCATAGGCATGTGTGATAGCCCGCTACATCTGGCCATCAGAAACTGTAGCCCTATCGAAAATATAGAAACTGTATTGGCTACCGGAATCAAGCCAAATCTACGCAACCAAAAAGGAAAAACTGCCCTCTATTTGGCCATAAAAATAGGTGGAAACAGCTCTGTTATCTCTACACTTCTGAATGCCGGTGCGAATCCCGACATACCTTGCGCAACTGATATGGCACCACTTCATCGCTTACTCTATTACGGTAGCGCACTCTTACAGAAAGAAAGCTTGTCTGTATTGCTGCATGCAAACGTTGATCTAGAAAAACGTAACCACAAAAACCGAACTCCGCTAGAATTTGCAGCCAACCACTATGCTCGCGCCATGCTTGTACGCATGCTACTTGAAGCTGGAGCGAGCCTCGTGCAATAACACAATTAAACCGCCACGGCTTAAAAAGCATGGAATCTACGAAACATAACTCCGCCATCACGGCTCTTTGACATGCGCTTTCAATCTGGCAAGAGCAATCTTGCTAACCATCTCAACAAAAATCCATCACCTTAAAATTAGACCGCACGACTTACACTCACTTTGGGCTGCAGTTGAAAAATCATGTGTATGTGATCCTGCTGCACATTCAGCTCATTAATGCGCCACCTGTACATGTCAGCACACTCATGCGATAGCTCCTCGACCCACCGAGCTATCGCTCCTTTTAAAATTCGCTTTCTATACTTTTGGGAGTCAAACTATGTAATAGATAATTCGGTGTCTTGTATGTGCACTAGAAGAATACATACAACTATTATGTTAATGTTAGTCTCGTATCGCACAATCAAATGATTTTGCTTTGCTCACTCAGTTAGGATACCTTTCATCCCCAGGCTTAAAAGCAGTGGGGTTTTCAGGTCACGTATAATAAATGGACGGCTCAAATATGAAAAGTAGATATACCATCACAATATCATTCCTGATAACCATAAATCTTTTTTTCGTATCTACTACACAAAGCATGTCGACACCTCTGCATGGTGCCGCTCTGCGTGGTGATATACTTGAAGCAGAGGAACTACTGGCAGCAGGCGCTGCTGTTGATGCACGCAATCCATTCGGTAGAACACCGCTGCATGAAGCGGCCCGTTGCGGCCGTAGTGCATTCGTAGCGTTTCTTTTGTCTAACAGCGCTAATCCAAATGAACGCGATGAATATAGACTAACACCGCTACACCTTGCGGCTAGCAACAATCATTCCTGCATAGCGCAACTCTTGCTCAAATCCGGCACCGATAAAGATGCATGCAGTTGTACTGGAGACACACCACTACACTACGCAGCAGAGAGACTAGACTCCGCAACTCTTTCGATTCTTCTGATGTATGACGCTAACGTGAATGCAAGAAATAACTACGGCAGGTCTCCACTTTACTCTGCCATTACCCAGAATCGAACCACAGCGCTACGGTTACTGCTGAATCATAACGCCGACATGGAAGCATGCGACAATAACGGCAAAAAACTCATCCACTATGCTGCAAATAAGAAAAAAATCATCGCTACGCGTGCGCTGCTTGAATCCGGCGCTGAGATGGAAGAGGTAGCGGTAGCATTCACACCTCATAGCACCAAACCAAACAAATCAAACCCAACCGCAAAAAAAACACGCCAACCATTACCGGATCGTGATAACCCACTGGCAAAGCGATCGCGATTATATATGTAACGCTGGAAGAGAAAAAAGTATGTTCAGACCACCTACTATTTGTATGTCACTTGCATGTTTAATGATGACATCAAACACCCTGTGTATGTTTACATGCAAACCCTGCCGAGCAAAACGTGTACATCAATGCACAAACACACCGCAATATCAAAACGAAGAAGGCCACACGGCACACTCTCCGCTGACATATCGAGCTCCGAAATGGAAAATCGATGAAAATCGTTGTACCTCTTGGTATCCATTACATAGTGCTGCAGCACGCAGAGATCTGGTTGCGCTGCGCATGCTACTACGAAACAGGTTCGTCGGATGCACCAACACACCTGCTGCCGCCGGAGAAACGGCCCTACACCACGCAAGCACGCCAGAAACCGTAGATCTGCTTCTGGAATACGGCGCTAATATAAATGCAAAGCAAGAACCCTGTGGCGATACTCCTCTCCACTGGGCAGCAAGGAATAAGCCTGTATATGCCGTAGTTAATACATTGCTGCAAAGAGGAGCTGGCGTAAATACACACAATTCTCTTGGCGAAACTCCTCTCCACGTAGCTTGTGAAAATGGTCACACAACAACGATACATCAACTACTGCAAGCCGGTGCTGATATAGATGCTACCTCTGTCTTCGGAACTCCTCTGCACATCGCTATAAGACACAGGCGCATGGAAACCACGCAACTTCTTCTTCAAAGTGGCGCTAGCATTGAACAAACACCTTCTCAATCTACCAAGCAACTATTGCATACATGCGCAGAAAAATGCCATACCCTCCCATCAGGCGTTCGCATACTGCTGGAATATGGCGCTCGCATAGAACCAGATACTGATACCTGCACGCATTGGTAGTCACCAACACTAGATGCTCAGACCTTCCATGCGCACTGACATACCCTCAAGCTGACAATGATCATCTCTCGGACGCAGCTGACCGACCATATCCACATCAGCACCCGCGGTAACGGCATAATACTGTGGTGTAAACCCATCATTATCACAAATATCAGGCGATGCCCCCGCAGCAAGCAGCTCCTGTACTACCGTTAAGGCCCGAATATACGCCGCCTGGTGGAGTGACGTGTGGCCATCATCTGTCTGCGCATTCACCTCAGCACCAGCTGCCAATAAGAGCTTCACCATGTCAACACGCTGTACTAGTGCAGCACAATGCAACGGTGTCACCCCATAATCAGATCGCACATTAGCATGCAAGCCAGATTGAAGAAGGTAGTTCAACATGACACATGTCACAGGTCTAACACACGTCAAATCACTGGCGTGAAGAATCAGGTGATGTAAGACAGTAAAACCATGAATGTTTCTAATATCAAGCTGCAACCCACTCTCAAGTAACACACGTACTTTTTCTATGTCGTTTTCCTCGACTGCTTCCCAAAGATGCGCTGGCCGCTCATCACCAATGGTTACATAAGAGCAATGAGCATTACCTCGAAAATAACGAAACCGATCTCGGTTCATGGCACTAGCCATATGAACACACAACACAGCACCAAACCACAAAGAGATAGCCGAAACTCCCCGTATTTTCATAGAGTGTTCCCTTACAACAACCCTAAACGCTACAATACAGAAAAATAGCACAAAGCGTATACCACCTGTCCTAAAACATCGGGAAAATTTCCCTTCAAAAGATATCGATATTCCAGCCGGCAATCTTGCCCTGCTGGGCGCGGTAATTACCCACGAAGGCAACCATTGCTCCATTGTCGGTACAATACTGCGGCGAGGGAACAAAGAAGTTCACCCCGCGATCCTCACACGTTGCACGCAGGACCTCGCGAATATATTTGTTACAAGCAACACCGCCAACAAAAGTCACCGCGCGCACGTCGGGATACTGACTCAGCGCCAGCCGCAGCCTACGCTCAAATACCGCCGCTATACAAACCAGCAACGAGCTCGCAACTTGCTGCTTAAGCAATTCACTCGTATCGAGCAAAGTACGCTTTTGCATATTGTAGGCCCCGCGATCAACCAGATCGTAGAGCACCGCGGTCTTCAAACCGGAAAAACTAAAATCGAGCGTGCCGCTCTTGCCACGCGGATAGGAAAAGAAATCCTCAAAACCAACACTCTTGGCGTACTGCTCAATTGCTGGACCACCCGGATATGGCAGACCAAGCAACTTGGCGATCTTATCAAAGGCTTCACCAGCCGCATCATCTAATGTACGACCTAGTGTTTGATACTCACCAAAGTCACGCACCAGATGAATCGACGTATGTCCACCCGATGCAGTCAAACACAAATGAGGAAATGATACGTTATGCTCTAGAAATGGCGAGAAGGCATGTGCCTCCAAATGATCAACGCCCACTAATATTTTGTTGCATCCCCAAGCAATTGCCTTGCCAAAACAAAGCCCAACAAGTAATGATCCCGGCAAACCAGGACCAGTCGTCACCGCAACAACATCGATGTCATCAAGAGTAACGCCAGCATCATCAAGCGCACATCGCATGACTGGCGTAATTTTCTCAAGTTGCGAACGTGAAGCAACCTCCGGCATCACGCCGCCAAAATTCTTGTGAATTGGAATCTGAGAAAATATGGCGTTGGACAGCATCCCGTCAACAGTATGATATACCGCAACGGCTGTTTCATCACACGACGTTTCTACACCAAGCGTTAGCACAAGATATCCGTCGTAGGTTTACTTGATTATGCCACTACGCGAAGTACGCGATTACCTGCCAGACGAACCTTTTCCTTCGCACGTTTGGCGTGGAAAAAGTCGGAATTGATTGCCTCCATCCACATCTCAGTTGCAAACTCATGCAACAGTTGCTCCGACCCAAAGCGAGTCACCGTATCATCCTTGCATACCAAGCGCGGAAATATCTGCGTACTATCATCTTCAAGCTTGGCGATGCAATCGGGCCGCCACAAAACAATGAGTGTGTCATCGGGAATACAGCGCGACTCATTCAAAGTCAACTTCCGCTCAACACGCCAACGCGATGAACCATCAACACGTTTATCGCGAACCAACGCATAAAATTTATACGTCTGACCGTTTGGCACACGCAGATGATCAATCGTGTTTATTAAGTGATCTCCCATACCAAGTCGTGCACTAACCGGCCTGATCTTAGTTGTTACCAAAACGTACATGCGCTCGTTATCGCTCTCTTTGTTCACCGTAAATCTAATCGTCGAACCAAAGGTATCGGTCGCAATCTTCTGACCACAGTAGTAGACACGCAACGATGGCACGCTCGCCAGCGACGAAGGAAAGGCAATGCTGCCAACCAACGGCTCGGTCTGAATATGCGGTGTGTAAGCAATCAGCAGACCGATCAACACAACGCCACACACGCGAACCAAAAGAGCGTAAGGCAAAGGAGATTGGGGAATAACCATATGACACTCCGTGAGCAACTAATGCCTAAAATAGGACTATTACTGCATCTCGGTCATGATAACCGAAAGCCCCCTCTTTAGCAATCAGCCACTACATCCGCGCAACGTAGCTCGCAAAACGTATACAGGTCTATACCTACGCCACCGGCTTCGTCGAGCTGACGTCATCCCTTTTGAAAGAAGAACAACAAACACCGGATATGCACCATCCTGGCACTGACCAACGCATGATGTTATCATGAGCACGTATGACAGCACCATAATCGGCCGCCACTGGCCCAAACGAGTTCCCCATGAAAACGGTCGCACAAAACAAGAAGGCATATCACGACTACGAAATCCTCGAGAAGATTGAGGCTGGCATAGTACTAACCGGCGACGAGGTCAAGGCACTGCGTGCAGGAAACGCATCCCTCATCGGCGCATTCGCTACCGTACACAAGGGAGAGCTCTTCTTGATCAACTGCCGCATCAGCCCCTACGGCCAGGCATTCCGCAAGCAGGAGGAGCTGGCGACCCGACGCCGAAAACTGCTCCTTCACCGCCGCGAACTAAACAAGCTAATCGGCCTCGCATCCCAAAAAGGGGTCACCCTTGTACCCCTGAAAATCTACTTCAACAAGCGGAATATTGCGAAAATTGAGCTTGGTCTCTGCAGGCATAAAAAAGCCCCGAGCAAGAAGCGGGAACTGAAAGAACGCGATATTCGGCGCGAAACCCACCGCGAACTCAAAGAAAGGCGCTGACAAACGCAAACCCTTTCCTTAATCGAAAAATTTGACCAATCCACCCGACTAATTTACAATGAGAATAGAAGTGGTCATTCTGAAGGTCACTTTTCCTTGAAATCTTTGGGGGCGTAATGGTCTCGACGTGTTGTTGGGGATCTTGAGAGCATGCCGAGCGTTGACTGAGTGCTCGCAAAACAATC